>LNFM01000821.1_pt1 | contig 73742 bp, 58 predicted proteins | sample 596031 | NCBI WGS metagenome assembly LNFM01 (sample SAMN04254537, study PRJNA301005) | activated carbon metagenome | isolation source: dual media filters at the Ann Arbor, Michigan drinking water treatment plant | place: USA: Ann Arbor
GCTCGACGCGGCGAGGACTTGGGCACAGCGGCGAATCCGGGCACGCGGGCGTCGGGCGGAGCCCGACCCACGGGGGTTGTTTTCAGCGCTGGCGCATCCAGCCGCGAAGACCCTTCGTGGGTCGAGCACCGCTCGACGCGGCGAGGGCTTGGGCACAGCGGCGAATCCGGGCACGCGGGCGTCGGGCGGAGCCCGACCCACGGGGGGTTGTTCTCGGCGCCGGAGGATCCAGTGGCGAGGTCCCTTCGTGGGTCAAGCACTGCTCGACGCGGCGAGGGCTTGGGCGCAGCGGCGAATTCAGCAACGCGGGCGTCGGGCGGAGCCCGACCCACGGGGGTTGTTTTCAGCGCCAAGATATCCAGGAGCGAAAGCCCTTCGTGGGTCGAGCACCGCTCGACGCGGGGATGGCTTGGGTACACCGGCGAATCCAGGCACGCATGCGTCGAGCGAAGCCCGACCTACATCAACAGGCGGGGAGTCTGCATGTGTTCGACCGCTACGGATGCAACACCTGCCCCTTCCTCGTCGCTCGCCATCGGCTCGCGACGCAGGCATACGGAGAACACCGCACCGCCCTCGGCGCTGTTCGATGCCTGGATCGTTCCGCCGTGTTGCTCGACGATCTCGCGCGTGATCGCGAGACCCAGGCCCGTGCCGCCGGCACCGCTCTTCGTCTTGCTGCTCTGGACGAACTTGTCGAAGATGTCGTCGAGCTCGCCTTCGGGGATGCCGACCCCCTGGTCGATCACCTGGATTTCCGCCGCGGCCGCATAGCCATCGGACAAGCGTCGACCGCCAGGCAGCATCGCGTCCATCACGCGCACCGTGATCGTCCTGCCCGACGGCGTGAACTTGACCGCGTTCGACAGCAGGTTGCGCATCACCTGTCCCACGCGGAGCGGGTCGCACCAGACCGTGAGGTCGCGGACGCGGTAGTCGCACACGACCTGCAGGCCGCCGCGGTCGATCATCTCCTCCAGCTCCGCGATGGCGCCCGCCACGATGGTCGACAGATCGTTCATCGCGAAGTCGTATCGCATCTTCCCGGACTCCAGCTTCGCGAGGTCGAGGAGGTCGTTCAGCAGCCCGAGCAGGCGGCGACCGCTCTGGTCGATGCGGCCCAGGTAGCTGTCCAGTTTCTCGACCGTCGCACCGCCGGAGGCGATCTTCGCGATCCCCAGTTTCGAGAACGACAGGATGGCGTGCATGGGCGTGCGCAGCTCGTGCGACATGTTCGCGAGGAACTCCGACTTCGCGTGGTTCGCGGCCTCGGCCACTTCCTTTGCCTGGATCAGCTCGTACGTCCGTTCCTCCACCAGCTGCTGCAAGTTGTCGCGGTGCGCGCGCAGTTCCTCCTGCACCCGCACGTCCTCCGTGATGTCCCGGCCCACCCCGCGGTAGCCGCCGAACTCCTCGTGGGCATCGAAGAGCGGCTGCCCGCTGATGCACAGCACACGCACATCGCCGTCCGGGCGTTCGACGCGGAAGACGAGATCCCGGAAGGGTTCGTGGGCTTCGAGAAGTGCGCGGTGCGCCGACCAGTCGGGATCATCGTCCGGCGGGATCGGGTTGCCGGCCTCCCAACGCGTCCTGCCGATCATCTCCTCGGGCGTCGCGGCCTCGTGGCCCTCCGCTCCCCTCGATACGAGCGTGAAGCGGAACGACGCGTCCTGCTCCCAGAACCAGTCGGAGGACAGCTCGGTCAGTCCCCGGAATCGTGACTCGCTGTCTCGCAGCGCGGTCTCCGCGACGCGGCGTTCCTGTTCCACGTTCGCGCTCAGCACCGCCACCGCGAGGGCGTCGCTGATCTCGCCCATCATCGCCACTTCGTTGTCGAGCCAGATGCGCGGTTCCGGCTCCGACAGACTGATCGCTCCGAGAAACTGGCCAGAGCGGATGAGCGGCACCACGAGCAGACTTTTCGCGCCCGACGCGAGCGTACGCTCGCTCGTGCTGTCCGACTTCATGTGGGCGTTCAGATCCGCGAACGCAACGGGGCGGTTCTGCCGCAGGCTCTCCGCCCACGTGGTGTCCAGCCGCGGATCGATGCGCTCGCCGACGAGGTTGTTGCTCCCGGGCGGCGCGCTGCAGCAGATCGCCGTCAGCGTGTGCGCCTCGTCGCTGCTCCAATACGTGACGCGTGCCTTCGGGAACCCGCCCTGCAGTTCGTCCACCGCGCGTTCCAGCACGTTGTAGACGTGGTCGCCTTCGGTGACCCGCTTCGACACCAGGTTCACCAGGCGCAGCCGGGTCTCGCTCTCCTTCAGCGCCTGCTCCGCTACCCGCCTCTCCTTCGCGGCCTGGCTCTGCAGCCACGCCACCTCGATGTACTCCGCGGCCTCGGCGACGATCTGCTTTTCGTGGGCCGACCACTGGCGCGGTTGCTCGGTCTCGATCCGGAGCACGCCGGTCAATGCGTCGTTGCAGCGGATCGGCACGTCGATCACCGCACCCGGCAACGTCGCCAGCGGACAGTCACAGATCGTCGAGAAGCGGACATCCCGATTCGCATCGTCGATCACCAGGATCTCCTCTGTCCGCATCGCTTCTAGGTATTCGGGGCAGAAGTGCAGGTCGGCGACATCGCTATCCAGTTCGCTCGAGACCCCGTTGGCCGAGGCGTGCACCGTTCCGAGCATGTGGCCGTGATACAGGCGGAGGAACCGCGCCTGCACGCCGTCGGTGGCAAGACTCAGACTCTTGACCGCAACGCGCAGCACCTCGTCCAGCGGCACGCTTCGCGCCATGGCGCCTGCGATCGCATTCAGGGTCGAGAGCCGGCTCTCGTTGCGCTTCAGCGACTTGCTGATCTCCTGGAGACGCGTCACATCCGTCATCGTCCCGACGAGGTAGCGGGAGCCGTCCGCCAGATCGACGACGCGCTTGGACTTGTACCACCACACCGGTTGTCCGTCCGGGCCCGGGCGGACTTCGTCCACCACCAGCGGGCCCTCACCAGCGAAGACACGGCGATCCTCGTCGTCGTACTCGGCGCACAACTCCCGACCGAGGATCTCGTCGCCGGTGCGGCCGATGACCTCGCCGGCGGTGTCGCTGAAGTTCCGGCGGGCCGCCTGGTTCAGCAGGACGAACCGGCCCTGCTCGTCCTTCACGAAGATCGGATTGGGGAGGGAGTTCACCACGGCATCCACGAAGGCGCGGCTGCGGTCTGCCTCCAGGGCCGCCGTCTTCATCGCCGTCGTGTCGGTGACGATCCCCACCACGTAGGTCGAACCGTCTGCGAGGCGGACCCCGCGCTTCGTGCGCATCACCCAGCGCTCGCTGCCGTTGAGGGTGACGAGCGGGTCTTCCCACCGCAGGGGACGGTCCGTCGCGAGGGCTTCGTCGTCCTGTCGAAAGGCCCGTTCCGCCCATTCGCGCGGGAGGATGTCCGCATCCGTCAGACCCACCAGTTCCTCCGGCTCGCGGCCCATCAACTTGCCGAAGGCATCGTTGACCATCAGCCAGCGATGGGCGGCGTCCTTCACGAACATGGGCTGCGGGATCGATGCCAGCACCTCGCGCACGAACTCGCGGTTGCGTTCGAGGGAGAGGGCAGCCTCCTTCCGTGCGGTGCAGTCTTCGAGCGTCCCGACGAAGCCGGTCACGCCTTCGTTGGATGGGATCGCCGTGGCCTGCATGCTCACCCAGGACCGCGAGCCGTCGTCGCGGATCCACCGGAACTCGATCGAGAGATCCGTCTGCGTGCGGACGGTGTGTTCCCAGGCGGCGGATATGCGCGCTGCATCCTCGGCATCGGTACGCGCGATCCATTTCGCCAGCGGCATCTCGCTTTCGGAAAATCCAAGAACCTCGAGGCAGCGCGCGTTGAACCGGACCTGCGTCCCCGTCCCATCGACGCGGAAGATGCCCATGGGGGAATGGTCGTGGATGGCCTCCAGTTCGCTGTTGCGCGTGCTCAGTTCCTGCGTCATCCGCGCGGCGGCGGCAAGTGCCCAGTCGCGGCGGCGGGCAGTCCCGGCGAGGAACGCGACCAGGCCGAGTGTGGCGAGTATCCCGAGTGCCAGAGTGAGCTGTCGGCCCATGCCGTCGGCCGCCTGGACGAAGCCGGATCCTGCCGTCAGCTCGATCTCGATCGAGTGGCCCGCGAACTCGACCGTGCGGGTGCTCCGGGCGATGACGTCGCTGCGGTCCCGTCCGCCTCCATGCAAGCGGTGAAGGGGTTCGTCGCGAGATCCCGACCGATCCCAGAAGTTCGCGTCCAGCCCCTTGATGGGCGCGCCCCAGGTGGATCCCAGGAGCGCGTCGAGGTGGTAGGCGAGGAAGGCCCAGCCGATCAGACCGGCGGCGCGTCCGGCCGGTGTCGAGCGGTCTGCATCCGCGGCGTAGACAGGCATGTAGGCGACCTGGCCGATGCCAGGGTGACCACCGCGGCCGGTGAGCAGGTGAACCGGATCCGTCACGGCGATCTGCCCCGAGTCGCGGGCACGCTCCAGCGCTTCGCGGCGGGAGACGAGTTCCAGCACGTCGGTGCCCAACAGCTTGCGACTCGAGGCCAGCCGCGTTTCGACCAGCGTGACCGGGGCCCGTGCGCCGAGGGAGGCGCCCCGATACAGCACCCTGTAGTCCTTCACCCCGTCCGCGCGCACCGATGCCTCGTGGGCCGCGATCCGATCCGACGGCACGTGGGCGATGAACCCCACGACCTCCGTGCCCGGGTATCGGTTCAGTGGATCCAGGCGACCCACATAGCTTGTCCATTTGGCGTTGCCGACCGGGGCGGCGATCTCGAAGAACCCGGCCACGCCGGAGAGGAAGTCTTCGTAGGCCCGCAGCCGATCCGAGAGTCGCAGGGTGAACTCGTCGGCGTGCCGGTCCAGTCGTGCCTGCACATTGGCATCGTGCGCGCGTCCGGATGCGCTCCACCACCATGCCAACGCAGCAACGCACACCACGCACGCGATCCATGGGGCGAGACTTCGCCTTGCGATGCGTGCGCTGCGGGTGTTGGGCAGCGATGGGAGAGGGATCGGCGGCATGGAGGCCTGTCCGGTTTGGCGGGACAGGTCCATATCGACTGTGCTGCGCGGCACCTTTAGCGGGAACTGTGCCCAGATCCAGCAGCTGACCAGCGACGCCGGTCAGTCGTCGGTGCCCCCTTCGACGAACGCGTGCCCGGCTCCGGCGCGCTTGGCCCGATACATCGCGGTGTCCGCGCTCTCGATCAGGCGCTCGGCCGTCGTGCCGTCCGACGGGTACAGGGCGATGCCGATGCTCGGGCGCACGACGAGTTCGAGTTCTCCGATCCCGAGGGGCGCCGACACCGCCTCGAACAGCTTGTCCGCCAGATGTGCGAGCTGCCCGCGGTTCGCGACGCCCTCGATCAGGCAGGCGAACTCGTCGCCACCGATGCGGCTGACCATGTCTCCCGATCGGACCGTGCGCGACAGGCGTGCCGCCACGATCTGCAGCAACTTGTCACCGATGTCGTGGCCGTGGGCGTCGTTGATCGGCTTGAACCCGTCGAGATCGAGATACAGCACGGCGAGCGGACCGCCGTCCTGTCCCCGTTGCGCGAGGGCAGCGGTGAGCTGCTCCCGGAAGTAACGGCGGTTCGGCAATGCCGTGAGCCCGTCGTGGAGCGCGAGATACCGCGCGTGTCGCTCGCCGGCCCGCGTGCCCGCCAGGTCGACCAACGCTTCGGCGAGTGCCGCGCGCGCTGCCACCAGCTCCGCTTCGAGTCGGCGCGTCCGCTGCAGCTCACGTACGAGCGCTGCATGCCCTTCGTCGAGCGCTGCCACGAAGTCTGCGGCATCGGCCCGGATCTGGTCGGTCCGCGGGGACCACGCACCCTGCTGTGCCATCGCAGGCAACGGAGGGCGGCCGGCCGTTTGGAGAAGTCTGGCCTTCCAGAGATCGAGCCACCGACTCCAGTCGCTGTCGGGCTGGCCGGGCGCAGCGACGGAGACAACATCGAGGGCCTGGTGAGTCATGGCGATGCTGTGCAGTGCACCTGGTGCAGGGCGGTCCGGACCGACGCCGTTCGCCGACGGTCCGCGTGGCAGCCCCCAGCGTGATGGCGCAGGGTGCGGCTCCGCGAGGACCACCCGCTGTCCCCGTGTGGCGTCGCCACGGGCACCGTTCCAGAGGTCGTCCCGTCCCGTCACGGTGCGACACCACTGTCCGGCGTGCCCGGTTCGAGCGGAGTGTCTGCAATACCTTTCCCCCTCTGGACCGGCTGGGTTGGATCGAGACGCGACTCGGGTGCCACGGTGGGCTTGGGCACGCTCGCCGGGCTCTCCACGGGGGCGCGTGATCGCAGGGACGCCCGCTCCTGCGCGCGGCGGCGAGCCTCGGGAATGCGGGGAAAGACGGGTCTGTTCATGGTCTGGACTCGGCGCTGTGCGTGGACGGGGCAGCCCCGGGGGATCGCGCGTCCGGACGTCTGCTGCCCGCAGGTGCCGTCATGCGGGAGACATCCGGTGGTTCGCGGGTCGTTGCAACGTCTGCCCGCGATCGCAAGAACAGCGCCACGGCGCGGACCATCCCCTGCCGCGGTTCGGCACGCACCGTACGCAGCCGGTCATTCCATTGGCTTTTTCACTCTGGAGAAGACGAATGGGGCTGCTCCCACGAATCCCCGAAACAAGACCGCTCCACCCGCTTTGGTCGAGCAGGTCTAGGCCGCCAACGCCGTGCCTGTCGCAGGTGCCCGACAGGTGTTGAGACATGGCAGTGGCATTCGCGGCGCCGATGGTGGACGGCGACGCGCGGACGTCACTCCGACCGCAGCGGCATCCAGATCTCGTTCCGCCGGAGGAACCAGGGGGTGAACGGCGGGTTGTAGCGCGAGTAGACGGGCGGCCCCGATGCATCGAGCGACGCCGATGCCAGCGCGGCTTCCAGCTTCGCGCGGTGACGCTCGTAGTTGGCGTCGGTCCAGAAGCCTGAATAGCGGATCACGGCGACTCTCGAAGCCGGTACTTCGCGAAGGCTCACGCGCGAGTCGTTCGGCACCGGCGCCGTGTCGAGCGTCACCGTCTTCGGCAGCACGAACTGCACGACGAAGCCGTCCTGCGTCGCCGCCTGCGCCACCGGTGCTGTCATCTCCATCTTCACCGGCGCGGCCGCCTGCGTGACGGGAGCGGTCATCTCGAGTTTCCGGGCGCCCTGATTCTTTCCGAAGATGTAGCCCGACAGGATGGGGAACGCCTGTCCGCCCGCTTTCTCGGCCGGACCCGGCACCACGACCTCGGCCACCACATAGGGTGCGTACCGACGGATCTCGATGTTGTCGGCGAGGCTGCGCTCTACGGTGAAGGCAGGTTCCTCCACGGCCATCCCGGGTATCGAGACCATCAACAGGGCGAGGGCGAACAGCAGACGAGACATCGGAGGCTCCTTGGGAAGCGTTGCGGCTGCTCAGGCAGCGGATCCGCCATGACGTTCAACAGGGAACTGTGATCGCGTGTGCGCCAACGGACAGACGCCTTCCGCCGACCACCGTACTTTCGATGCATGCGAGCCATCCGGCTTGCGACGCGCGACGTCTGCCATCGGTCCGCACTCCATGGCAAGGCGGCGGCGAACGGACAGGCATGCCGGACGGGTTCCGTCGGCGCGCGCCGTCCGTCACGAACCACACAAGGAAGCCCCATGAACAAGTTCAACATCGCAGTGATCACGTTCGCCATCGCCGCTGCCTTCAGCACCGGCGCATCCGCCGAGAGCATGTCGAAGAAAGAGTACGACGCCAACAAGAACAAGCTCGGCATGGAGTACGACGCAGCCAAGGCCAAATGCGACACCCTGACCGGCAACCCGAAAGACATCTGCATGGCGGAAGCCAAGGGTGCCCTGAACACCGCGAAGGCAGACCTTTTCGCCGTCTACCAGCCCACCTCGAAGACACGCCAGGAAGCGAGCATCGTCAAGGCCGAGTCGGCCCGCGCCGTCGCCAAGCAGAAATGTGACGCGGTGACCGGCAACGCCCGCGACGTGTGCAACAAGCAGGCCGACGCTGCCGAGACCGCCGCCAAGGGCAACGCCGAAGTCATCCGCAAGACGTTCGATGCGAACGCGACGGCCGATCAGAAGGCTGCCGAGGCCCGCGAGGAGGCGGCCCTCGACAAGCTCGAAGCACGCTATGAGACCGCGAAGGAGCGGTGCGATGCCTTTGCCGGCGATCGCAAGTCGGAGTGCCTGGCTGCCGCGAAGACCACCTTCGGCAAGTCTTGATCCCCTGCGGCGCGGTGGTTCCGCCGTCGCGCCGCGGAAGTCGTCATGCAGCAACACGCCGCGAGCCCGGCAGGTCGATGTCGAGGGTGCGGCACACGTATCTGGAGGTGATGTGATGAACACTTATTCCCGTTGGGCCGCCACCACGGTGACGGCATTCGCACTGCTCGGTCTCGCCGGTTGCGCCGGCATGTCGGAGCGGGAGAAGGGAACTGCCATCGGCGCCGGTGTCGGTGCCGTGGGAGGCGCCGTCCTGACCGGTGGGAGCGCTCTGGGGACAGCAGGAGGTGCCGCCGTCGGGGGCATCATCGGCAATCAGGTGAAGAAGCCCAAGTAGAGCATCCGTCCGATATTCGTTAACGCTTTTCCGCGCCGCGTCCCCCTCCGGACGCGGCGTTCTTTTGTCCGCCGGACGGTACCGCGCGTCGCCGATGCGACCTGCCCACGTGAAAACGCCCCGCAGAGGGCGAGGCGTTTCCAACGATCCGGGGGAGGTTGCCCCCGGAGAACTCAGATGCGGTGCTTGTCTTCGAGGAACCACAGGTCCGTCGCGCGGCCCTGCCATTCGGCCAGCTGCTTCTCGGCCTCTTCCTTCGCGATCCCGTAGCGTTCCTGGATCTTGCCGGCCAACTGATCTCGCCGCCCGGCAATGACATCGAAGTCGTCATCGGTCAGCTTGCCCCATTGCTCCTTGGCCCGGCCGGACACCTGCTTCCAATTGCCTGCGATCTGTTCCCAGTTCATGAAGTTCTCCTCGAGTGCTTCGTGTATGTGCGGTGCGTCGGGCTCACGGGCGGACGACGATCTCGTTCTTGACCGATTTCACGCCGGCAATCTTCCAGGCCATGCTTTCGGCATTCGACTTCTCGGTGGCGTCCTTCGCAAAACCGGAGAGCAGGACGACGCCGTTCATCGTCTCGACACTGATGGCCGAGGCATCCACCTGCGTCTTGCCGACGTAGCGGGTCTTCAGCGCGGCCGTGATGGAGGCGTCGTCCACATAGGCGCCCGGAGACTGCTGGCCCCGCTGCACCGCGCAGCCGGAAGCGGCGAGTACGAAAGTCGAGGCCACGACTGTGGCGATGATGTTGCGCAGATTCATGCTGGCACTCCTTGATGGTTCGAGAGGGGAGCCGACGGCCCGGAGATCGGCGCGACGGCAGCAACCTCATGATGCGTGGGACAGCCACGGCGGTCTGTGCGCCAGCGAACAGCCCGGACGGAAGCGCGGCGCCTCCCGTGGGTCGGTCCACGGCTACGCAACAACTATGTGCGAAGCCGTACGGAAGCCTTCCATCGATGGGCGGATAAAGCATCCATGCCCCGGTGAACGCCGGGCATCCGTTCCACGAACCCTGAAGAGGAAGAACACCATGATCCCGTCGAACTCCCATGACTCCGCCCGTCCTGCCGCCGATTCGGTGGCCAACGCCGCCGAACAGGCACTTGCATCCACCCGCCGCGTGGCCGGCGAGATGCGCGATGCCATCGGCAACTCCGTGGATGGCGTCCGGGATCAGGCGGTGCCGATGTTGAATCGCGCCTCCGACCAGGCCATCGCCATGGCCCAGCACGGTGTCGATGTCGTTCGCGACACCTCCCGCCAATGGCGCGAGCAGGCGCAGCACGCCTCGGACCGCACCGTCACCTACATCCGCGAGGAGCCCGTCAAAGCCATGCTGATCGCCGCCACCGCCGGTGCGCTTCTGGCAGCCCTGGCCGGACTCGTCCGCCGCGCACGGCACGTCGATTGACCGCCGGCCGCCATCCGTTCGCCGCCATGAGCCATCCGCTGCTCGACCTGATCGCGAACCGGCCGCAGTTGCTGGCCGATCACGCCCAGGCGTACGGCGACCTGATGGTGTCGGAGGTGGGGGCGGTGTCGAACGCGCTTGCGCGCCGTGCGGTGCTCGCGGTCGCCGGCGTGGTTCTGATCGCTGTCGCCATCTCGCTCGGCGGTGTCGCGGTCATGCTGGCAGCGGCCTTGCCCGTGAACGCCATGGCGGCGCCCTGGGTGCTCGTGGTCGTCCCGCTGCTGCCTCTGGCCGGCGGGACCGCCTGCCTCGTGGCCGCCAGGCTCGGAACGCTGCGCAATCCGTTCGACAGGATCTGGTTTCAACTGAAGGCGGATCTCGCCATGCTCCGGGAGGTCACGCACGCATGAGTGCGTCCGGCTTCGTCCCGCCCTCCGACCAGGCCGACGCGTCGCGGCCGCCGTTGCCGCTCACGGCCTCCGAGCGTCTCGTCGCGTCCCGGGCGCTGCTGCGCGCAGCGATCGTCCAGCGAGCGGCAGCCGATGCGCTCGCCTCGTCCGTCGATGCGTTGGCGGCCGATGCCCCTCCGCTGGAGAAGCTCTGGCGTCGATGGCAGGCGTGGCGTCCCTTCGGTCTGGCCGGCACGTTGGCGGCGCGGACCGCCGATGCCGTCGTGCGGCCCATCGTGCAGCGCCATCCGGTGCGCATGACGCTCGGTGCCGCCTTGGCCGGCGGCCTGCTCGTCTGGAGTCGTCCGTGGCAGTGGACGCTCGCATCCGCGCTGCTGGCCGGCTGGTTGCCGCGCCATTTCGCGCAAAAACGTACGTCAGCCAAGGGTGGCGCCTGGCTTCCCCTCGTCTCGGCGATTGCCGTGGCCATCTTCCGTCCGCACGGCGATGGCGCCCGCCCAGATGCCCGTGCGAGCACCCCCCCGAACCCCGCATGTCCTCCCGCTGACCCTGAGCCCGTTGCAGTGCATTCCGCTGCAGCCTGACGGGCGCGTAGTTCCCTCCCCAAGGTCAGCTTCGATGGCGACAGATTCCGATCTGCCGCCATCTTTTTTTTGGTACGCGTCATCCGTTGCGAATGACACCGCGGGGGTTCAGTGTTGCTCGTCCAGGTGCCCGGCCGATGGTGTCTCGTCGTGTGCCAGAGCGGTCTGCGGAGTTGTCACCGGCGCCTCGCGACGCTTCTTCGACGGACCTGCATTGGACTGCTCCTGGGCGCGCCTCCGGGAGTCGAGAATGCGCGGGAAGTGCGGGCGCTGCTTGGGGATTTCCTGCATGGCGATTTCCTTCATCGAGGAGGTTGGCAATGGCGCGAAGCGCGCCGTCTTCTTGTAACGCGACGCCCTCCTGCGCATCCGTGCGGTATCGAACGCGCCTCGCGCGGTGGCGTGTTCGTTTCCAGACATACGCCGTCGGATGCGGCGCGTAGCTTCGATCCCGGTGAGCGGAACGCCATTGCCTGGGGCTGCATCACCGCCGGGGAAAGCCTCGCGTCGGCAAGCGGAGCGCAGATCCCCGGACTCACGTATGCGCACCGAAAGGAGCAAGCTCATGAACCAAACCATCCTGTCCGTCATCGTCGCCGGCCTTTTCACCAGCCTGGCCGGCTCCGTCGCTGCCCAGAACGTCACCGCCGGGGACAAGGGCGCGAACACACCAGCTGTCACGAACAAGCAGGCCGTTCCGGAGGCGAAATCCCCGAAGGCGGTTGCCGACCCGATGCAGGTCGAAGCCACGCCTGGGGAGCCCGGTGCGAAGGTGCAGCGCCCCGCCAAGAGTTCGAAGAACTCCCGCGCCAAGGGGACGGACCCCGCGGCAGGCTCGGTCGCGAAGGCCGATTACGCAGCAGCCAAGGAAAAAGCCAGGGCCGACTACAAGGAAGCCTCAGAAAAGTGCGACGCATTGCAGGGCGACGCCACGCGCACCTGCATGGCCGACGCGAAGGCTGCGCGTGCACAGGCCCTCCTCGAGGCGCGAACGCAATGGAAGGGACGTAAGGGCGGGAGCGACGCCGGCGCCGGTGGCATGAAGGGGCAGGGTGCCGAGATGAAGTCGGACATGCGCTCCGACCAGGGCGCTGCATCGGACACATCGAAGCTCGCCGGGTCCGAGAATCTTGCCCAGTCCGACAGTGCACCCGCGGCTGGAGAGGAAGGGCAGGCGATCGAGGCGCGGTACGAAGCGGCGATGGAGAAGTGCCGCACGCTGGGCGCAGGTGCCCGGCGGAGCTGCATGACGTTGGCCGAGAAGGAGCGCAAGGACGCACTGGCGAAGCTCGACGGTCAGCGCGACCCCGAGGGAGGCCGACTCGAGAAGAGTCGGGACGACAGCATCGTCCCCGAGGCCGAGAAGTTCCAGAACGTCTCGACGGCGCGCAAGGCCCCCGAGGAGCCCGGCGCCGGGAAGGCGAATGCCAACTGACGAACCGACGTCCCGACGGAAAGCAGAAGGGCGGACCGCGGTCCGCCCTTCTGGCTCGTCTCATCCAATGATGTGTCTTTCAGAGAGACGCTGTCGTCACGCCTTGGCGAGTGGATGTGTCGGCCGGGGCGACGTATCGAGGTAGTAGGGCATCATGTCCACGATGAGCTCTTCGAGCGCGGCCTGCCGCTTCTCGTTCTGCGGGTGCGTGCTGAGGAAGTCCGACTTGCCCTCGGCCCCCGTGGCAGCCAGCATCTTCGCCCACAGCCTGGGCGCGGCATGCGGGTCGTAGCCGGCGCGCGCGGCGAGTTCGATGCCGATGCGATCCGCCTCCGATTCCTGCGCGCGGCTGTTGGGTAGTTGCACGCCGACGGTCGTTGCCACGGCAGCCGCCTGCAGCGCCATCTGGCTGGAGGCGCTCGTCCCCAGGAGCATGGCGCCGACCTGCAGCACCACCTGCGATGCCATCGCCGTCGACATGCGTTCCGCGCTGTGCTTGGCCAGCGCGTGCGCGATCTCATGGCCCATCACCTGCGCGATCTCGTCGTCGGTGAGTGAGAGCTGCGTGATGATCCCGGTGTAGATGGCCATCTTCCCGCCGGCCATGCACCACGCGTTCAAGGTCTTCGGGTCATCGATCACCGCCACCTGCCAGTCCCAGGACGCAGTCTCCGGCCGGTACTTCACGGCCTGCGCCACGAGGCGCGAGGTGATCGCATCCACGCGCTGCTTCATGGCCGCGTCGTCGTCGACCTTGCCTGCCTTGCGGATGGGGGCCAGGACCTGCGCGTAGGCGTCGGTCGACGCCGCGATGGCCTGCGATTCCGGTACGAGCATCAACTGGTTGCGCCCGGTGACCGGCGCGTTCTGGCAACCGACTATTGCGATCGCCACGGCGAGGGTCAGCGGGGCTTGCGTGAGTTTCACGGTAGTCGCCTCCGTTCAGAGCCGCCCGAGGAGCAGCAGCACGAGCAGCACGACGAACACGACGCCGAGTCCGCCCGTGGGAAGGTAGCCCCAGCTCCGGCTGTGGGGCCAGGCGGGGAAGGCACCGATCAGCAGAAGAATCACGATGATCAGCAGTATCGTTCCGAGTGTCATGAGCATCTCCCGAGTGTCTTGATCGAGGGTCGGTGCGTCCCGATGGACGCACCGCCATGACATTCAGGCTAGGCGACTGCGGCTGGCTCGTCCGTTCGATTGCGCACACATCGGTCTTCGCGCCGGACTACGTCGTGCCCCGCCCGGGCGCCGCGGGCCCGAGCATCGCGCCCGGGTCGGTCCAGGCGTCGAACTGCGCTTCAGAGATTTCCCCCGACGCCAGGGCCGCCTCGCGAAGCGTCGTGCCGCGTTCATTCGCGTCCCGGGCGATCCGCGCTGCGCGGTCGTGGCCGATGTGCGGCGTGAGCGCCGTCACCAGCATCAGCGATCGGCCGAGCAGGTCGGCCACCCGGACTTCGTCCACGGTGATGCCGTCCACGCAGTGACGCGCGAAACTGCGCATGGCATCGGACAGCAGTCGCACGCTGTCCAGCACGTCGAAGGCGATCACGGGCTGGCAGGCATTCAGTTCGAACTGCCCCATGCTCGCCGCGATGCCGACGGTCGTGTCGTGGCCCATCACCTGCACGCAGACCATCAAGAGCGCCTCGATCTGCGTCGGGTTCACCTTGCCCGGCATGATCGAGCTGCCGGGCTCGTTCGCCGGCAGGTGCAGTTCGCCGAGCCCCGCGCGCGGGCCACTGCCCATCATCCGGATGTCGCCGGCGATCTTCGTCAGGGCGATGGCAAGCATGCGCAGGGCGGCATGGAAGGCGACCAGAGCCTCCTTGCCTGCCAGGGCAGCGAAGGCATTCGTGGCCGGGGCCAGCGGCATCTCCAGACGCGCGGCCAGACAATCGGCAACCCGCGATCCGAACTCCGGGTGCGTGTTGAGACCTGTCCCCACCGCCGTGCCGCCGATCGCCAGGGCGTGGAGCCCGGGCATTGCCCCGCGCAGCGTGGCGTCGCAGAGATCGAGCTGCGCGACGTAGCCGCCGAACTCCTGCCCGAACGTGAGGGGCACGGCGTCCTGGAGATGGGTGCGGCCGATCTTCACGACGCTGGCGAACGTCTCGGACCGATCCAGAAACGAACTCCGCAGTGCGTCGAGGGCCGGAAACAGGTCGCGCGTTGCGGCGTCCGCCACGGCGATGTGGACGGCGCTCGGGAACACGTCGTTCGATGACTGCCCGCGATTCACTTCGTCGTGTGGATCGACCGAGGGCGCATCGCGCACGTCACGCCGCAGCGCCATCGTGGCGAGATGTGCCACCACTTCGTTCACGTTCATGTGACTTTGCGTGCCCGAGCCCGTCTGCCAGACCGACAGGGGGAAAGCCGGATCGTGCCTGCCGGTCGCCACGGCGAGCGTGGCCTCCGCAATGGCCTCCGCCCGCGTCGGGTCGAGCAGATCGAGATCCCGGTTCACGCGAGCCGCCGCCCACTTGATCCACGCCATCGCATGGATGATCGCGAGCGGCATGCGCTGATCGCCGATCGCGAAGAACTGCAGACTGCGCGCTGTCTGGGCGCCCCAGGGTGCATCGATGGGCACCTCGATCGGCCCGAAGCTGTCGGACTCGGTGCGGGTGGAGAGGTCCTCGGCTGTCGTCGGTGATTCCGGCGTGTCATTCATCGGCGTCTCCCGCGCGGGTGACCAGATCCACTTCGATGACCGGCGGGGCCATTGTCTGCATCGAACATCGTCGCTGCAAGGGGCCGGTGGCGGGTTCCGGACGACGCATGCGCATGGTCACGCAGGCAGCAAGAGCGACGTCGATCGGCTTTCGCGTGGCCGACTTGGTCGCGGCACCGACGGCGCCGCGACCGCGTCTCTCGATGGTGGATGTCAGCTGGCAGTCGTCTCGAGCGACTTGCGCAGGCGCTCCGTGGCTGCAGCCATGGAAGCTTCAAGCGATTTCCACTGCTTCGCGCCGGCCTTCTTCATCTGTCCCACTTTGCTCTCGACCAGTTTCACGTCGCCCTGCAGGCGGACGATCTGGGCCCCGAACTTCGCCTTCGCATCGGCGGTGGCCGTGGAGGCCTTGTCGCGAAGCTCGGTGACCTTCTCCTTGCCCTTCACGATGTCGGCTTCCGCGCTGGCCACGAGCTGATCGCGCCGTGCGGTGTCCTCGGCGTAGTCGAACGGCGGGAGCGACTTGATGACGTCCTTCGTGGCGCCTGCCAGCACGAGACGCCCGCCCTTCTCGCTCAACTGCGAGGCCGGTATCGCCACGTCGTGCCGCCCGATGCCGATGAAGCCGCCAGCGCCGACGATCGCGTACGAAACGTTCCTCTGCGGCGTGATGATGAGATCCATCACCTTGCCGACCTTGTCACCGGCGTCGTTGTAGACGGTCTGCCCGAGGATCGTCTTCTTCACGCTCCAGCCGAGTGCGACCTCGCTCGATTCCGTGACCGTGATGCCGACCGTCGTGGAACCGGCGACCTGGGCGCCGGACAGGCCGGTGAATCCGATCGAACCCGCAATGACCAGCGTGGCGAGGCAGAGAGATTTCTTCATGGGGACTTCCTTTCGTGACGGCATGTGTCCGCGAGGTCGGCGCGGTCCGGTCGAACGGTGGACGGAGCGCACACGGACATTGCCGCACCCACGACACAGGCGCTGTTCGGGCACCCCGCCTCCGCCGCGATTGGGCGCCTCGAGAGACGGCCCGTCGGTACGGCACCGCACCCGGTCGACAAAGCCGCGAGGACGAGTAGGTTCTCCGCCGCACAGACCAGACCCTCACGGCGGGGCAGCATCGGGTCCACTCCAGGAGATCCGCCATGAGCAGCTACCCCATTGCCGTGATCGTCGGCAGCCTGCGCGAGGCCTCGCTCAATCGCCGCCTCGCGTCCGCGCTCGTGAAACTCGGCCCCGCGAACTTCAGCTTCCTGCGCGTCGAGATCGGCGATCTGCCGCTCTACAACCAGGACGATGACGCCGATCCCGCCGAACCCGTGAAGCGTCTGAAGGCCGCTGTTGCCGGCGCGCGCGGCCTCATCTTCGTCACCCCGGAGTACAACCGCTCCATGCCGGGCGTGCTGAAGAACGCGATCGACCACGCGTCGCGTCCGTACGGCAAGAGCGCATGGACCGGCAAGCCCGCCGGTGTCATCGGCATGTCGATCGGCGCACCCGGCACCGCGATGGCCCAGCAGCATCTCCGCAACGTCCTCGCCTACCTCGACATGCCGACGCTCGGACAGCCCGAAGCCTTTCTTCAGGCAAAGGAGGGCATGTTCGATTCGCACGGCGAGGTGGACGAACCGACGGCGAAGTTGCTGCAGAGCTGGATGGATCGATACGTGAATTTCGTGGAGCAGAACGCGCCCTGACATTGGGGACGGCCACGGGCTGGGCCGACAGTTCGTGGCGCATCCAGCGGCCGGGACCGAAGCGACGGTTTCTGTAGGAGGGGCCCATGGCCCCGAAAGCGTCGTTTCTGGTCGAAGCGCTTCCATGCATCAAGCGCTTTCGCGGCCATGGGCCGCGCCTACAGTTCGTGGGTCATCCATCGTCCGCGATCGGTGGCGCAGGTCATGGTTCGCGGCGACCGTATCGACCCCTACGTCGCCGCCCCCACCCCCGCCGTCACCCGTCCGTCGATCACCTCGATCGTCTTGTCGCATCGCTCCGCCAGTGCGGCGTTGTGCGTCACGAACAGCACCGTCGTTCCGTGCTCCACATTGAACTGACGGAGCAGCGAGAACACTTCGTCGGCGCTCTTCGTGTCGAGATTGCCCGTCGGCTCGTCCGCCAGCACGAGCGCGGGGTTCATCGCGAGGGCGCGGGCCACGGCCACGCGCTGCTGCTGACCGCCGCTCAGGTTGCTGGCGAGATTGTCCTGCCACTCCGTGAGGCCCACGCTCGCGAGGAGCATCTCGGCCCGGCTTCGCATCGCCGCGCTCGGAAAGCCTTCGGCGCCCAGCATCGGGAGCATCACGTTCTCGACAGCGCTGAACGCACCGATCAGGTGGTGGTACTGGAAGACGAAGCCGATGTTGTGGCCGCGCAGACGGGTGAGTGCGCCGTCGTTCAGTGCGGTCGTGTGCTCGCCGCAGACCTCCATCGTGCCGGAGGTCGGGCGATCGAGGAGTCCGACGATGTTGAGCAGCGTGCTCTTGCCGGAACCGGAAGGGCCCACGACGGCGCAGAATTCGCCGGCGCGGACGGTCAGGTCGATCCCTTGCAGCACTTCGGTCTCGATGCGCGTGCCGACGTTGTAGGCCTTGCAGACGCCGCGCAGCGCGACCACCACCGACGCCGGGGCGGACGCGGCGGTGCGTGTCTCAGCCACGAATGGCCACCACAGGGTCGAGCCGTGCCGCCCGGCGGGCGGGCGCGAAGGCGGCGACGAGACCGGTCACCGTGGCGAGCACCAGCGCGATGCCGAACAGCTTGGGATCCAGCGTGAGCGGGAACAGGGACGTACCGTCGGCGGCGCGGGCGGTCTGCTGCCACACCACGAGCGCGCCGGCGCCGATGGCGCTGCCGACCACGGCACCTCCCAGACCCAGCAGGCCGCCCTGGAGGAGGAAGAGACGTCGGATCTGCGCCTGGGAGATGCCCATCGCGCGGAGGATGCCGATCTCGCGCGACTTCTGGACCACGACGACGGCGAGCACGCTCGCGATCCCGAACGCCACCGAGAGGCCGACGAAGAACCGGATCGCGGTGTTCGCCGTCGTCTGCGCACTCACCGCCGCGAAGAAGTCCGCGTTCGTGCGGATCCAGCTGTCGGCCTCGACGCCGGTGGTCGCGGTGATCCGCCCGGCCACGCGCTCCGAGGCATAGACGTCCCGCACCGTCACATCTATGCTGCTCACGCCACCGGGCAGTCCGAGCACGCTCTGCGCGGTGTGCAGCGCGACGAAGGTGCTGCGCTGATTGGCGCCCTTGTTGCCCAGATCGAAGATGCCGATGACCGTGAGCGTCACGGCGCTCGCGTCGCCACCGACGCCGCCCGTGGCGACGCGCAGCTTGTCGCCCACGTCGACGCCGAGGTCCCGCGCCAGCTCGCTGCCGATCACGATGTCCGTGCCGGTGAGCCGGGCATGACCGCGGACGATCTTTTCCTCGAGCGCGACGATCCGGTAGTAGAGCGTCGGTTCGATACCGGCGATGGTGATCGCCCGGTTCACGCTGCCGCGGACGACCAGTGCGGAGCCAGCCGCCACCGGCGCGACCACGAGCACCTCCGGCATCGCGCGGATCTGCAGCACGATCGATTGCCACTGGTCGATCGATTTCAACCGCTGCAGCGGCGGCTGCACGATCGCGAACGGCAGCGGAGCGCCGGGTGTGTCGTCCGGACGGAGTGCACGCGTCACCTCGCGGGGCGGTAGCAACTGGATGTGCGCCTGTGCCGAGAGCACCCGGCGGATGAAGTTCGACTGCAGGCCAGCCATCAGCGCCGACATGAACACGATCACCGCGACGCCGATCGCCACGCCCGCGACGATGAACAGGGTCTGCAGACGTCCCTCGCGCAGGAAGCGCATGGCGACGATCCACTCGAAGGGGAGCCAGGTCTCGCGCATCCGGAGCGGCTCAGCGGGCCGGTGCCGCGACAGCGCGCATGCGCCCGTCTGCGACGATCGTGGCAGAGACGGGCACCAGTGCATCCCCCGCCGTCACGCCGTCGAGGATCTCGGCGAAGCCGCCGCCGCGCAGTCCGACCTTCACCGGGCGCTTCGATGCGCGCCCGCGCTCCACCCGGAGCACCCACGGAGACTGCGCGTCGGCGTCGTGCAAGGTGCCGACGGGCGCGACGAGCGCGGCCGTGCGATGGGCGATCTCGATGTCGATCGACACGGTCATGTCCTGCCGCAGCACTGCCGGCGGGGCTGCCACGTCGAACTTCACCTCCACCGCACCCGTCAGCGCGTTCACCCCCGGATTGATGTACGCGAGCACCGCCGCGAACTTCTGCTGCGGGTAGGCGTCGGCCGAGGCCAGTGCCTTCTGCCCCAATGCGATCAGGCGCAGGTTCCGTTCGTCGATCGCGGCCACGAGCTGGGTACGTCCGGCGGGCGAGAGCGTCATCAGCACCTTGCCGGGCTGCACGACATCGCCCACTTCCACGCTGCGGCTGATCAGGATGCCGTCCACCGGCGCGGCGATCGTCGCGTATCCGGTGCGGGCCCGGGCCATCGCAGCATTGGCCTCGGCCTCCGCGATCCCGGCCTTCGCGAGCGCATCGTCGCTGCCGGCGTTGCGCGCCGTCTCGAACTGCCGACGCGTGGATCGCACCTGTGCGTCGGCCAGGATCACCGTGCGGCGCAGGTCGTCCAGCGCCGCCGCGCCCACGAATCCCTTCTGAAAGAGCGCCTCGTTGCGGGCGAGGGTGACGCGCGCATTCTCGAGATTCGTCTGCGCCTGGCGAAGCGTCTGCTCCGCCACGGGGCGCTGCACCTCGCGAAGCTGACGCAGCCGCCCCTTGGCCTGTATCAACGCGCCGTCCGCCTGCTGCTCGCCGGCCTCCAGTTCGGCGGACTGCAGGGCCACGAGCAGATCACCCGCCTTCACGCGCTGCCCTTCGATGACCGGAACGTTCGTCGCGGTTCCCGTGATCTGCGCACCGATCTCCACCCGGTTCGGTGTCTCGACCCGACCACTGGCCACCACCGACTGTACGAAGTCGCGTTGCACGACGCGATCGACTACCACCTCGGGTCCACGCCACCAGCGCACACCGCCCGCGGCGACGAGGACGATCGCGACGACACCCACGATGAGCTTGCCGCGACGCGGCGCGATCCAGCCCAACACGCCGGTGTGCTTCGCAGGCGCTCCTGGGACTGCCGCCTGCCCGGGCGCGGACACGGTGGCTGTGGTCGCATTGTCGTTCGGGGGGAGGGCATTCATTCAGGGATGGACCCGACCCGGAGTGCCGGCCGCGTCCCGGTTCCGGTGGCCACCGAGCAACGAATGATCGTCACCGCCTTCGCGCCGCGCAGGGACGTCGGCCCAGGCGAATCGATCCGGTGCCGCGATGTCGAGCCACTTGCGTACCGTCGCCGCGACCAAGCGCTCGTCGTCCGGAGAGACGCCGCGTACGCCGGTGGTCGCGTGCTGCCACCAGTTCTGCGTCAGCAGATAGGACTGGCTGATCACATCGAACGGCCACGTCTGCCAGCCCGGGTGTTCGAAGCGGTGATCCTGCGGCAGCGGCACGATGCAGGGCAAACGACCGGGCTTTCCCGTCTGCTGAACGAAGCGCGCCAGATGCCGGTTCATGTCGACGGCGCGCTGCGTGAGTTCGAGCTGGGTGGCGGGGCTTCGCGCGAGATGGAGCAGCCACTGCTCGAAGGCGATCCACCAGTGCGCGGCAGTGAGTGCAGCCGCGATGGCGGATGTCGTCGAGGCGGCCGGCACGGCGGTGGTGTCGGGAATGTTCATGACCAGTCCATTAGATGGGGGCGGTGCGGGCAGGACTCACGTCCGCCCACCACACCATGGGACTTCGATCGTGGACGTTTGTCCGTCGCGGAACGGTGCGGTGGCGAACGTACGAGCAAGGGGGGCCTTGTATTTCCCCCATTGATAAGCCACCCGCGTTGGGAATGGGCCACGTCTTTGTAGGAGCGGGCCATGCCCGCGAGAGCGCCGGTTCCGGTCGAAGCGTTTCCTTGCACAGACCGCTTTCGGGGCCATGGGCCCCTCCTACAGAAAGCGCGGCGAATTGTCGTGGTCGGTGGTGCGCCACCGGGGGGATCTACAAGGGGCTCCCCCTTGTTGATACGCCACGCGGCCAGGCCGCCGCGGGCCAGCGGGCCGAGAGGCGGCCATGGGCCCCTCCTACAGAAAGCGCGACGAATTGTCGTGGTCGGTGGTGCGCCACCGGGGGGATATACAAGGGGCTCTCCCCTTGTTGGTACGCCACGCGGCCAGGCCGCCGCGGGCCAGCGGGCCGAGAGGCGGCCATGGGCCCCTCCTACAGAAAGCGCGGCCAATTGTCATGGTCGGTTGGTGCGCCACCGGGGGATATACAAGGGGCTCCCCCCTTGTTGGTACGCCACGCGGCCAAGCCGCCGCGGGCCAGCGGCCCGAGAGGCGGCCATGGGCCCCTCCTACAGGGGTTTGACCCTCCAATGATCTCGTCGCGTCGTCTGCGACGAGAAACGTGTCGCTACCTCCGCGCGCCAACCGCAGGTGGCTTGGCAGCCGGGATTCGCATGGGCTGCGGTGGCTCGGGGGGAGGGGCGCCTTCTGCGGTGAAGTCGGATTTCTGCTCCACCAGCGTCTTCTGAGTGGGAACAGGGTCCGGCAACGGAGCGTTGGCAGGGATCACTTTCTTCTGGTTGCGGGCGTGGGGCATGGTGGGCCTCCTGGAATGAATGCGTTCGATCGGACGCGGAATCCGATCCGGATTCCCGCCATCGATGCACGACACGCTATTGGAGTTCGGCGGCGGTGACTGTGCGCCAGCGAACGGTTTTGCGGTTCGCGATCGACGCATCGACGCGACGCTGTTCGTGGGTCGAGCACTGCTCGACGCTGCGCTGGCTTGGGCACAGCGGCGAATCCAGGAACGCGGGCGTCGGGCGAAGCCCGACCCACGGGGGGTGTTCTCAGCGCCGGAGGATCCAGTGGCGAGGTCCCTTCGTGGGTCGAGCACTGCTCTACGCTGCGAGGGCCTGGGCACAGCGACGAATCCAGGAACGCGGGCGTCGGGCGAAGCCCGACCCACGGGGGTTGTTCTCGGCGCCGGACGATCCAGTGGCGAGGTCCCTTCGTGGGTCGAGCTCTGCTCGACGCGGCGAGGGCTTGGGCACAGCGACGAATCCAGGAACTCGGGCGTCGGGCGAAGCCCGACCCACGGGGGTTCTTTTCAGCGTCGCGGACTCCAGCGGCGAATGCCCTTCGTGGGTCGAGCACTGCTCGACGCGGCGTTGGCTTGGGCACAGCGGCGAATCCAGGAACGCGGGCGTCGGGCGAAGCCCGACCCACGGGGGGTTGTTCTCGGCGCCGGAGGATCCAGCGGCGAGGTCCCTTCGTGGGTCGAGCTCTGCTCGACGCTGCGAGGGCCTGGGCAGAGCGGCGAATCCAGGAACGCGGGCGTCGGGCGGAGCCCGACCCACGGGGGGTTGTTCTCGGCGCCGGAGGATCCAGTGGCGAGGTCCCTTCGTGGGTCGAGCATCGCTCGACGCGGCGTCGGCCTGGGCACAGCGACGAATCCAGGAACGCGGGCGTCGGGCGAAGCCCGACCCACGGGGGTTGTTTTCAGCGTCGCGGACTCCAGCGGCGAATGCCCTTCGTGGGTCGAGCACTGCTCGACGCGGCGTGGGCCTGGGCACAGCGGCGAATCCAGGAACGCGGGCGTCGGGCGGAGCCCGACCCACGCGGGGTTGTTCTCGGCGCCGAGGAATCCAGTGGCGAGGTCCCTTCGTGGGTCGAGCAATGCTCGACGCTGCGAGGGCTTGGGCACCTCGGCGAATCCAGGAACGCGGGCGTCGGGCGAAGCCCGACCCACGGGGGGTGTTCTCGGCGCCGGAGGATCCAGTGGCGAGGTCCCTTCGTGGGTCGAGCATTGCTCGACGCGACGCTGGCCTGGGCACCTCGGCGAATCCATGAACGCGGCCGTCGGGCGAAGCCCGACCCACGACGCTCCGCCCTACGCGGACGCCCCCAACGCCTTCACCGGCTGCTTCCGCCACACCCGCCAGACGAGCTTCCGCAACTCGTCGACCCACAGCACCGCGCTCGCGATGGCGGCGCATACGCCCCACTCCGCGAGCGAGAGCGGCACCGTGCCGAAGGCCTGGTTGAGGAACCCCACGTTCACCACCGCCACCTGCAGCAGAAGCGAGACCGCGATGGCGCCCCACAGCCATGGGTTGACGAAGAGGTGCGCGAATGCGCTCGTCGTTTCCGAGCGGGCGTTGAAGCAGTTGTACAGCTGAGCCAGGACGAGCACGGTGAAGCCTGCCGTGCGCGCATGTGTCATGTCGTGCGTGCCTTCGATGAGGCCGCCGGGCAGATGCATGTCCATCGTGAGAAGCGTCGCGATCGCCATCACGATGCCTACCTGCAGCACGCCGGCCCACATGCGCCCATCGATCACGCGCTCGTCCGGAGCACGCGGCTGGCGCGCCATCACGTCGTCGGTCTCCGGATCGACGCCCAGCGCCATCGCGGGCCATGAGTCGGTGAGCAGGTTGATCCACAGGATCTGCGTCGCGAGGAGCGGAAGCACCACGCCACCGCCGGGCACCGCGAGGCCCAGCACGCCGGCGCCCACCACGCCCAGGAACACCGTCAGCACCTCGCCCAGGTTCGACGAGAGCAGGTAGCGCAGGCACTTGCGGATGTTGTCGAAGATGGCACGCCCTTCGCGCACGGCGCGCACGATCGTCGCGAAGTTGTCGTCCGCGAGGATCATCCGCGCGGCGTCCTTCGTGACCTCGGTGCCGATGCCGCCCATCGCGATGCCGATGTCGGCGGCCTTCAGTGCGGGGGCGTCGTTGACCCCGTCGCCCGTCATGGCGACGACGCTGCCGTCGGCCTGCAGCGCAGCCACGATGCGCATCTTGTGTTCGGGTGCCACCCGCGCGTACACGGAGGTCGTGCGGACGGCCGCCGCGAACGCGGCCTCGTCCATGGCGTCGATCTGCTGTCCCGTCAGGGCGGTCGCATCCTTGCCGACGATGCCGAGATCGGTGGCGATCCGCACCGCCGTGCGCGGGTGGTCGCCGGTGATCATCATCACGCGGATGCCGGCGCGGTGGGCCTCGCGGATGGCGGTGGCCGCCTCCTTCCGCGGCGGATCGATCATCCCCACCGTGCCCGCGAAGACGAGATCGCGCTCGATCGTGTCGGTCGCCTCGGGGTCCTCGTCGGGATCCAGTTCGCGGTACGCCACGGCGAGTGTCCGCAGCGCGGCGTCCGACAGTGCGTCGACGTCCGCCACGATCCGCGCGCGCATTGCCGCATCGAGCGGTACGACGTCCGCGCCCACCCGCACCTGCGTGCACCGCCCGAGCAGGACGCCCGGCGCGCCCTTCGAGACGAGCACGAGATGGTCGCCGTGCGCGTGATCGCGCACGATCGTCGACATCATCTTGCGTTCGGACGTGAAGGGGATTTCGCTCACGCGGTCGAATCGCGCCTCGCGTTCGCCCGTCACGCCCAGCTTGCCCTCGGCCACGAGAAAGGCGGCCTCGGTGGGATCCCCCTGGATCTCCCACGCGCCGTCGGGCACCTGGCGCAGCACTGCATCGCCGGCCAGGCTGCCGCCGCTCAGCACCACGATGGATTCCCCGCGCACCGCGTCGTCGCCCTCGTGGCGGACCTCGCCCTCCGGCGCGTAGCCGACACCCGCGACATGCGTGCTGCCCGAGGCCGTCATGACCCGCTGGATCGTCATCTCCGCGCGGGTCAGCGTGCCGGTCTTGTCGGAGGCGATGACCGAGGCCGAGCCCAGCGTCTCCACGGAGGAGAGCTTCTTCACGATCGCCTTGTGCTTCGCCATGCGCTGCACGCCGAGGGCGAGCACGACCGACAGGATCGCGGGGAGCCCCTCGGGCACGGCGGCCACGGCGAGCGACACGCCGAGCAGCAGCACGTCGATCACGTCGTCGAGGCCGCGGATCTCGGAGATGGCGAGGATCGTCCCGACCACCACCACCGCGATGACGACCACGGCGATGCCCAGGGTCCGGCCGATCCGGGCGACCTCCCGCTGCAGCGGCGTCGGCGTCTCGACCGCATCCTCCAGCATCGTCGCGATCGCGCCCATCTCGGTGTCCATGCCGGTGGCTGTGACCACCGCGTGGCCCGTGCCCTGCACGACGGCCGTGCCCTTGAAGACCATGCAGAGGCGATCGCCGAGCGCCGCCGTCGCGGGCAGCGTCGCGGCGTCCTTCAGCACTGCTTCGCTCTCGCCGGTGAGCGAAGCCTCCTGCACGCGGAGCGCGGCCACTTCCAGCAGACGCGCATCGGCGCCCACGGCATCGCCCTCGCCCAGGACGAGCAGGTCGCCGCGGACCAACCCGGTGCTCGGCACGCGCAGCAGCGCGCCGTCGCGGATCACGGCCGAGGTCACCGCGGTCATGCGTGCGAGTGCGGCCACCGCGTCGGCGGCCCGCGCCTCCTGCACGTAGCCGAGCACGCCGTTCAGCAGGACGATCGCTGCCACCGCGATCGCGTCCACGGGCCAGCCCTCGAACCCATCGATCGCCCAGGCGGCGCCGGCGATCACGATCGCGACCAGCAGCAGGTAGATGAGCGGATCGCGGAACTGCGCAGCCATCCGCCGCCACGCCGGGATCGGCGGCGCGGAACGCAGCGTGTTGGGCCCGGCGTCCGCCAGCCGGCGGGCCGCCTCGGCGGTAGTCAGCCCCGCCTGGCGATCGGTGCCGAGCGCGGCGGCGACGGCGTCGGCATCGAGCACCGATGGATCGTCGGCAGGGGCGGGCGTGCGGGTGTCGTCCATGGTTTCCCGGGGCGGAGGTCAGCGCCCCGCATGATGGGGCAGGAAAGCGCAGAGGTGGGTCAGGCGGGCGCCGGAGGAGGTTCGTCGTGGACGCGGCGCGAACCGAAGGTGTTGGCGTACACCCACGTGAACTCCGCGCCGAGGAGGAAGATCTGGGCGGAGTAGTAGACCCAGACCAGGACCACGACCAGCGACCCCGCGGCGCCGAAGCCCGAGGTCACACCGCTGTGACCGACGTACAGCCCGATCAGCCACTTGCCGAGCGTGAAGAGCAGCGCGGTGAAGATCGCGCCGACCCACACGTCGTTCCAGGCGACCGTCACCCGCGGCATGACCTTGTAGATGAGCGCGAAGATGGCTGAGACGAGCACGAAGCTCGCGGCGTGGTTGCCGAGCGAGGCGAGCGTGTACCAGTCGCCGAAGATCGGTGTCCACCATCGCCCGACCACCGCCAGCGTCGCACTCGCCACGAGCGAGACCATCAGCAGGAAACCGATCGCCAGGATCATTCCGAACGACAGCAGGCGTTCGCGCACGAGGGACATCCAGCCGGTGGACGCAGGATGCCCCGTTGCGCGCCAGATGCGGTCGAGCGCGTATTGCAGTTCACCGAAGACCGTCGTGGCGCCGACGAGCAGCAGGACCACGCCGAGGACCGCCGCGGCGGTGCTTTCCGCGGGCTGGTCGATGCTGGCGAGGAGATCCTGCACGACGCCGGCACCGCGTTCGCCCATCAGGGACTCGAGCTGGACCTGGATCTCGCCACGGGCGGCTTCCCGACCGAAGACGAGTCCGGCCACGGCAGTGACGATGAGCAGGAGCGGCGCAAGGGAGAAGAGCGTGTAATAGGCCAGTGCCGCGCCCATGCTCGGCACACGATCATCGATCCAGGCGCTGACCACGCGCTTCACCAGATCCCAATAGGGCTTCACATTGCTGCTCCCGCGTTGGTGGTTCGGCACGATCCCCCCGCGGGACGGGGTGGACGCATCGGGCGCGACACCCACGCCATCCTGGTCTGCTCGCACGGGGCGGTCGGTTCGGCACCGCACACTCGCCACCGGTCGATGCGTTGCATACCGCACCGACCAGCCTCCGCCCGGCTGCCATGCTGCACGCTGATCGCTGCAGCCCTTCCCGGTGCGGCAGCGGCTTCCTGCAAGGATTCACCCATGGGTCTCGAAACACTGTTCGCGATGGGAGGTGTGCTGCTGTTGCTCGGCACACTCGGCGTGTGCTCCGGCGCCCGGCACAAGATGCGAGGCACGCGCGGCCGCCTCTTCGACGCGGAGGTCGTCCGGATCCCGGCGATGCCCGCGAGGGAACCGTGACGGGCGCGCTTCCTTCCTGGTCGTGGCGCCATCCGTTCCGCGTCCGCGCCATCGTGGCGGGTGCCGCGGTGATGGCGCTCGGCGCATGCGGCGACGCCGCGCGGCTCACGGTGGAGGAGGGCAGCGGTCCCCAGCCGATGCTGCCGGCACCGCGCGCATCGCGCGTGCCGACGGTGAACGTGGCAAAGGCAGTGGGCTGGTCCGGCGACGCTGCGCCGACGGCCGCTGCCGGCACCCGGGTGGTCGCGTTCGCCCGCGGGCTCGACCATCCGCGCTGGTTGCTCGTCCTGCCCGACGGGAGTGTCCTCGTCGCCGAGAGCAGCGCGCCGCCCCGCGAGGAGGGATGGACGCTGCGCGGCTGGATCATGGGGCTGGTCATGGCGCGTGCGGGGGCGCCCGCGTCGGGCGCGAACCGCATCACGCTGCTGCGCGACACCGACGGTGACGGCGTCACCGACGTCCACGTGGCGCTCCTGTCGGGGCTCCACTCGCCGTTCGGCATGGCGCTCATCGGCAACCACCTCTACGTCGCCAACACCGATGCCGTGGTGCGCTTTCCGTACGTGCCCGGCGACACGCGCATCCTCGAGCGCGGCACGCAGATCCTCGCGCTGCCGGGCGGACCGATCAACCATCACTGGACCAAGAACCTGATCGCGAGCGCCGACGGCACGAAGCTCTACGTGACGGTGGGCTCGAACAGCAACGTGGCCGAGCGTGGCATGGAGGTCGAGGACGGACGCGCCGCCATCTGGGAGATCGACATCGCGAGCGGCACGCATCGCATCTTCGCGTCGGGGTTGCGCAACCCCAACGGACTCGCGTGGGACTCCGCGGGTCGTACGCTCTGGACCGTGGTGAACGAACGCGACGGCCTGGGCAGCGATCTCGTGCCCGACTACCTCACGTCGGTCCGCGCGGGCGGCTTCTACGGCTGGCCGTACAGCTACTACGGCAACCACGTGGACGAGCGTGCCACCCCGCCGCGTCCGGACCTCGTGGCCCGCGCGATCGTCCCGGACTTCGCGCTCGGGCCGCACACGGCGTCCCTCGGACTCGCATCGTCGGAGGGCGCCGCGCTGCCCAAGGTGTTCCGCCACGGCATGTTCATCGGGCAGCACGGCTCCTGGAACCGCAAGCCGCGCAGCGGGTACAAGGTGGTCTTCGTTCCGTTCGACGGCGACATGCCTTCGGGCAATCCGCCGATCGATGTCCTCACGGATTTCCTCGACGAATCGGGCAACGCACGGGGGCGGCCCGTCGGCGTCGCGATCGACCGCCGTGGGGCGCTGCTGGTGGCCGACGACGTGGGCAACGTCGTGTGGCGCGTGACCTCGGAGGTGCCGGGCGAAAGATGACCGCGATGCCGGCGGCGTGGCGTACCCTGTCCTGCTCCAGCCCATCCAGGACGCGCAGCACGATGCCCCGTCACCTTGCCACGTATGCGGCCGTCGCCCTGGTGATGGTCGTCCTCGATTTCCTCTGGCTCGGCGTGATCGCGCGCCCCATGTACGTCCAGGGCATCGGTCATCTGATGGCCGAGCAACCGGACATTCCGGTGGCCGCGCTCTTCTACGCGGTCTACGCGCTCGGCATCATGGTGTTCGCGGTGACGCCTCCGGGTGCGACCGTGGGTCTGCGCGAGACCCTCGTCGCCGGCACGCTGTTCGGATTCTTCGCCTATGCCACGTACGACCTCACGAACCTCGCGACACTGAAGCAGTGGCCGGTGCTGATCGCGGTGGTGGACATCACGTGGGGCAGCATGGTGACCGGCGTCGCAGCCGGGGCGGGGCGTCTCGTCTTCGACCGGTTCGCGCCCGCAGCCGGATGATCGCCGTCAGTTCATGAGATCCACGTACGTCCTGCTGTCCGTCGCGTAGCACGTGCACGCCGCCGCCTCGAGCCCGGGGCGATCGAGCACGGTGAGTTCGCCGCGGTGGTACTCGATGAGCCGCTGCCGCTGAAGCGCACCGGCCGCGACGGTGATGCCCACGCGCCGCACTCCCAGCATGTACGCGAGGAACTCGTGGGTCACGTGGAACGAGGGGGAGTGCGCCCGGTCCTGGCTCATCAGGAGCCATCGCGCGAGCCGCTGGCCGATCGTGTGGAATCGCAGGCAGGCGGCCGCGGATGCGAGCTGCGCCATCTGCACGCACACGTAGCGGTGAAGCGTGCGCCGGAGTGCTGCGCTGTCGTGCAGCGTGCGGCGGAACGGCACCACCCCGATCCGCCACGCCGCCCCGCCGCCCTGCACCAGCCCGCGCACCGGCGACGTCGTGATCCCGAGCGCGAGCTGCACGCCCAGCATGCCTTCGCGCCCCACCATCCCGACCTCCAGGCTGGGGTGTGCATCGATCTGCGTGAGCAGCGAGATGAACGCATCCACGGGGAAGTACACCTCGCGGGTCTGCCCGCCGGGCTCGCACACGACATCGGCGAGCGTCAGGTCCACCGGCTCGCAGACGGCGAGCAACCGCTTGCGGTCCGCGCCGGGCAGTTGTTGTATCAAGAGATTCTGCGCAGTCGGCAAGCGGATTCTCCTCGAAGCGGAGCGCCGGACCGGGTTGGCCGGCGATTCTGCGGGCACTTTGCGCGCGCGGGACGCATCGCACTGTCCGCCACCGTACGGAGCGGGGCGATCGGCGCATCGCCCCGCTCCGCCCGGCCCATACGTTCGTCAGCGCACGGACCGCGACCGACCTCCCGCCTATAACTGGACCTGTCGACACCCGCCAGTTCGCGCGGTGCCTGCCTCCCGGGGCCCCAGCCCGTCGACGTTCCGGCCTTGCGCAGCGAGCCGCTCTCCCGACCCGTCGGTGATGGCCTTGCGGCGCCGTTTCAACCCATCCGGCCGCGGTCCCGTCGTCACGGACCCGCGAAGCCCCGGAGCGATTTCAATCGAGGAACACCATGACCTCCCGCCACGTTGCAAGACTCTCAGTGCTCGCCGGTCTCCTGCCGTTCATCGCAGCACCCGCCTTCGCCCAGGATGTCGGCTCCTACTACGCCGGCGTCGCAGGTGGTCAATCCCGCGCCGACTTCGACGAGCGGGGAATCGCGAGCAGCATCATCCCGCCGGGCAGCGGCATCACCGGCCTCTCGACCAACCCGCGCGACTTCGCCTATCGCTTCTTCGGCGGTTACCAGTTCCATTCGAACTTCGCGTTCGAGGCGGGCTACTTCGACCTCGGCAAGTCGACGTTCTCCGCCACCACTGCGCCGCCCGGATCCCTCGATGCGAGCCTCAGGCTTCGCGGTGTCTCTGCGGACCTCGTCGGTCGCCTGCCTCTCAGCGGGGCGCTCTCGGCGATCGCCCGGGTCGGTGCGCACTACACCGTGGCGCGCGAAAACTTCTCGGGTACCGGTGTCGTCGGCGTGTCCGACTCATCCCCGCGCGATCGATCGCTCAACTACAAGCTGGGTGTCGGCCTGCAGTACCAGGTGAACTCCGCGATGCTGGTGCGCGGTGAAGCGGAGCGCTATCGCATGAGCGACGGACTCGGCAACACCGGGAACGTGAACGTGTACACCGTGAGTCTGGTCTTCCCATTCGGTGGCTCCTCGAGCGCCGTGCGCACGTCGTCCGTCCCCGTCGGGCAGTCCACCATGGCACCCGTCGCCGTGACGCCGCGACGCGCCACACCCGAGGCCGTTGCGGTGTCGATCCCCACGCCCGAGCCGACCCCGATGGAGACCCCCGTTGCGTCGCCACAACCCGCCGCGCTCGTGATCAGCGAAACGACGACCCCGTCGCCCGCCGGTGGCGTGGCCGATGCCAGGCCGACCGCGCACTTCGCCTTCGATCGCGCAGTCGTGGGCCCCGAAGGTCGCGCCGCGCTCGACGGGTTCACGCGCGCGCTCGGCGGGGCCAGCTTCGACGTGATCACGGTCGAGGGCCACGCGGACCGCATCGGTTCCCCGGCCTACAACCGCGCCCTCTCGCTGCGCCGCGCCGAATCGGTGAAGGCGTACCTCGTCGACAACGCCCGCCTCGACCCCGGCAAGATCTCCACCGTAGGACGCGGCGCCACCGGGCCGGTGACCCGCCCGGCGGACTGCATGGGCACGTCGCCGTCGCCGGAGCTGATCGAATGCCTCAACCCCGACCGCCGCGTCGAGGTGGCCGTCCGGGGCGTGCGTTGATTCCGCTCGGCGTGAGCGCCCTCGAACCTCGCATGGTGTCGACGTCGTGCTGGAGCACGTCGACGTTCAGTGAAACCAGCACCGCGCTGTCGAAGGAGCTTTCCCTTCTCGGCGAACACCTCGATCTTTGCCGCCTCGTTCGCGGCCGCCTGTTCGCCCTGCAGTGCGGCGCAGACATGGTGCGCGGATTCCTCGCCGCGCGGTTCGTCACGACGGTGGTCCTCTCCGTGTCGGTCTTCGCGGTGATCGTCGCCCTGGTGGTGTAGGCGTGGTGCGAAAAACGCGACGCGCGCGCCCCGCACGGTGTCGCGAAGCCGTCGACGCGGCGGGGGCGGGTCTTGCATGGGTGGGCCATGCCCCTGTAGGAGGGGGCCATGCCCCCGAAAGCGGTGGATGCCATGGAAGCGTATCGACCGGGATCGACGCTTTCGCGGCCATGGGCCGCTCCTACAAAAGCGCTGTCCCTTCGCACGGCGGATGGCGCATCCACCGCCCCTGTAGGAGGGGCCCATGGCCCCGAAAGCGGCGGGCGCAAGGAACCGCCTCGACCGGAACCGACGCTTTCGTGGGCATGGCCCGCTCCTACAAAATCGCTGTCCCTTCGCGCCGCGGGCCTGATCGCGCGACCGGTGGCGCATCCACCATCCCTGTAGGAGGGGGCCATGCCCCCGAAAGCGGTGGATGCCATGGAAGCGTATCGACCGGAACCGACGCTTTCGCGGCCATGGGCCGCTCCTACAAAAGCGCTGTCCCTTCGCGCCGCGGCGAATGCATCAACAGGGGGATATACAAGGGGCCCTCCCCGTGTTCGTACGCCCTGCGGCCAAGCCGCCGCGGGCCAGCGGCCCGAGAGGCGGCCATGGCCCGCTCCTACAAGAGCGCTGTCCCTTCGCGCCGCGGAGAGCGCATCAACAGGGGGACATACAAGGGGCCCTCCCCTTGTTCGTACGCCCTGCGCGAGCGCCACCAGTGAAGGACTTCTTCGCCTCGTCGCTCCGACGGCTCGTGCCGCAGGCCTCGCAGGGTCTATGCGACATTCTCGACGTCGCCCATGGTCCCGTCGAACCACCCATTCGTTCGGAGATCTTCGGACAGCAGCGCTTCGTGCAGCACGGGCACAGCCTCGGCGAGGTGCATCGTGCCGCGCAGGCGTCGTCCGGGGCGGCCACGTTCTTCCCGCGCTTGCGCAGCAACATGCGCACGCTGCGCGACGCGCATCGCTACATCGGCGTCCAGGCGGCGACGGGTTATGACATCAGCCCCGCCGCCGAATGGCTCCTCGACAACTTCCACCTGATCGAGGCCCAGCTCGAGGAGATCCACGAGGGGCTGCCGCGCCGCTACTTCCGTTCGTTGCCCGTGCTGCTCGACGAACCGCTCGCCGGGTTGCCACGTGTCTACGGCGTCGCGTGGGCGTTCGTCGCTCACACGGACGGTGCGTTCGACGAGGATCTGCTCGTCCATTTCCTCGGTGCGTATCAGGAGACGCGCGAACTCGGGCTCTCGGAGATGTGGGCGCTGCCCACCACGCTGCGCGTCGTGCTCGTGGAGAACCTCCGCCGTCTCGCGGAGCGCGTCGCCACGCAGAAGGCTGCGCGGGAGGTGGCCAATCTTTGCTGCGACCAGATCGAGACCGGCACCGTGGCCGGTTTCGCCGAGCTGCTCGCACTGCTCGACCGCCGCGGTGTCGGCCACGTGTTCCTGGCCCAGATGACGCAGCGGCTGCGCGACCACCGGCTGAACGCGGACCACCGCATCCACGAATGGCTGCACGACGCGCTGCCCGACCCTGCGGCGCTGCAGACCCAGCGCAACGCCGACCAGGCCGCCGACAATCTGAGCGTCAGCAATGCCGTGGGCGCGCTGCGCGCCATCGGCGATGCCGACTGGCCGGACATCGTCGCCCGCACCAACCGTTTGATGCAGCTGATGCTCACCTCGCCGGTGTTCGAGGCCGAGCAGGTGGCGAGCCGCGACCAGACGCTCCATGCGATCGAGTCGCTCGCACGCCGGAGCCATCGCAGCGAGAGCGAGGTTGGTCGGGTGCTCCTCGCGCACATGGCCAGCGCCGACGCCGTGACGAATCCCGTGGCCGGCGTCGCCGCGCACTGGTTGCAGGGTTCCGGCCGTCCCGCACTCGCCGCGGCCCTGGGGTTCGACGACCGCGTCTCGACCACGTGGCGCGTGCTGGGCCGGCGTCTGGCGTTCCCCGTGTACCTCGCGGTGCTGATCGCAGGCCTGATCGCCCTCGTGTTCTGGCTCGTGCCCGACCTGCGCGCGATGGCCCGCGGGCGTCAGGGCGGCGACTGGCTGCTGCTGCTCACCGCGGCGTTGATGCTGTTCCCGGCCTCCGAGGCCGTGGTGGCGGTGGTGAACCGGCTCATCAGCGAATCGGCGCGGCCGCACCATCTGCCGCGTCTTGCGTTGCTCGACGGCATCCCGCGCGAACACCGGGTGATCGTCGTCATCCCCGGCATGCTGACGGGTGCAGCTTCGATGCAGGAACTGTCGCACCGGCTGCTGCTGCACTACCTCGCGAATCCGGAACCGGAAGCGCAGTTCGCGCTGCTCACCGACTGGGGGGACGCCGACGCCGCGACGCTGCCGGGTGACGCGGATCTGCTCGTCGACGCCGAGCGCGAGATCCGCGCCCTCGGGGCCCGATTCCCGCGGGCCCCTGGCGATGCCGACGCGCCGCCGCGATTCCTGCTGCTGCACCGGGCGCGCACGTTCAGCGAGACCGAGCAGCGGTGGATCGGCTGGGAGCGCAAGCGCGGAAAGCTGGAGCAGCTCGTCGCCGCGCTCGCCGAAGGTCTGCCCGGCCCGTTCATCGACCTGGGCGAGATCTCCCGTCTCGCGACCGATACGCGCTACATCGTCACGCTCGACAGCGACACCCAGCTTCCGCCCGGCCGCCTGCGCGAACTCGTGGGGGTGGCGGCCCACCCGCACAACGCGCCGCGGCTGGGTCCCGATGGCCGCAGCGTCGTCGGTGGCCACGGCATCCTGCAACCGCGCGTGGTGACGCCCCTTCCCGCACCCGGCGACGTGACGCTGTACCACTGGCTCTTCGCAGGGCAGTGCGGCATCGATCCCTACAGCGCGGCGGTGTCCGAGGTGTACCAGGATCTCTTCGCCGAGGGCACGTTCACCGGCAAGGGCCTGCTGCATGTGGACGCGATGCACGCCGTCCTGGGCGGTCGTCTTCCCGACGGGCAGGTGCTGAGCCACGATCTGCTCGAAGGCTCGATCGCGCGCTGCGGTGCCGTGAACGACATCACGGTGATCGAGAGCGCACCGTTCCACGCCGACGTTGCGGCATCCCGCGTGCATCGCTGGACGCGGGGCGACTGGCAGCTCCTGCCGTTTCTCCGACAGCCGGCGCGCTACGGTCTGCGGGGCATCCATCGCTGGAAGATGCTCGACAACCTCAGGCGCTCCCTCGTGGCGCCGATGTCCGCGGCGCTCCTCGTCGTGGCCATCGCCGGCGAGGCGGTGTCCCCCTGGCGCGCGCTCGCCCTCGTCGTCGCGGCGTTCTCCGCGGGCCCGCTGATGGGCGCGCTGGCGGGCTTCCTGCCGGGTCGTGAGGCGCTGGCGCGGCGTCACTTCTACCGGCGCGCGTTCGGTGAACTGCTGGTGGCCGCCGCGGGCGGACTCTGGCAGTTGGCGGGACTGCTGCAGCAGGCGGGGGCAGGCGTCGACGCGATCGCGCGCGCGCTCTATCGCCAGTGGGTGAGCCATCGTTTGCTGCTGCAGTGGACGACGGCCGCCGAGGCGCAGGCCGCAGCCGGGACGTCGTTCCTGGCGGTGCTGCGTCGTCACTGGATGCAGCCGTTCATCGCGACCGCACTGCTCGTCGCACTGTTCGTGTCGGGGACGTCGTACCCGTTCCTCGCGCTGCTGCTGTGTCTGCTCTGGGCAGCGTCGCCGGTGTGGACGTGGCTGGTGAGCCGCCCCTGCCTGGACTGCGCCGAGGTGATCGTGCCGGACGCCGACCGGCAGGTGCTCGAGGGGATCGCGCGCGACACCTGGCGGTTCTTCGAGCGCTGCATCGGCCCCGCCGACAACCATCTCCCGCCCGACAACCTGCAGACGCTGCCGCAGGACATGGTGGCGCATCGCACCTCGCCCACCAACATCGGCCTCTATCTGCTGAGCGCCGCGTGCGCACGGCAGTTCGGCTGGATCGGCACGCAGGACCTGCTCGCGCGGCTCGAGGCCACGCTCGCCACGCTCGCTTCGATGGAGCGGTACCGCGGCCACTTCCTGAACTGGTACGACACGTCGACGCGCGCACCGCTCCTGCCGATGTACGTCTCCACGGTCGACAGCGGCAACCTGAGCGGCCATCTGCTGGCCGTGGCGCAGGCATGCCGCCGGCTCGCCGAGACAGCCGACGACGACGGCGCGATGCGTGGCGCGATCGCGATGTCGCGGGAACGACTGCTGGTCACCCACGCCGGGTGGCTCGCTCTGCTGCCCGGGCTGTCTGCCGATGCAGCGCTGGTGCGCCTCGTCGAGCTGGGTGACCCGCTCACGGAGGGCGCGCGCGAAGCCGTCGCCTTCGGTCTGCTGCTCGACGCGGCCCAGGAGGACCTCGCGGCGCTGCCCGATACGGATGCCGCGATCGCGTTCATGACGCCCCCGACGCCGCACGACGAGGTCCGGTGGCTGCTCGCCGATTTGGTGACGACGGTCTCGTCCGCGTGGCGCGATGTGCAAGTGGGCGCGGCGGGTGTCCACGGTGCGACCGATGGGGTCCCGGGCGGCGTGACAGAGGCCGACGTGACCGTGCTTCGCCTCGCGGCGATCGCCCACGACTGCGAACGCATCGCCTGGGAGGCGGACTTCGGCTTCCTGTACCACCGCAAGCGCCATCTCTTCCACATCGGCTTCCGCGTCGCAGAGCAGCAGCTCGACGCCGGCTTCTACGATCTGCTCGCCTCGGAGTCGCGGCTCACGAGCCTGCTCGCCATCGCGAAGGGTGATGTCCCGGTGAGCCACTGGGCCTCCCTCGGCAGACCGTTCTACGCATCGGGCACCGACACCGGCCTGCGATCGTGGTCGGGTTCCATGTTCGAGTACCTCATGCCGGGCCTCGTGTTGGCCGAGCCGCACGGCAGCGTGCTGCACGAGGCCTGCCGCACTGCCGTCTGCGAGCAGATGGCCTTTGCCAGCGCGCAGGATGTGCCGTGGGGCATCTCGGAATCCGCCCACGCGGGCCGTGACCACACGCTCGCCTACCAGTACGCCCCGCAGGGGGTACCTCGGCTCGGCCTGCGACGCGCCCCGCGCGATGAACTCGTGATCGCGCCCTACGCCACCGCGCTGGCGACGCCCCTGGTGCTCGACAGCGCCATCGCCAACTTCGGCGTGCTCGAGGTGCTCGGCGCCCGCGCGCGCTACGGCTTCGTCGAAGCGTTGGACTACACGCCGTCGCGGCAGGCCGCCGGCGAACCCTTCACGCCGGTGGGCACCTTCATGTCGCACCATCAGGGCATGAGCATCGTGGCGCTCGCCAACGTGCTGCTCGGCGGCGTGGCGCAGCGGTGGGGCATGAGCAATCCGCACATCGAGGCCGTGGCGTCGCTGCTGCACGAGCGCGCACCCCATGCCGTGTCGACGCTGTACTCACCCAACGTCGAGCCGCCGCCGCGCGCGATGCGCCGCCGGGCGCCAGGGTTGCTGCGCGACGTCGTCCCGGGCCGCGATGCCGTGGAGCTGACGCACCTGCTGTCGAACGGCCGGTACAGCGTGACGCTGCGGTCCAACGGCGCCGGATGGAGCCGCTGGGGGCGCAGCGGCATCACGCGCTGGCGCGACGATGCCCTGCGCGATGCGCACGGGACGTTCGTGTATCTGCGCCGCGCCGGCGAGGACGAGCAGTTCTCCATCACGCAACACCCGGCCCCCGATCCCGCCGCGGACTATCAGGCCGTCTTCCACACGGATCGCGTCTGCTTCGACGCGTTCTGGCACGACCTGCAGGCGCGGACTACGGTGTGGGTGAGCCCGGAGGACGACATCGAGTTCCGGCAGGTGGAGTTGCGCAACCCGACCGATCGCGTCGTCGATGTCGAACTGATCTCGACGTTCGAACCGACGCTGACCGATGCGGCCGCCGACGAGGCGCATCCTGCCTTCACGAATCTGTTCCTCAACGCCCGATGGCGTGCGAGCCACGAGGCGCTCGTGTTCGTGCGGGCACCGCGGCTCGCCACCGAGCAGGCCCTCCACGCAGCGCACTTCCTCGCCGGTTCCGATCCGCAGGTGACGGGCATCCGCATCCAGGTGGATCGCACGCGATGGCTCGGCCGCAACCGCGAAGCCGACCGACCCCTCGCGGCGCTGGTGTCGCCGCCTGAGGACGACGGCGGGGTGCTCGACACCGGGCTCGATCCGGTCTGCGCGCTGGCCGTGCGACTGCGCATCGCGCCGTTCGGGAAAGCGCAGATCATCTTCGCCACGGCAGCCTCCGACAACGGCGGCATCCTGAGCGCCGTGATCGACAAGTACCGTCAGCCGAGCCACGTGCAGCGCGCCTCGTTGATGTCCGCGACGCTCACCGGCATCCGCCTGCGCGCCCTGCGCGTCACCGCGGACAACTTCGCCGCGATCCAGTCGCTCACCACGGCGATGGTCCTGTGCCTCACGCGTCCCGATGCCGGTGCCGCGCGCGCCGCGCCGGTGGCGGCGGGCTGGTGCGATCGTCGACTGCTCTGGCGCCACGGCATCTCCGGAGACCGGCCGATCATCCTCGTGACGGTCGGCACGCTGCAGGGCATGGGCCTTCTGCGATCGCTCACCCAGGCGCTCTGCCAGTGGTCGTGGGGTGGCGTCGGTTGCGATCTCGTGGTGCTGAACAGCGAGCCGCAGTCGTACGAGATGGCGCTGCAGCGCGAGCTGGCGGGTCTGCGCGACCGCCACGCCGTCGACAGCGCCGGTCGCGTCGGCCCCCCCGCCACGGCGATCCACATGCTGCGCGCCGCGGATCTTCCCGGCGACGAGTTCGCCACCCTCCGGGCGCTGGCACGCGTGCAGTTCGACGCCGACGGCAGACCGCTCACGCACCACGTCCGGGAATGGCTCGATCGCCACGAGCGCGCGCGCTCGGCGCGGGAGGCGATCTCGCGGGCCCGCGTCGGCGTCGGGCCGCCGGCCCCGCGGGGTGTCGTCGAACCGTCGAGCGGTGTGTTCGCCGAGCCGTCGGGCGAGTTCCGCTTCGACGTGCACGCGAGCCTGCGTCCGCTGCGCCCGTGGATCAACGTGCTGTCGAATCCGCACTTCGGTGCCCAGGTGTCGGAGACCGGCGCCGGCTACTCGTGGGCCGTGAACAGCCGCATGAACCAGCTCACCGCCTGGTCGAACGACCCGGTGACGGATCCGCCCGCGGAGTGGTTCCTGCTGCAGGACCTCCGCACGCGCGAGGTGTGGAGCGTGGCGCCGTCCGCGTGGGGCGATGGCCGGGTGAGCCATCGTGTATCGCACGGGCAGGGCTACACGGTGATCCAGCATCGCCGTGGGGATCTGGAGGTGACGGCCTCCTGGTGCGTCGATGCCGAGACGGCGGTGAAGCAGGTGCATCTGAGACTCGTGAACCGCGGCCCGCGCACGCAGCATCTTCGCGTGGTCGGCATCGCCGAGTGGTTGATGGGCGCCAACCGCGCCGACCGCAACACGGTATCGACCGCACACGATCTCGTGCCGCTGCCTGCCCAACCCGTGACCGAGGTCGAGCCGCGATTCTCGAACGGGCATGCGATGACGACCCTGTTCGCCACGCAGCGCGAGCGTACCGGTGGCTTCGGCGGCGGCACCGCGTTTCTCGCCGTGGCGGGCGACCCCGGGCAAGTCGGCGACGAGGACTGGACGTGCGACCGACGCGAATGTCTCGATGCGCGCGGTCGTCTCGTGCTGCCCGACCAGTTCGGTCAGCGGGCAGGTGTCGGTCTCGATCCGTGTGCCGCACTCTCGATCCGCGTCGTGATCGGGGCGGGCGAGGTGGCGGAGCGCGTGTTCCTCCTCGGCTACGCCCCGGATGCCGAGGCGGCACGGGGGCTCGCCGAGCGCGCGGCGGGAACGGCGCCGGCGAACCGCGTCGCCGAGGTCCGCGGGCTGTGGAACCGGCTGCTGGGCGCCACCATCGTGAAGACCCCCGATCCGCTGTTCGATGCGATGGTGAACCGGTGGCTTCTCTACCAGAGCGTCGCGTGCCGGATGTGGGCCAAGGCCGGGTTCTACCAGGCGGGCGGCGCCACGGGCTTCCGCGATCAGCTGCAGGACGCCATGGCGCTCGCCTGGGCCGCGCCCGCGATGCTGCGTGCGCAGATCGTGCTGTGCGCCTCGCGCCAGTTCCCCGAGGGCGACGTCCAGCACTGGTGGCACGCGCCCGGCGGTGCCGGCGTGCGCACGCACTTCTCCGACGATCTGCTGTGGCTGCCGCATGCGTGTCTGCACTACGTCACGACGACGGGTGACGCCACGCTGCTCGACGCGCATGTGTCGTTCATCGAGGGCGCCGCGATTCCCGAAGGTGCCGAGGACGCGTACTACGCGCCGCGGACGTCCGACGAAAACGCCACTGTCTTCGAGCACGCAGCCCGCGCGATCGACCGCAGCCTGCGCACCGGCAGCCATGGTCTGCCGCTGATGGGCACGGGTGACTGGAACGACGGCATGAACCGCGTCGGGCACGAGGGCCGCGGCGAATCGGTGTGGCTCGGCTGGTTCCTGTGCAGCGTCGTGGCGGGCTTTGCCCCGCTTGCCCGGGCCCGTGGGGACATCGCACGCGCGGACCGCTGGACGCAGGCCGCCGAGGGCTGGAAGGCGGCGCTGCTCGGCGCGGGGTGGGACGGCCGCTGGTTCCGTCGCGCCTTCTTCGACGATGGGCAGGTGCTCGGGTCCCACGAGAACGCCGAGGCGCGCATCGATCTGATCGCCCAGGCGTGGGCAGTGCTCTCGAAGGTCGCGCCCGCGGATCGGCAACGCATGGCGATGGCGGCGGTGGAGGACCACCTCGTCGACCACGACGCGGGGCTCATCCGACTGCTCGATCCGCCCTTGGCGGAGTCCGTCCCGAGCGCCGGGTACATCCAGGCGTATCCACCGGGCGTCCGGGAGAACGGCGGGCAGTACTCGCATGCGGGTGCGTGGGCGGTGATGGCGCGGGCCGGTCATGCGACATCGCTCCCCGGCGCCCACGAGGCCGCGGACGGTGCCTATCGCTACTTCACGTACCTGAGCCCGGCCCATCGCGCCCAGCATCCGACCCACGGCGCCGCGTACGCGATCGAGCCCTATGTGATGGCGGGCGACGTGTACACGCAACCTCCGTATGTCGGCCGCGGCGGTTGGAGCTGGTACACCGGTGCCGCGGCGTGGATGCATCGCGCGGCCATCGAGTCGATCCTGGGGCTCCGGCAGGAGGCGCAGACGCTGTGCTTCGTCCCCTGCCTGCCATCCCACTGGCCGCGCGCCGAACTGACGCTCGTGCGGGCGGGCCGCACCATGCACTTCATCCTGCTGCGTGCGTCGCGCGCCGACGCGCTCGCTCGGGCCGGCCGCCCCGACGCCAAGCTGCTGTCACCCGGGGAGGCGCTGCACTGGTCCGGGCTCCTGCCGGACACCTGCTTCGTGATCCCGATCGAATCGACCGACGTCAAATGACCGCCGGAAACGGCTACCGCACAGACGGACGCCGCCGAGGACGGTCAGGCTCCGTCACCAATCCCGAGGAGCAGACGACATGAGCATGTACGTAAGGCAGGGCATCGTGGTGCCGGCCGATGGCATCGGCGCATCGGATGGCGGCGGGAGCGTGTCCGCGCCTGCGCGGTCCGAGCGCGAGCAGACGATGCACGAATACGCGATCGGCTTCGACGGGCTGCGGTACGACTTCCACGGCTACCGGTACGACCGCCTCGCCGACGCGCTCGCCTACGCCCGCCTGATGCGCACGCGCCCGGCATCCGACAACCCGCGTGGATCCTACGTGCGCGGCGCACCCGTGGTCGGTCCGTCGGAAGGGGACCTGCAGGCGATGTTGCAGCTGGGCATTGGATACGATGCAGGGACGTACCGGTACGCAACCTTCCGGTACGACCGCCTGGCGGATGCGGTGCGGTACGCGGAGGTGGTGCGGGAGGGGTAGGGGTCCCGGTCGGGGCGCTTCCCGGCATCGACCGCCTCTCGGGCCTGATGGCCCGCGGCGGCTTGGCCGCAGGGTGTACGAACAAGGGGCGGACCCCTTGTATATCCCCCCGGTGATGCACCACCCGCCGTTGGAGCGGGCAACGCCTTCTGTAGGAGCGGGCCATGCCCGCGAAGGCGATGGTTCCGGTCGACGCATTTCCATGGCATTCACCGCTTTCGGGGGCATGGCCCCCTCCTACAGGGATGGTGGATGCACCACCCGCCATGGAAATGGTCACGCTCTTGTAGGAGCGGCCCATGGCCGCGAAAGCGCCGGTTCCGGTCGAGGCGTTTCCATGCCATCGACCGCTTTCGGGGGCATGGCCCCCTCCTACAGGGATGGTGGATGCGTCACCCGCCATGGAAATGGTCACGCTCTTGTAGGAGCGGCCCATGGCCGCGAAAGCGCCGGTTCCGGTCGAAGCGTTTCCATGGCATCGACCGCTTTCGGGGGCATGGCCCCCTCCTACAGGGATGGTGGATGCGTCACCTGACGCCGGAATGGGCCACGCTTTTGTAGGAGCGGCCCATGGCCGCGAAAGCGATGGTTCCAGGTGAGACGCTTCCATGCATCGACCGCTGTCGGGGCTCCTCATCGACGCGCGTCCCCAAAACGACAAGGGCGACCCGCGGGTCGCCCTTGTCTCGTGCGCTCGGCGCGCTGCTCAATCGAGCAGGTAGCCCACGCCCAGCATGTAATGGTTGAAGCTCGTCTGACCGCTCGCCGTCGATCCGATGTTGCCGTAGCGCAGGAACTCGAGGCGCCCGAACAGGTTGCGGTTGAAGTGCGATTGCAGCCCCAGGCCCCAGTACGAACGCAGGCTGTTCGAGGAATCGGAGCCGCCGAAGTTGTCTTCGTAGTTCGTACGGGCCCAGACGCCACCGAACTTGACGAAGAACGACAGGGTGTCGGTCGCAGGCAGGTAGCCCATCAAGGCGAACTGGCCGCCGCGCATCTTCGATCGGCCGAAGAATTCGCCGGTGCCGGAGGCATTCAGCTCGAGCCGGCCGATGTCGACGAAGCCGCCTTCGATACCCCAGTACTCATTGAAGCGGTAACCCACGCCGACGCTGCCGGTGAAGCGCTTGGACTCCACGACGGTGTTGTTCGGCACGCCCACCGCGGCCGTGGCGCGCGTCAGCGACGCGGTGTCGTCGTTGCCCTGGGACGGCCCGAGCGCGCCCACCACGTACAGCCCGGTGACCGGGTTTGCCGCCTCGCGCAGCTTGAAACCGGCTTGCGCGTATGTCGTCTGCGGGGCGATGAGGGCGAAGGCCAGGGGCACGGCCACGAGGCCGGTGCGGGCGAGGAAGTGCAGATTGGGCATGGAATGGCTCCGTCGGTGAGCGGGCGCTGGCGAGCGTTGCGGCTGCATGCGGAAAGGATATGCGTTCAGGGTACTGATATCGGCCAGCGCAAGTCAAAACCTTAGGGGCGTGATCTTGCGGGGGCCGCGGAGTCCGCTGGGTGCACCACCGACCGTGGCAACGGCCACGCCTTCTGTAGGAGGGGGCCATGCCCGCGAAAGCGATGGTTCCGGTCGAAACGGTTCCCTGCATCAACCGCTTTCGGGGCCATGGGCCCCTCCTACAGGGGGCGTGATGCGCCACCGACCGCAGAAATGGCCACGCCTTCTGTAGGAGCGGGCCATGCCCGCGAAAGCGACGGATCCGGTTGATGCGCTTCCTTGCATTGACCGCTTTCGGGGCCATGTGCCCCTCCTACAGGGGGCGTGACGCGCCACCGACCGCAGAAATGGTCACGCCTTCTGTAGGAGCGGGCCATGCCCGCGAAAGCGACGGATCCGGTTGATGCGCTTCCTTGCATTGACCGCTTTCGGGGCCATGGGCCCCTCCTACAGGGGGCGTGACGCGCCACCAACCGCAGAAATGGTCACGCCTTCTGTAGGAGCGGGCCATGCCCGCGAAAGCGATGGATCCGGTTGATGCGCTTCCTTGCATTGACCGCTTTCGGGGCCATGGGCCCCTCCTACAGGGGGCGTGACGCGCCACCGACCGCAGAAATGGTCACGCCTTCTGTAGGAGCGGGCCATGCCCGCGAAAGCGATGGTTCCGGTTGATGCGTTTCCTTGCATTGACCGCTTTCGGGGCCATGGGCCCCTCCTACAGGGGGCGTGACGCGCCACCGACCGCAGAAATGGTCACGCTTTCTGTAGGAGCGGGCCATGTCCGCGAAAGCGATGGATCCGGTTGATGCGTCTCCTTGCATTGACCGCTTTCGGGGCCATGGGCCGCTCCTACAAGGCCATGGCCCCCTCCTACAAGGGCCGCCCCCTCCTACCGACGCCGGCGACGTGCCGGCTGTCCCTATCCGCAGGTCCCCACCGCGCCGCACGCCGTGCAGAAATCGCAGCCGTCCTTGCGGATCACCGTCATGTTTCCGCACTCGTGGCACAGCGAGCCCGACTGCACGCGCTGTCCACCGCTCTCGCGCGGGGTTTCGAGGATGCCCATCTCGCGCCGCGGATAGCCCTGCGCGTCGAGCACGCCCAGCATCGCGTAACGGTGCAGGATGAGCTGCGCCAGGTACGCCACGGTCGATGGGTAGTTGCGTTGCCGGCGCTCGCCGGGCACGAAGGCCAGGAAGTCGCCCAGCGGGTCGGACCAGTTCACCAGCTTCCGCAGCTTCATGCCGATCCACGCCGGATCGATCACGCGCATGTCGAGCGACAGCAGCCGCGCGAGACCGTCCAGGGCGCGCGGGTAGTAGCCCGCGAGGTACATGGCGTACGGGCGCGTCACGCCGTCGGGGAGGGTGATCTCCTTCAGGCCGAGCACGAAGTCCTCGCCGGAGGCCGGGTTCTGGATGTCGACGGTCCACGCGAGTGTGCCGTCGGTGCCGGTGCGGGGTTCCTCCACGGCGAACATGGCATCCAGCACCGGATGCGGCCTGCCGTCGGGGGACAGCAGGTCGGGCGCCTTCTCGTCGAGCGCGCCGAGCGTTTCGCAGCGCCAGCGGATCACCTGGCCGAGGCCGGCCACCACGCTCGGCACGAGACGCCGTTCGCCGCGCGGCGGGAAGGGCATCTCGAACGATTGGTCGCCCGGCGTGCGCGAAAGCACGTCGAGCTTCAGCTTGAGCCACGCGCGGTCGCGCGCCCGCATGTCCATCGAGAGGGTCTTGGCGACGGCGCCGAGGCCGCGCGGTTGTTCCGCGCCGTTGACCCACACCTCGAACGGGAAGGCGCGGCCTTCCTCCTCCACGTGACCGACGAACACGCCGAACTCGCCGGCCGGGTGCCGGATCATGAAGGTCCACGACGGATTCCCGCCCGGCAGTTCCGGTCGGCCCGGCCAAACGAGCGACGACAGCACCGGCATCGGCAGCGACTGGATCGACAGCCGGCGGTTGGCCTCGTCGAGATGGACGTCCTGCGGTGCCTTCTTCTCCTCGTCGGCTTTCGCGTCCGGCGCGTCCACAGAAAGCACCGAGCCCAGCACGCTGTTCGGGCGGTACGTCGCGAGGCCCTTCAGGCCCGAGCGCCACGCCTTCAGATAAAGATCTTCGAACTCGGCGTACGGGTAGTCCTCGGGGACGTTCACCGTCTTCGAGATGCTGGTGTCGACGAACGGCGCGACGGCCGCGACCATCTCTTCATGGGCCTGCGCCGAGATTGCCAGTGCGGTCGTGAAGTACTCGGGCAGCCGCTTGGTGTCGCCCCCCAGATGGCGGAAGAGGCGCCACGCGTAGTCTTCCACCGCGTATTCCTTCCACGTGCCGTCGGCCATGCGCTTGCGGCGCGTGTACGTCCACGAGAAGGGCGGCTCGATGCCGTTGGATGCGTTGTCCGCGAACGCGAGGCTGATGGTGCCCGTGGGCGCGATCGACAGCAGGTGCGAGTTGCGGATGCCGTGCGTGCGGATCTGTTGCTTGATCTCCGCCGGCAGGCGCGACGCGAAGTTGCCACCCGACAGGTACATGTCGGCATTGAAGAGCGGGAAGGCGCCGCGCTCCTTGGCGAGCGCCACGCTGGCGAGATACGCGCGGTCGCGCATGGCTTCGGAGATGCGCGTGGCCATGGCACGCGCCTCGGGTGTGTCGTAGCGCAGCTTCAGCATGATCAGCGCGTCGCCCAGCCCCGTGAAGCCGAGCCCCACGCGACGCTTCGCCATCGCCTCCGCCTGCTGCTCCGGCAGCGGCCAGCACGTCACGTCGAGCACGTTGTCGAGCATGCGCACCGACACTTCCACGACGCGCCCGAACGCGTCGAAATCGAACTGCGCGTGATCGGTGAACGGGTCGCGCACCATGCGCGTGAGGTTGATGGATCCGAGGTCGCAGCAGCCGTACGGCGGAAGCGGCTGCTCGGCGCACTGCCCTGTCGCCAGACCGTTGAAGATGACTGCGTTGCCGTCGGGTTGCGTGGTGTCGTACACCGGCTTGCGGCCGGACGGTTCGATGGACGCGATCCGGGTCGTGAACCGCTGCGACTTGCGGAGCACCTTGTCGGCGGCCCAGGCGGCGTACTTCGCGTTCTTGTCGTCGAGCAGGAACCCGATCTCGCGCATGAAGACTTCGCGCGATTCGCCATCGATGATGAGTTCGTGCAGATCGCGGCAGTCGTACTGCGCGTGGCCACCGTGCCCGTCGGGCAGCATCCGTGCACCGGCGCGGCGGCGCAGGTGGATGCGGCTCAGCACACCGAAGTTCGCGAGCAGGATCTGCACGTCGCGCAGCAGCGGACGTTCCACGGAAGTGAGCCGGACCGAGCACGACTGGCTGGTGTCGGAGACGTTCACCGTGCCGTCCGTCTGGAAGAGGGCGCGGAGATAGCCTCGCACGCAGGCTTCCGTGCCGCGCCAGATCACTTCGGGCACGCGCAGCTTGGATTCCGCATTGAACCCGAGTTTCTCGAGCGCGCGTGCGAGCAGCACGGACCGCAGCATGACCAGATTGCGTTGCGGAATGGCCACGACGCCCACCTGATAGTCGCGAGCCCCCGCCGACTGATCCGCGATGAGGGTGTTGATGTGGGCCGCGACGACGTCCGCGATGACCCGGTCGCCGTTCCAGAGGTTCACCACCGCCGCCTGTTGGCCCTTGCCGCGGTTGGTGAAGTGACCATCGCCGGTGATGAGTCCGATCAAGGTACCGAGGGATTCATCGCCCGCCCGGCCGAACTGCCCCTTGCCGCTCTGCACCCAGAGTTCATCACCCACGGTGAGGTCGGACAGCTTCAGCTTGCCGCGCGGTGTGTAGAACTCGTGCCACGCGGTGGCCTCGATCTCGAAGCCGTCATCGCTCGTGACGCGGAACACGTCCGCCCTGGCCGCGGTCATGAATGCCGGGACCGCCGGACGCACGGTGGTGCCGCGATCGTCGCGACGCTGCGATCCGCGCCCGGTGCCAGCAGCGCCCAGGCAACGATTGTCGACGGTGACCTCCAGCGGTGCGCGCGTGGCCTCGAGTTCGGCGATCGGTACGAGGCCGTACTGCGTCGCGATGCGGGTGTCGCCCGTCACGCACGGGTTCGTGCTCTCGATCGTCTCGCAGTAGTAGAGATTGTTGTCGCGGTTCATCCGGTCGAGGAACAGCACGCCCGGCTCCGCGTGATCGTAGGTGGACCGCATGATCTGATCCCACAGTTCGCGCGCAGGCAGCTTGCGATACACCCACATGCCGTCCTCGCGGCGATACGCGCCCGCGGCCTTCACGTCGGGGGCGGGCTCGGACTTGTGCACGAGCATCGCGTCGCCGTTCGTCTCGACCGCGCGCATGAATTCGTCGGTCACGCCCACCGACACGTTGAAGTTGGTGAGGTCGCCGCGGTCCTTCGCGTGGATGAAGACTTCGATGTCGGGGTGGTCGCAGCGGAGCACTCCCATCTGCGCGCCGCGCCGCGATCCGGCGGACTCCACGGTCTCGCACGAGCGGTCGAACACGCGCATGTACGAGACGGGGCCGCTCGCCCGCGACATCGTGCCCCGCACCAGCGCGCCCTGCGGACGGATCGACGAGAAGTCGTAGCCCACGCCGCCGCCGCGACGCATCGTCTCGGCGGCCTGCGCGAGCGCGGTGTAGATGCCGGGCCGGCCATCGACCGTCTCGGTGACGGAGTCGCCGACGGGCTGCACGAAACAGTTGATGAGCGTGGCGGAAAGCGCGGTGCCCGCGGCCGAACTGATCCGGCCGGCCGGGATGAAGCCGTGCTCCTGCGCCTCGAGGAAGCGGGCTTCCCATTTCGCGCGGGTGTCCTCGGTCTCGTTCACCGCCAGCGCGCGCGCGACGCGGCGCCGCACGTCGGCCTGCGTGGCCTCGTGGCCCTTCGCGTATTTCTCGAGCAGGACCTCGCCCGAGATCTCCTGTGGGGCGAGCGTGTCGATGGAAGGAGCGTGGCGAGTGGTGTCGCGTGTGGTCATGCGGAGGTCTCCAGCGGTGTGGTGGCGCGCTCTGCTCGGCAGCGTTCCGGAGGGCTGTCTCGGCGGACAGGGAACGTGCAGGGAGAGATGCTGGATCTCCCGGGCATGGCGTCGGAATGGGTCGAGCATACCCCCGCGCGGGACCCGTTCTGCAGGCCCCCGAAACGACACACAAAAAATGTCGCGCGGGCGGGTCCGAGGTTCATACAGTTTTCATGGTGGGCACCGATAGTGGTGTCACTTGCGAGCCCACCCACCCCTAGCGCACGGTCGTGATCATGAAGTTCTTCAGCCGCTCATCCGCCCCCGCCACCGTCGTCCGCGAGCCGTCCACCCACGAGTGGGCCGAGTACAACCTCCCAGCCGATCTGGCGCTGGCAACGGCAGACGATCACCTGTTCAATGCCGTGGCCGCGCAACAGGATCTGTCGTCGGGCGACGACGTGGTTTGAGCTGGGGCGTGGCCTTGTAGGAGGGGGCATGCCCTTGTAGGAGCGGCCCATGGCCGCGAAAGCGATGGCTCAGGGTGAGACGTTTCCTTGCATCGACCGCTTTCGGGGCCATGGGCCCCTCCTACAAAATCACCAGCGAAAGCGATGGTTCCAGTCGAAGCGCTACCTTGCATCGACCGCTTTCGGGGGCATGGCCCCCTCCTACAAATTCACCACCAGTGACGCCGTTGTAGGAGCGGCCCATGGCCGCGAAAGCGATGGTTCCGGGCGAGGCGTTTCCTTGCATCGACCGCTTTCGGGGCCATGGGCCGCTCCTACAAAATCACCAGCGAAAGCGATGGTTCCAGTCGAAGCGCTACCTTGCATCGACCCCTTTCGGGGGCATGGGCCCCTCCTACAAATTCACCACCAGTGACGCCGTTGTAGGAGCGGCCCATGGCCGCGAAAGCGATGGTTCCGGGTGAGGCGTTTGCGTAGCATCGACCGCTTTCGGGGGCATGGCCCCCTCCTACTGATTCGCAACCTTGCCGCCCCATCTCGTCGTCGACATCTCCGCCCACGGCTTCGGGCATCTGGCCATGACGGCCCCCGTGGTCGAGGCCGTCGCGCATCGGGTGCCCGGTCTGAAGCTCACCATCCGCTGCGCGATTCCCGAGGCGAAGCTGCGTGAGATGGTCCGGGCGCCGTTCGAACACATCCCGCGCGCGTTCGACATCGGGATGGCCATGCGCGACGCGCTACACATCGACGTCCCCGCCTCTCTCGCGCACTACACGACGCTCCACGGCGATTGGTCCGCCCGCGTGGCGGCTGCCGCCGATGCGCTGGCCGCCCTGCGACCCACTGTGCTTCTTGGAAACATTCCTTATCTGTCGATCGCGGCCGCCGCGCACGCCGGGATTCCCGCCGTGGCGTTCTGCTGCCTCCACTGGGGAGAGATCTTCCGGCACTACTGCGGCGACACGGCCGCGGCAGGCGGTATCGAGGCGGAGATCCGCGCGGCCTACGCGAGCGCCCGCGTCTTTCTGCGGCCAGCGCCGGGCATCCCGATGCCGGGTCTCGCCAACCTCGTCGACATCGGCCCCGTGGGCCGGGTCGGGGCGCTTCGCCGGTCGGGGATCGTCGAGCGCCTCGGCCGACCCGGGACGACCCGCCTCGCGCTTCTATCGCTGGGCGGCGTGCCGTTCCCCCTCGACGTGTCCGGCTGGCCGGATCTCGGGGAGTGGGTCGTGGTGAGCGGAATGCCGGTCGCGGGTCGCCACCCCGGGGTTGTACCGATCGAGCGCCTCGGGCTTCCGTACATCGACGTGTTTGCGTCGGTCGAGGCCGTGGTGGCGAAGCTCGGCTACGGGACGGTGGCAGAGGCGGGCGTCAATGGCCGGCCCGTGCTGTACGTCCCCCGGGACGGCTGGCCGGAGGAGCCCCACCTCGCCGGATGGCTCGCAAGCCACGGCCGGTGCGCGCCGGTGGCGGAGGCCGATCTTCTGAGAGGCGGGTTCGTCGCGGCGATGGAGCGCCTGTGCGCGTCGCCGGCCCCAGAGTCGCCCGAGCCGACGGGCGTGGCGGAAGCCGCGGCGCGGATCGTGGAGATGTTGGCGAGGGCGTAGCGGTAGCGGGGCGTCGACGGCCAATGTGCGAGGAGGCCATCGCCTTGTAGGAGGGGCCCATGGCCCCGAAAGCGGTTGATGCAAGGAAGCGCTTCACCCGGAACCGACGCTTTCGCGGGCATGGCCCGCTCCTACAGAACCAGCACCCATTTCCCCGGCAGGTGGCGTATCCACCGCCCTTGTAGGAGGGGCCCATGGCCCCGAAAGCGGTTGATGCAAAGAAACGCCTCACCCGGAACCGACGCTTTCGCGGCCATGGGCCGCTCCTACAACAGCGTTGCCGATTCCAACGGCTGGTGGCGCATCCACCGCCCTTGTAGGAGGGGGGCCATGCCCCCGAAAGCGGTTGATGCAAGGAAGCGCTTCACCCGGAACCATCGCTTTCGCGGCCATGGGCCGCTCCTACAGAAAGCGTGACCATTTCCCCGGCCGGCGGCGCATCCACCGCCCTTGTAGGAGGGGGCCATGCCCCCGAAAGCGGTTGATGCAAGGAAACGCTTCACCCGGAACCGACGCTTTCGCGGGCATGGGCCGCTCCTACAGAAAGCGTGACCATTTCCCCGGCCGGTGGCGCATCAACGATGGGGGATATACAAGGGGTCCTCCCCTTGTTGGTACACCCTGCGGCCAAGCCGCCGTGGGCCGTCAGGCCCGAGAGGCGGCCATGGACCGCTCCTACAGGAAGCGTGACCATTTCCCCGGCCGGTGGCGCATCCACCGCCCTTGTAGGAGGGGGCCATGCCCCCGAAAGCGGTCAATGCTGCGGAAGCGCCCTACCCGGAACGAACGCTTTCGCGGGCATGGCCCGCTCCTACAGAGATCGTGGCCATTTCTGTGGCCGGTGGCGCATCAACGGGGGAATACACAAAGGGCCCTCCCCTTGTTGGTACACCCTGCCGCCGTGGCCCACCCCCACAAAAACACGGCCCCCCCACAACCGCCATCGCCCCCACCCGGGAATACACGGGGTACCGAACCCGTCTTCCTGAATGTCGCCCGCTCCCATTCCTCGCCCACGCCCGGGAATTCTTCACACCCTGCCAACGCCCATCGGCACTATCCTCGCTTGACGCAATGCGTCAAACTGACTTTCCCTCGACATCATGTTCCTACGAGGCATGCTCAAGCCCTACCTCCGACGCGCCCTCGCGCCACTTGCCTTCGTGGCCCTTCTCGGGTCAGGGGCGGCGCACGCCATCATCGATGGGGCCATCGACGCCAACACCGTCCAGTCTTCCTGGGCCGGGGTTGGCAGCATCACCATCGGGACGGGCACCTACTCCGGCACGCTCATCGCGCCGAACTACGTGCTCACTGCCGCGCACGTCGTCGGCAACCACCCGCCGGAAGACATCACCTTCAACCTCAATTTCGGGGGCGACCTCACCCACCGGATCGTCGCCGAGGCTGTCTTCGTGCAGCCTGCCTACACGGGCGGCGCCGGGCTCCAGGGCAGCGGCTATCGGGACATCGCCCTCATCCGCCTGTCGGAACCCGCCCCCGCCGGCGTGCCGATCTACAGCATCTTCGAGGGGCAGCTCCCCCAGGGGTCTATCCTGACGCTCGTCGGCTATGGTGGTGGTGGCACCGGGCTCACCGGCCCGACCGAGCATCCGAACCCCGCGGTCAAGCGGGTCGGCGCCAACGTCGCCGATTGTTTCGCGTACACCCCCGGCTTCGAGAGCTGCAATCTCCCGCCGCTCACGGGCGCAGGCCCCCGGGCGCTCTACTTCTACGATTTCGACGGCCCAGCCACGCCGGGCAAGCCCAACAACGGCCTCGCGAACGAAGTGGCCCTTGCCGGGGGCGACTCCGGCAGTCCGGCATTTGTGAACGTCCACGGGCAGTGGCAACTCGCTGGCGTCAATACGTTTTCCGGGCGTGTCACCGAGAAGGGGCCGATCGGGATGTATGGTTCCGTGGGTGGCGGCGTGCTGCTCTCGGACGAGAACGGCCACTGGCTTCGCAGCATCATGGCCCCGCACCAGGGTGAGACGGGAACCCAACCTCCAGTTCCCGAACCACGAACATGGTTCTTGCTTGGCCTCGGTCTCCTGTTGGTAGCCCGTTCGGTCCATACCGAGGTGGTGAAGCGCAGGCGGTAGAAATCCGGGTCGGCGGGTGTGATGAACCCGTATCGAACAGAAGAAGTCGCGTTCGTGACACCGGGACGTAATCCGAGACAGGTAACGTAGTACGCATTTCCCACAAGACAAATTGTCCCCATCCGAGGATCCCATGCCCCGCATTTCCCTTCTGACTTCCGCGCTCCTCACTGCTGCCATGCTCACTCTTGCTGCCTGCGGCGGCGGCAGCGACGGCGGCGAGGAGAAGAAAGCCACGCAAGTGGCCGCCAAGGTCAACAGCGACGAAGTGACTGTCCACCAGATCAACGGTGCACTTCCCAAGATGAACAACCCGACCGAAGCGCAGGTGAAGGCGGCGACGAAGCAGGTGCTGGAGCGCCTCATCGACCAGCAGCTCTTCATCCAGAAGGCGATGGAAGCCAAGCTCGATCGCGACCCGCAGGTGATGACGGCGATCGAGAACTCGCGCCGCGAGATCCTCTCCCGCGCCTACGTCGAGCGCGTGATGGGCAACGCCGCCAAGCCCGATCCGGCCGAAGTGAAGAAGTTCTACGACGCGCACCCCGAGCTCTTCGCCGAGCGCCGCGTCTACCGCCTCCAGGAAGTGGCCATTCAGGCGACCGGCCCCGAACTCGAGGCCCTGAAGCAGGCGCTGCCCCCGATGAAGACGCTGCAGGAAGTGGTGGCTTACGCGAAGGAGAAGAACATCCGCGCCACGGCCAACAGCTCCGTGCGTGCCGCCGAGCAGCTGCCGATGGAGTTCGCCGCGCGCATTGCGAAGCTTAAGGATGGAGAGATCATCGCCGTGCCCGGCCCCGGTGGCCTCGCGATCGTGCAGATCGTGGCCTCGCAGAGCCAGCCGCTGAACGAACAGCAGGGCACGCCGTTCATCGAGCAGTTCCTGCAGAACAAGGCGCGCATGGAACTGGCCCGTGCCGAGCTGAAGGGCCTGCGCGACAGCGCCAAGATCGAATACGTCGGCGATTTCGCGAAGGACCCCGCGCCGGCTTCCGATTCCCTGGCGCCGGCCGCGGGCGACATGCCGGCGGCCCCCGCTGCCGGTGGTACCGCGGGCGATCAGGATTCCCTCGAAAAGGGTCTCCAGGGCCTCAGCAAGTAATCAGGTACTAAAAAAGGGGCCGCGCGGTAAGCGGCCCCTTCGCTTCACCCACAAAGAGGTGCCCCACGATGGGCGCTTCGCAGAAAGGACGCACCCCGGATCCTTCACCGGGCCTGAGCACTTGAATGCACGAAGCTGAACGACGAGATATCGACCCGACATGGTTGCCCCGATGCAAAAAGCAGATGCGCTGCACCCCGCTGCGGGTGGGCCAAGCACGTCTGCCGATCGGGGAAGGCAGGGCATGAACAAGGCGCCGTTCTCCCGAAGCCTGGGTGACCGCAGCATGTTCAGCGGCGACCTGCCGCACGTGGCCTTCCTGCGCAGCCTGTTGAACCCCACGGTCATCCTCGCGACGCTCGCTGCGTGCCTTGCCATTCACGGCGTGAAGGTCGACGGGCACTACCTGATGCTCGCCGTCCTCACCTTTTTCGTGTCGTCGCAGTTGTTCGAACGACTCGACCTCTTCCAGCTCCGCCCCCAACAGCTGATCGTCCGCGCCGTGCGCGACATCCTGTTCGCGTGGCCGCTCACTGTGGGCATCATTGCCTTCCTGATCTGGGCGACCCACTACGACCGCATCTTCGACGCCCCCGCGATCGTCACCTGGTTCGTCATCACGCCCATCCCGCTCGTGCTCGCGCACCTGCTGGCCCACGGCGTGTTGCGGGTGTGGGCGCGATCCCCCGCACACCATCGCCGTGTTGCCATGATCGGTGCGAGCGAACTCTCGCTGCGCCTCGCCGAAACGATCTCGTCCGACCCGTTGCTCGGCGTGCACATCCGCGGATTCTTCGACGACCGCCATCCGCGTCGCCTGCCGAACCTCGGGAAGTACCGGGTGAACGGCACCATCGACGACGCCGCGCAGTTCGTACGCGACAACAACATCAACCTCGTCTTCGTCTCTCTGCCGATGGTGGCGCAGCCCCGGGTCATCAAGCTGCTGAACGACCTGCGCGACACCACCGCATCGATCTACTTCGTGCCCGACGTCTTCGCATTCGACCTGATCCAGGCCCGCTTCGACGAGATCGACGGGATGCCCGTCGTCGCCGTGTGCGAGACGCCGTACTCCGGCGTGAATGCGCTGCTGAAGCGTTGGTTCGACATCGTCGTCACCCTGTGTGGCCTGGCAGTCATCTGGCCGCTGCTGCTCGCGACCGCCATCGCCGTCAAGGTGACATCCCCCGGCCCCATCATCTTCAAGCAGCGCCGGTATGGGCTGGATGGTCGCGAGATCATGGTGTGGAAGTTCCGGTCGATGCGCGTGACGGAAGACGGCGCGGTCGTGAAGCAGGCCACCCGCAACGACAGCCGGATCACCCCGTTGGGGGCGTTCCTCCGCAAGAGTTCCATCGATGAGTTGCCGCAGCTCTTCAACGTGCTCGCCGGTTCGATGAGTCTGGTGGGCCCGCGCCCCCACGCCGTGGCCCACAACGAGCAGTACCGCGGGCTCATCACGGGTTACATGCTCCGTCACAAGGTGCAGCCGGGCATCACCGGCTGGGCGCAGGTCAACGGTTACCGCGGCGAGACCGAGACCATCGAGAAGATGCGCGCCCGCGTCGAGCACGACCTCTACTACCTCCGCAACTGGACCCTGTCGCTCGACCTCTGGATCATCGTCAAGACGTTCCTCGTCCTCTTCCGCGACAAGAACGCGTACTGACTCCACGCCTCCCATTCACCGTACTCGACAGCCATCAACCACCCTCGAGGATCCGATCTACCGTGCGCACACCTCTGATCCAACTTCTGAACCTGCTGGTTCTCGCCTGGCTCGCCATCGGCGCCGCCCATGCGCAACAACCACGCGCCTATCTGCTGGGCCCCGGCGACGTCGTCCGAATCACCGTGTTCCAGAACCCGGACATGCTCACCGACACGCGCGTGAGCGACCAGGGCCAGATCACCTTCCCGCTCGTGGGTAACATCTCAGTCGGCGGCGGCACCACGGCTCAGGCTGAGCAGAAGATCGCTGCAGCGTTGAAGTCTGGTGGCTTCGTGCTGAAACCGCAGGTCAATGTCGTGGTCCAGGTGTTCCGCGCCCGCCAGATGTCTGTGCTGGGCTTCGTCAACCGCCCGGGCCGATACCCGATGGAAGACCAGGTGCTGCGTTTGGCGGACGCCCTTGCATTAGCGGGCGGGGCGGCAGTGTCTGCTGCGGACCATCTATACGTGGTCCGCACCGTCAACGGTAAGGAGGAGCGCATCACGGTCGATCTCGAGGCCGCAGTTGCGTACAACGATCTCGACAAAAACTTCGAGATCTTTGCCGGTGACACCATCTACGTGCCCAAGCAGCAGTACATCTATATCTACGGCCAAGTGAACAGGCCCGGTCAGTTTCGCTTGGAGAGAAACATGACCCTGATGCAAGGGCTGGCAGTTGGCGGCGGCATCACGCTTCGCGGCACAGAGAAGGGTGTGACGGTGAGACGTCGAGACATCGGTGGAAAGATCGAGACTCTCAACGCGGGCCTGCAGGACAAACTTCAGGCTGACGACGTGATTTTCGTCCGCGAAAGCCTGTTTTAACTTTGGGGTGCAGCGATGACTTTCGGACAGTTTCTCAGCATCCTCCGGGCGCGAATCTGGGTCTTTCTAGGGACTCTCGCAGGCACCATCGGCCTCGCGGTGCTTCTTTCGGTGGTGATCCCGGCTCAATACACGGCAACGACAACGCTTGTCGTTGACGGTAAGGGCATGGATCCAGTGCTCGGCGTGATGTTTCCAGCCCAACTCATGCCGGGTTATCTCGCAACTCAGGTCGACATCATCCAGAGCCACAAGGTGGCTGTCGAAGTCGTGAAGGGCCTGCGACTGTCCCAGAACCCGGCAGCCCGCCAGCAGTGGCAGGACGAGACAGACGGCAAAGGGTCGATCGAAGACTGGTTCGCCGATTTGTTGCTCAAGAAGCTCGACGTCAAGCCCTCTCGCGAGAGCAGTGTCGTGGAGATCAACTTCAAGAGCGCAGACCCCAACTTTGCCGCGGCCATCGCCAATGCCTTTGCACAGGCATACCAGATGACGAATCTCGAACTGCGGGTGGAACCTGCCCGGCAATCCTCGGCATGGTTCGAAGAGCGGCTCGCACAACTTCGTGCCAAGCTCGAAGAGGCCCAAGTGAAGCTTGCAGAGTACCAGCGCGAGAAGGGCTTCACGGCGATGGACGAACGCCTTGACGTAGAGACTAGTCGGCTCAACGAGTTGTCCGCGCAGTACACCGCGGCGCAAGCACAGGCTGCGGACGCAAGCTCTCGGCAGAAGCAATTGAACGAGTATCTGAGTCGTGGGGGCAGTGGTGAACTGATCCCTGATGTGCTCGCCAACCCCCTCGTGCAGAGTTTGAAGTCGACGCTTTCGCTGACCGAAGGCCGCCTGCAGCAGATTCAGTCACAGCTCGGCGCCAACCACCCAGAGGTTAAGCGACTTGAAGCGGATGTTGCGGGGCAACGCGCAAAGCTCAAGTCCGAGATCAGCGCCGCCGCGAGCAGCCTTGGCAACTCTGCGAAGATTGCGCAGAAGCGCGAGGCCGAACTCCGTGCCGCTCTTGCTGACCAGAAAGCCAAGTTTCTGCGACTGAACCAAGGTCGGGATCAGATGCAAATCCTGATCAAGGAAGTCGAGTCCGCGCAACGCGCATACGAGACCGCTTCGCAGCGCTCGCAGCAGACGAACCTCGAAAGCCAAGCCAGCCAGACGAACGTTTCGATTCTGACGAAGGCGTTTCCGCCGGTCGAACCATCGTTCCCCAAGCCGGTCCTGAACGTCATCGTTTCGATCTTTCTTGGAATCATGTTCGGCATTGCGGCAGCGCTGCTTGTCGAGATGTTCAACAGGCGCATCCGGTCGCCGCATGACTTCTCCGAGGCATTGGGTGCCCCCATTCTCGGAAACATGCGTGGCGGTCGCTTGAGCAAGCGCGCAGCTGCCCGCCTGCGCAAGGCTCGGAAGCCGATGCCTGCCCGTACCCCAGCCGCTGCCGTTGCCGCGAGGTGAACCCGTGAAGCCCATTCAATCCCAGATCGTGAACGTCATCCCCACCTTGTCGGGGCAATCGGTCGTCGGCAGTACGTCGATCGGCGCAATGCTCATCGACTCGGGTCGGATCACCCCGGAAGACGCCGAACGAATCATCCGTTACGCCAAGGAACGATCGATGCGGTTCGGTGACGCAGCGGTCGCCATGAAACTGGCCACCGAGGGCGATATTCAGTTGGCTCTCGCGCGTCAGTTCGACTACCCGTACCTCACCCCGGGACAGAGCGATGTCTCCGACGAAGTGATTGCCGCGTGGACGCCCTTCAGCGACCGGGTCGAGTCACTTCGGGCACTGCGCAGCCAGTTGCTGCTGCGATGGTTCACAGGCGACGCTCAGCAAAAGGTCCTCGCGATTGTCAGCCCGACCAGCGGTGACGGCCGGACGCATCTTGCGGCAAATCTGGCGGTCGTCTTCTCGCAAATGGGGGAACGGACACTGCTGATCGACGCCGACCTCCGCCATCCGCGGCAGCACGAACTGTTCGGACTCAAAGATGCCGCGGGTCTATCGACATTGCTGGCCGAGCGTACAGGTTCGGAAACGATCCAGCGGATTTCCGGTTTCGTTGATCTTTCGGTGCTTCCCGCGGGCCCCACGCCGCCGAACCCGCTCGAGCTTCTTGGCCGAGCCGCGTTTGGTGACCTCGTGCACAAGCTCTCGGCCGAATACGACGTGGTGATCGTCGACACTCCTGCCGCCAGTTACGGAAGCGACTACCAGTTGGTGGCGCAAAAAGCGAAGGGCGTCGTCATGGTTGCGCGCCAGAACCGCACGGCGATGGAGGATTGCACGGAGGTGGCCGAGGAATGTCGTGCGGCGGGGGCGAATGTCGTCGGTGGCGTTCTGAACGAGCAGTGAGCTGCGATCCTCACCCGCTGGCAGTGGCGCATCCCGAAGAGGGTGGTCCGCCCGGATCGGGCGTGTTGCCCGCGATCGCCTGCGCTCAGGCTCGGCCGGATCTCATACGGAGCACCGTCAGGCAGACGCCCTGACGGCACACTTCGACCAACTCGACGTTTTTCGAACCCATGTCATTTGCGATTCCCACTTCGACGCCTCCCGATAGCGCCCCACGCATAGATTCGTGGTCGTGGGCGCTCGCGCTCATCGGCTTCGCGATCATGTACGTCCCGAGCTTCATCGACCTCTTCCAGGGTGCCTGGAGCTCCGACGACAATGGTCATGGGTCACTGATCCTCGCTGTTTCCGCGTGGTTGCTCTGGTCGAACTGGCGGGAGGTGTCTGGCACGATCCGGATAGCGCCGGCACCCGTAGCGGGTTGGCTCGTCCTCCTTGCAGGGTTTGCCCTCTATTTCATCGGGCGCTCCCAGACCATCGACACCATCGAGGTCGCCTCGATCATTCCCGTGATGGTGGGGATTGTCCTGATGTTCCTCGGCTGGCCCACCCTCCGAAAGCTCTGGTTTCCGTTCTTCTTCCTGATCTTCATGGTGCCGCTGCCGGGCGTATTCGTGCAGGCGATCACAGTCCCCTTGAAGACCGGCGTCTCGTACGCTGCTGAGAACATCCTCCATTGGTTCGGATACCCGATCGCGAGGTCGGGCGTCATCCTGGTGATCGGGCAGTACCAGCTCCTCGTGGCAGACGCATGCGCAGGATTGCATTCCCTCTTCTCCCTCGAAGCGCTCGGGCTGCTCTACATGAATCTGGTGCGGCACAAGTCATGGTTCCGGAACCTCCTGCTCGCGATCCTCATCATTCCAATCTCGCTGTCGGCCAACGTGGTCCGGGTGATTGTGCTGTCCCTCGTGACGTACTACTTCGGTGACGAGGCCGGTCAGGGATTTGTTCATGGGTTTGCCGGGATGGTGTTGTTCATCGTGGCCCTCCTGCTGATGCTGGGGGTCGACTCGATCCTGCGCATCGGGGTCGCGCACGTTCCCGAGAACAAAGGGGTGACGGCATGAAGATCAGCGCGGGCGCCATCGTGGTGTGTGCGGCAATGACAGCCATGTCCGTGGCGGCAGAGCGGATGAAGCCCACCGAGCGGGTTGCCGATCTGAAGCCGAAGATCCAACTGGAAGCGCAGGTCCCGGCCACCTTTGCCGGCTGGACCACGGACAAGGCGATGATCCCGATCGCACCGAGCCCCGATGTACAGGCAACCCTGAATCGCCTCTATTCCGCGACGCTCGCCCGTACCTATCGGAATGCGCAGGGGCAGAGAGTGATGCTCTCGATCGCCTACGGGAGTGACCAGAGTTCCGAAGCCACGTCGGTGCATCGCCCGGAATTCTGCTACAGCGCCCAGGGCTTCCGCGTGAAGACGCTCGACAAGGGCATGATCGACCTCGACGGATACCAGCTGCCAGTGCAACGCCTCATGGCAAACCAGGGGCCTCGCGCCGAACCGATCACGTACTGGATCACCATCAACGACGAGGCCACGTTGCCCGGCATCACTCGAAAGCTGGAGCAGTTGCGGTATGGCCTGCAGGGCAAGATCCCCGACGGCCTGCTTTTCAGGGTCTCCACGGTCGGCATGACCCCTGAGGAGGGGTTCGCTGTTCAGGACCGATTCATCAAGGACCTGTATCAAGTGTTTGATGCTGGGTTTCGCGATCGCTATTTCGGTAGTTCGACGAAGCGCGGACGAGCCTGAGCTGGGTGATTCGTAACGTTTCTCTGTTTCGCGCCCAAGCCGAGCGGACCCCCCATAGGAATGAATTGCCGTGAAGCTCGGTAAGATTTTGGCGGGGTATGGAACTGCGTCGCTCGTACAGGGCGCCACTGGGCTCCTTTCCGTCCCCCTGCTAATAGCAGTTCTTGGGCAAAGAGGATTTGCTAGCTGGTCATTGCTTGAACCAATCATCGCGATCGCTGCCGCTATCGCCCTGCTTGGCGCGCATCATGGTCACCTGCACGCCATCGTCGGCGGCAGAATGTCCGTAGTTGAAAGCTTCTCTCAATTCTTTCGAAGGGGCGCTGTCCCGGCGGTGATCGTGAGCGCTGGAATCGGCGCGGCGGCGGCGACTCTGCTCGGATTTGAACCCATTAGCTGGGAAGCTCTAGCGCTTGCTGCTCTCTTTCTTCAAGAGGCGATGATTCTGCTGATGCAGTTTCAGGCTCGTGCCCTCTCGCAAGCAGTAACTTATGCAGCAACGATTTGGATCCGATCAGGACTGATCTTAACGACTCTTCTAGCTGCCAAGCGCTTTGAACTGGCACTATCCCTTCAAAGTTATATTTTCGTTGCTTTTTTTGTAAGTGCCGCTGTGCTGTTCTTTGTTTCAGTTGGTAGGCGAGCACCGATAAAGGCAGCTTTTTCCGAGGGAGGGGAATCTCACGGTGCGATGACGCGGCACATGGCGTATGGAATGCCGCTGGTGCTTGCATCTGTCCTCTCTGTCATTGTGGCCACCGGAGATAGATATGTGGTCGACAGCATGATGTCGCGAGATGAACTCCCTGCCTACGTCGTAATGGCCAAGTTGGGTGGAGCCCTAAGTTTCGCGAGTGCTCCAATCAATCTCTGGTGGCCAGTGGCAAGGCATCGCCACTCTGGGGACAAAGATGGCGGTCAAGCATTCTTTCGGGCGGTTACGCCTGTTCTGTTCGCCTACTACATCGTGGCTGCCGCAGCGCTTTGGGTCGCTTGCGGACTTCTTGTGGGCCGGTATGCGCCGGGCGTTGCAGGCTTCGATCCCAATGCGCTGCTCATTCTTCTGGTGGGCGGTGTGGCCCTAGGAATGAGCGCACCGCTTAGCATAGGAACGCTTGCCCCGGGGCAAACTCACTGGACTATCGTAGCGGTGGCGCTATCTGCGTTGGCTGGATTGTGCTCGGCGGTTCTCCTTATACCAACCTATGGTTACCGTGGTGCTGCATCAGCCACCCTGATTGCTCAACTGGTGAACTTGGTTGCCAACTACATGCTTTCACAAAGAGTTCAACCGATTTCACTGTACTCGCGAAACCTCCTCATCACCGGAATATGTGGAGGTGCCCTTTTGTCGGGGCTTTGGATATGTTCCTGCCGTTTGCCACTGCAGATCGCATTGCTGTTCGGCATTGTGGTGTTGTTCGCGTTTCTGTTGCGCCGCGAAGTGAAGATCTTGATCGAGAGGGCATGATGGACAGCTTGCAGCGATTGTCTTGGGTGATGCGGAACTTTGAGCGCGAACATGTTTGTTAGCACTTCATTGAGAAAGCCAACGTTTGCTTGGCCGGAGTACGGCATTCCACGAATTTGGCTTGTGGCTTTGTTCGTGTTGGCGGCCGGCGTGGATGTTCGGACTAGTGACCTCGGTATTGGAGGGCCAGCGTCTAATCCACTCGAAGTTCTGGTTTTTGCGGGTTTGGCTTTGCTGCTCGCAGACACCGTTATGTACCAGCGCCAGCCGTTTGAGATTCTTCGCGCGGGGTGGAGCAGCAATCCCTTTCTTGTGGGCTACGCCATGTGGGCGGCGGTCGCCGGAGTTATCGGCCTCACGAAGTTGGGACTGTCGTTCTTCGTTCTAAGAAATTTGTTCCCGGCGTTCATGTTCTTTTTCATCATGAGCTTCGCGCAGCGCCAAGTGCGCGACATACGGTTCCTGCTCATTGTTTTCGTGGTGGCTTCTCTGCCCAACATCGGATTGGGAGCGTCACAGTATGTTTTTCATGGCCCATTTCCGATAAAGCTTAACGCCGCCTCCGCAGTCAAGATGGACGTTGATGGAAGCTTCGTAACAGCGGCGGTTTCTGGCCTCTTCAACCACCCCAACGGTCTTTCGATCCTACTGCTGCCGGTCTTCCTCACAGCCTGCGGACTTGCGTTCCTTCGGGGAACGCGTTCGTGGCCGATTCGCACTTTTTCTGCTGTGGTGACGATTGGCGCAGCAACGCTGCTTTATTTGACGAGAGCAAAGGGTGCATGGGTATGGGGAGTAGTGGGGCTTTTGATCTTGTTTGCGCCAGCGATCCTGCTTAGATTGCGCCGGGCTTGGGTTCTACATGTTTGGACGTTGGTATTGGGCATCGCTGTCGTGACTACGGTAAGTCTCCAGTTCATAAGCACCACGAAAACGATGGCTACCCGTATCAGACTCTGGGAGTCGACGTGGTACGCCATCCAAAACAGTGGTTTTTCCGCCTTGTTTGGAAGTGCGCAATTCGATGTGTGGTCGGCATCGGCCAAGCTGTCGGATCTTCAGTATGCGAACGCGCACAACGTTTTTTTGAACCAAGTGGTCTATTTCGGCATACCTGCCGCAGTGCTCTACATCGGCGCCTTCGTCTGGGCAGTTCGCCGCGCGCAGCAGGCCTTTGCGGCTGCCGAGGATGACCAGATTCGACAGGTTGCACGGATTTGTCTTGCAGTTCTGCTGGCTGTGGCGGGCCAGTACTTTTTCGAGCCCGCGGCCGAGGCTTCCGGCCATGCGCTCCAGTGCTTCTTTTTCATGGGCATGGCGGCGGCCGCAGCGCGGCTGGCGAAAGCATGAACAAGGCGGGACGCGTCGGGGTGCACGTCAATGTCTTCCCGGTGCCCTCCGAGGCATTCGTGGGTGAGCAGGCCCGATCGCTCCGCCGGTTTTCACCGACGCTTCTGGTGCGGCGGAGGTCTCGCCCCGTCAATGAGTTTCCTTGTCTCGCCATCGAAGCCGAAGGTCAGGGGCGCTGGAAGCGACTCGCGTTCGCGGCGTTGCCCGGGCTGTGGGCGTGGGGTGGTATCGACCGCCTGAGGGGTCTTGATCTTATACACGCGCATTTCGGCCCCAACGGCGTGTACGCGCTGCCGCTCGCCGCGAGCCTGAAGATTCCATTGGTCACCACGTTCCACGGTTTCGACGCGACCGTCACGCCTTCCGAGCTGTTGAGGAACGGTGGCGTCCTCGGCATCCGCTACCTCATGGGGCAGCCAAGACTTAGGCGGGAAGGCAAGCGGTTCATCGCGGTGTCGCGTTTCATTGCGAGCCGTCTGCTCGCGATGGGATTTCCGGAAAGCCGTGTCCGTCAGCACTACATCGGTGTGGACCCTATGCGATTCTCGCCGGCACCACTGTCGGAACGGACGCTCGACGTCGTGTGCGTGGCGCGTCTGGTGGAAGCCAAGGGAATAAACGTCCTCATCCGTGCATTTGGCAAAGTGGCAGGCAAGCTTCCGGACTCGCGGCTGCGTCTGATCGGCGAAGGCCCGGATCGCCCATCATTCGAGGCGCTGGTCTCGGAGCTGGGACTCGCCGATCGCGTCGTCTTCGAAGGAACGATGTCGCATGCCGATGTGGCGGCGGTGGTGCGCCGATCCGCGGTCAGTGCGCTGGTCAGCCAGGTTGGTGCGAACGGGTGGCAGGAGGCATTCGGACTAGCGTCGATAGAGGCATCCGCAGCCGGACTGCCGGTGATCGTCTCCCGGCATGGTGGCCTGCCGGAGACGGTCGACGAAGGTCGTTCCGGCGTGATCGTGGAAGAGGGGAATGCGGACGCGCTTGCGGATGCATTGCTGATCCTTCTGCGCGATGACGCACTTCGGGCTCGGATGGGACAGGCAGGCAGGGACCGGATTCTCGAATCGTTCGATCTGAGCACGCAGACGGCGAAACTCGAAGACATCTACGTGGAGGCCATGTCATGAGCAAAGTAACGACGGATTCCTCCGACAAGCCTCTCGTCTCGGTGATGATGCCGGCTAAGAACGCCGCCCGGTACCTCGAGGCCACGGTTCGCAGCGTGCAGGCGCAGACGTATCCACACTGGGAGTTGATGTTCGTGGACGACGGGAGCGAAGACAACACGCTCCAGGTGATCCAGTCGCTTGCTGCCGACGACCCACGCATCCGTGTCCATGCGATGTCTCACGGTGGGCGGGGCCGCGCGCGCAACGCGTGCGTCGAGCGGATGGAAGGCAAGTACGTCGCGGTGTGCGACAGCGACGACATTTCGTTCCCCGACCGATTCGCGAAGCAGGTGACGTATCTCGAGTCGCATCCTGACATTGGCGCCGTGGCTGCCTGGTGGGTTCCGTTCTCCACGGAATCGCCCACGCGTGCCTCTCCGGTCCGCAGATTCCCGACCGAGCCGGATGAACTGCGCGACGCATTCGCGCGCGGAAAGATGCGGTTTCACAACGCAACTGCGATGATCCGGACGAACCTGTTTCGTGAGTACGGGGCCTACAACGTCGAGCTACGCCGTGCCCAGGACTACGAGTTCTTCTCGCGCCTGAGTCGCCGCGGTGTCCGCTTCGCGGCATTGCCCGAACCCCTTCTCTACTACCGCCAGGAGTCTGACACTCCGTCGCGCAAGTACTTCCAGGAGAATGGCATGTACATGGCGTACGCAGATCGGGTCCTTGGCGGCCGCCAGGAGAGTTTCAGTACGTTTGCCGACTCCCTCGGAGGCCGCCTGTGGAAGGCTTACTACGGTGTGAAGTATCTGTACTTCTCGGCCAAGCTGGAATCTCTTCGAATCATGGGGCGCTGAGGCAATGCCGACCTGGAATGTGACAAGCGGCGCGATTGCCATCGCGACCGTCCTGACCGGAGTCGTCAGGCCCGCGACAGCCCGCTCCGCAGATCAGATGGACTCGGCCTATTTCGGTGCGCACGTCCATCGAAGCGTTCCGAACAAGCTCTGGAAGCAGGTGGGGTTCGGAGCAATCCGCCTGCACGACGCGAACGTGACTTGGTCCGAACTTGAACCGCAGAAGGGTGCGTGGAAATGGGAGCGTCTCGACCGGATCGTCGACAACGCCCGGAAAGCCGGCGTGCAGATCCTTCTGCCCCTGCAGGCGCCTCCGACGTGGGCCGCATCCGAGCCTGCATCCCCGGGTGCGTACGGGTCAGGCGCCAACACCGCGCCGGCACGCGCGGAGGACTGGACCAACTACGTCGCTGCGGTTGTCACCCGGTACAAGGGCGTCATCGATGGATACGAGATCTGGAATGAGCCCAACCTGAAGAAGTTCTATACCGGCACCCCGGAGAAGATGGCGGAGCTGACCCGCCAGGCGTCGGAGGTCATCCGCCGCATCGATCCATCGGCAACGCTCGTCTGCGCGAGCATCACGGGAGACTATGGCGTTCCGTGGCTGAGTCGCTATCTGGCGAGCGGAACCGGCAGCCACTGCGACGTGATCGGGTACCACTTCTACACGCGGCATCAGCCTCCGGAGGTGATGTTGCCGACGATAGCGGCAGTGAGAAAGGTGATGGGCGATGCCGGCCTGGGGGACAAGCCGCTTTGGAACACGGAGTCCGGGTGGGTGATCGGCATTTCACCGGACATCGATGTCGCGGCTTCCGGCTTCAAGAGCGACGTGAAAGTGCTCACTCCAGACGAGACGACGGCCTACATTCCGCGTGCCCTCCTTCTGGCCCGGCAGGCTGGAGTGTCCCGGTTCTATTGGTACTCGTGGGATCACCCATCGATGGGTTTCAGTATCGGCAGGGGTGTCGGCTGGACTCGTCCGGCGCGTCTGTACAGCGAGTTCAGGCAGCTCGTTGTGGGCGCAACGCTCGACGGTTGCTCGGCCACTCGGGGTTCTTGGACCTGCGATCTGAAACTCACATCAGGTGAGCGGCTGGCAGCGTACTGGTCAGAGATGGAGTCGGGGTCGGTATCGGCGTCCTTCGCTGGCGAAGTACTCGCGATCGGGCCTGACGGTACCTTGACCGCCAAACGTCAGGTTCGGCCGGGTGACGTGGTCTCGGTGAGTCAGGAGCCTGTGTTCCTGCGAGAGGTTCGCTAGATGACCATTAGCGAGTTCACGCGATGAAGGTGATGTTCGACGCGTTCGAATTGAGTCCTGGTTCCGGCAAGAGCATGGGGATCTACAATTATGCGAAGAACCTGTTTCATGCCCTCGTTGCAGCCGACGACCCTGAGATCGAATGGGTGGTGGCCTGCAATGCGGCGTGCGCGGTGGATTTTCAGGGCGCAGATGCGAAGGCCGGTCACGTCGAAGTTCGCGTGCTGCACGCCGGGGTTCCCGGCAAGATCTCTCGTCAGATCTGGTTGAGGCTTCGTGCTGCGATCGAGGCAAGGCGCGCGCAGGCAGATATCTATTTTTCGCCCAAAGGCTTCCTTCCCGGTGGGCTCGGAGTGATTTCGCCGAGGACCCGATCCGTCGTGGTGATTCACGACCTGATTCCGCTCTGGTATCACGAACACTTTCCAGGTCACTTTGGTCGCCTGGAGGAGTTCGTGGTGAACACGACGCTGGTGCGGAGCGCGAGGGAAGCGGATCGAATCATCGCCATCTCGAACGCCACCGCGTCAGACATTAAATCGCGAATCGGACGGACCGACGGCGTCGACGTTGTGCACAACGGTGTTCCTGAGTGCGAGCCAGGGATACCGCCCATTCCGGCGCCCTTCATTTTTGCGGTGACCTCCCGATTTCCGCACAAGAATGCGCGAGGTGTCCTTGATGCCTATGCGCGCTATCGCGAGGTTTCGGAGGAGCCGCTTCCGTTGGTTGTCTGCGGCTTCGATGCGGGTGATGCTCCTGGCGTTCATTCGGTCATGGGGGTCACTGACGCCGAGTTGCACGCCTGCTATGAAGCTGCGTCGGTTTTTCTGTTCCTTTCCCTCATCGAAGGTTTCGGTTTTCCGCCGGTCGAGGCGATGCGGCATGGCACGCCCGTGGTGTGCAGCGATATTCCCGTACACCGCGAGGTGACCCGAGGTGCTGCCACGTATGTTTCCACGGATGACCCGTCAGCAGTGGCGGCCGCGCTCTGTGCGGTGCTGGCCGCTGGAAATCCGGATCGGGACGCTATCGCATCCTCCGTGGTCGGATATAGCTGGCCGGCTTGCGCAACAGGTGTGCTGAAGGCACTCAGATCGGTGGACTACGTGAAGGTGACCGCATGAGCGCACTCCAAGTGGCTTTCGGTTCGACGCTGCACAAGGTATCGGTCATCGGGGCGCCGATCAATGTGATTCGGTGGCAGGAAGCGCTGAACACCATCGAGACCTGGTCGAGGGCGCGCGAGTCGAGGTACGTCTGCATCTGCAATGCACATTCGTGTGTCACTGCGGGCGACGACGAAGCCTTTGGCGTGGTTGTCCGAGAGGCCGACTTGGCAACGCCCGATGGCGCGCCTGTAGCGTGGATGCTCCGACGGCTGGGTTATCCGGATCAGCAGCGGATCAACGGTCCCGATCTGATGCTGCGGTATTGCGCAGCCGCAGCGGCGCGAGGCGAGTCGATCTTCCTCTACGGGGCCACGCCGGGAGTGCTCGCCAAGCTCAAGCGGAACCTCGAAGAGCGCTTCCCGGGGTTGCTGGTGGCGGGCATGATCTCCCCGCCGTTCCGGCCGCTGACCGAGGAAGAAGATGCCCAGATCGTCGCCGAGATCAACGGCTCCGGTGCAGGTACTGTCTGGGTCGGTCTCGGGTGCCCGAAGCAGGAGAAGTGGATGGCAGCGCACCGCGGTCGCATCCGCGCCGTCATGATCGGGGTCGGAGCAGCATTCGACTACCACGCGGGGGCCATCGCTCGTGCACCCGAGTGGATGCAGCGAAACGGGCTCGAATGGCTGCATCGGTTTCTGAGTGAGCCCCGGCGGCTGGCGAGGCGCTACTTTGTGACCAACACTCTCTTTATAGTCCGCTCAGCGCGTCAGATGCTTGCCCGTTGATCAGCAGGCCGCTCGCCTTGACGAGTCGTCGCGGCGGCCGGATACGCGGGCGTATTTCAGTTGGCGACGTTTTGGGATGTCGCCGTTACTTGAAGCCAGTATCGGCCGAGGCGATGCCATGAGAAACGAGCGGAACTGGGTGGAAACCAAATATGTGCTCGAAGGCGGCCGCCTGATCGCGTCACGTCAGCGCAGCGAAGTGAACGTCGGCTCCAGGCTCATCACGGACCTGATCGCAGGCGCGTATCAGACGCACCTGCCGGGAAACGCGCGAGGCAGATTGCTCGACCTGGGGTGCGGGAAAGTCCCGCTCTACCGCGCCTACCGTCCCTTCGTCGATGAAATCGTGTGCGTCGACTGGGCGAACACGCTCCACAAGAATCCGTATCTGGACCAGGAAGTCGATCTTTCGGAGCCCTTGCCTTTTGGAGACGGCGCATTCGAGACCGTCATTCTTTCCGATGTCCTGGAACACATTCCGGTGCCACACCAGCTTCTCGCAGAGATAGGACGCGTGCTGATGCCGGGTGGAAATCTGCTTCTGAACGTGCCCTTCTACTATCAGATCCACGAAGCGCCTCACGACTACTATCGTTTCACCGAGTTCGCCCTTCGGAGGTTCATGGAGCTGACGAACCTCAAGCTGCTGTCGCTCTATTCGCTCGGCGGCGCGCCGGAAGTTGTCGCTGACGTGCTGGCCAAGAACATCGCCAGGGTTCCCGTTGTCGGTGTCCCCGCAGCTGCACTGATTCAATGGTTGACACTGAAGACGGTCCGGTCGCGGTGGGGCAAGCGGGTTTCGTTCGGGACTGCGGACAAGTTTCCCTTCGGATACTTTCTCGTCGCCGAGAAGTAGGCCGGCTGCGGCAGCCTGGTTAATCCCGTCGGGATACTCGGCGAGCCCCTCCCGCGTTCGCGGTACGGCCGTACCTGGAACGGCGCGCCTGCATCCCGGCCTTACGCATGTTGCCGTCTCGCGGTGGCGTGAGATATCGAGCTCCGGGACCTTGCCCCGCGAAAGCAATGCACCCGACGTCCCCCATCGTGCTCACGGCCTGCCGCGACGTGCGCTGCCGAACAGAACGAGGGTGTCCGGAAGACCAGCCTCTCGATCAATGGCATTGAGCGGCCCCCGACGCGCGCGGGGAAGTTCCCTCCAGGATCATCTGCCCGAGTCCGATGATGCCTTATCGTCGGCCGAGGCGATGAAGGAGAGGCGAGATGACATCTGACGCACTGGGGCTGCCATGAGTCCTGCCAATCGTGTTGCTCTCTTTCTTGTTGCTGCTTGGTCCCTCTCGGCGCAGGCCGAAGACTGGAATGCGTCGACTGAATTCACCCTCAACGACCCCGGGGGAGAGTGGAGCTACGGTTATTTCCGCTATGCGTCGCCGGGCTCTTCTGGCGGCGAGCTGCCAGCCTTCGTCCCGTTCAACCAGATGCTTGCCTCCGTGGACGATTCTCCCCGGATCGGATTCTGGGTCCATGCTCTCGATGGAGGCCAGGCGCGGATCGCACGGCTGGGCGTCGAAGATCGGTTGGTGATGGTGCCCGGTGTGACTGACAGTCAGGAACTGCTGACGCCCGTCGTCAGGTGGACGGCGCCGCACGACGGCAGCTTCGAAGTGCCGGGACATTTCTCGTACCTTGGAAGCAGCCTCGGGATCGGACCACTTTTCCAAGCGGGATTGAACATCGAGGGCATCACGGTCGAGTCGTTTAGCCTCGAGGCCGTCGGGGAAGTGACGGCCGTGCGCAGGGTCGATGACCTGTCCTTCGGACAGCACCTCGATTTCTTCGTGACGCGCGGTCCCCATCGCGTGGCCATGTCTGTCCGAATCTCGGATGTTCCGGAGCCGGACCCATGGCTGCTGCTGGCGATCGGGGGGGGGCTGTCCTAGCGCGGAGCCGTTGCCGGCGCGCTATCTCGCGGTCTGCCCGATGGCACATCCATTGGAGAGCACCCCGAGCCCCGCGCCTGTGAGCGGGCACCTGTCCTGCGAATCCGGGATCCCGTCTGCGTCGCTGTCGAGCATGCCCTGGTCTCGGGTGAAGATGATCGCGCTCGCGAGCGGCAGCAGCCGGTGTGGCCAGGTGACAGGTAGGTCGTCGGCGAACTTCACGTACTTACCGCAGAGGGTTGGGTCAGTCGACGCATCGGGGCAAGCAATGTAGGCTTGAACCGTGGCGCTAGTGTTGACAAGCATCTCGGACTTGAAGGCCAGCTTCTCGACGGTCTCGATGGGGACGACTTCCACATTGGCGACCGACAGCGTCTGTCCGGTCTGGATCTTCTCGAAGTCCAGTCTGGCGCCGGAGTCGAGGGTGACGGGGTCGTTCGAGTTGATGGTCGCGTTGGCCTTGAACATGAACGATTGCCGGGTCCATCCGGTCGTCGCCGTCATCCAGAGGGTCGGGCCCATGAGTGATTCGTACCCGTTGAGTCCGCCGCCGCCACGGAGAACATGGGCTGTGAACCGCTGGCCTGCCAGGCCGCCCTTGACGTCGTAGCTCACCCGATACCACTGGTTCTTCACCACCGAGAAGTTCGGGGTCGCGAGCAGGGATTCGGAAGCGCCCGCAACGAGGCGCCGAGCAGGTCCGACGGGAGATGTGTCCTCGATGATTTCAGCCAGCGGCGCTGTTTGATTCCAGGTGGACCACCGGGTCGTCGATTCGGTCCCCTCGATCGCCCGGATCAGGTTGGCGCCTGTGACACGCATGGCCGCATAGCCCGGGGATGTCAGGATCGCGCGCCCGGTCGCGTCATTGTTGCGCGGCGTGCCGTTGACGGTCGCCGCCTGCCATTCCTCGAAGGTGTACGGGACCGTGAAATGCGTAGCCCAGTTCTCGGTGACGACCCGAGGGTTCAGCAGCGCAAAGTAGGTGTTCCCTTCGTAGGTGGCAAAGTCCCAGGTGCTTTCGAGGGGTGTCTGCGCGCGGATCGCTGGGAATGTGTTGGTCGGGTAGAAGATATTTCCCTTGATGAGGTTTCCGTAGATGTCCCCATCCGCGCGGGTTCTCGTCGTCTGTTCCTGCAGCCAGAGCGACTGGCGGCGACTCGCAAACAGGGTGTTGCTTTCGACGCGATTGTTGAATGCGTTGTGAATCTGGATTCCGTAGTCCGCGTCGCGAACCGTGTTTCGCAGCGCGAGACTGCCGGTGGAGCGCTCGTCGATGTAGATACCGACAGCCCGGGTGGCGTCGTAAGGCGTGCCCGTGAAGTTGCCGTGGACACGTTCGATCAAGTTGTCTGTGGCGTAAGTTCCGCTGCTACTCCAGTCGATATACACGCCACCACAGTCATCGAGAATCATGCAGGTGTCACCGATGTAGTTGCGGCTAATGAGCCCGACGCCGAACACCCTCACACCAATGTACCCGGCACCGCGGATCTCGTTTCCCGAAACCGTCGCGGTCTCGCCAGCGTCGATCGCCGCGCGGGACAGACTTGGAACGCTGGTTGCCACGCCATTGACTCGCTGCACGCCGCTGTCTGTGATCTTGTTGCCCGAGACAATCATGTTTCGGGCACTCGTTAGACCCGTGCCCGTTCCGGAGATGGCGTCGAGCGTAGTCCGGGTGATGACGCTCGTATGGATACGGCACCCGACGGAGCCCTTGGCATCGATACCAGCTCCCCCAGTGTTTTCAATTCGCAGGTTGGACAAGGTGATGCCCGTTGCGCCAGTCATCGATACGCCTGTCATCACGCCGTTCACAGCGATGCCGTCGACGGCGATGTGTTGTCTGCCAGACACGTCGATTCCCACGGACTGGCCAGCGATCGAGATCCTGTTTCCAGGTGCAGAACCATCCGGCAACCAGGCGGTGAGCCGCGAGGTCGCTGGGTCGAAGTGCCACTCGTCCGGGCTGTCGAGCATCCATCGAGCACCCATCAGCAGATAGCCCCATCCGGTGAACAGGCGGTAGTGACTCGGCTGATTGAGGACGAGCCGATTGCCGGCCACGGCGGTGACGGTTCTTTTGTCGAGCTGCCAGTTTTCGGACCGAATGTGCAGGGTCAATCCCGGCGTGATCGTCGCACCGGCGGGCAGCGCGAGATCGGGTCCCACCGTGAGATACGTGCTGCCGCGCCCCCACGTGGTGGGAATGACATCAGAGTCGGCAGCGATTCGCGCGTACTGCGACGTCGGCGACAGGGCGTCGTGCCCCGCGTTGGGATGGTGGGCGGGCTGCAGAACGCGGTCCTGCAGCATGACCGTGTGTGGGTGCGGGACTCTCTGCTCGACCCGGACGTCCCTCAGGTACGACCGAACGCGACTTCCGAAGACGCTCAGGTCGAAGCGAGCGGTGTTGAGGGAAGCCGTGGAGGTGAACGGAATCGCGAAGCGCTGCCACGAGCCCGTGCCGGTGAACCGGTACTCGAGTCCGACCGGCTCGAAGGTGGTTGGGCCTGAACGACGTACTGCCACGATTGCCGGTATTCCGGCGGGGACGTTCACATAAAAATGTGCGGTGTACTCGACATTTCCGACCACGGGAAAGGGGCTGCTGTGCGCGACACTCTGGCCGCTCGCACCGCCCACCATCTGCAGGCAGCCGTTCACGTTCGCCGGGCACGCAGCGAGCAGGCCGATGGTCGCATCGCTGTTTGTCGACCACGTTCTCCAACCCATGATGGACCATTCCAGACGGCCATTCGTCACGAGGTTGATCGGCAGGGTGGCTCGGTAGATGTTGCCTTGTTCGACGATCCAGTTTTCTGCGGGGATGCGGGTGGCACCGTCCACGGTTGGCGGGGCCGAGCAGGAAGTACCGTAGGTCCGAATGCTGATTGGCAGCGCGGCTGTGCCCGATTGCCAAATGCGCAGGGGCTCCGCCCACCGCCGGTCACACCGTAGATGGATGACATCGCCAGGGGCGAAGGTTGTGTTGGAAACCTTGCTCAAGCTTTGCCAGGGGCCATCAGGCGTCGCTGTGCCGGTGGGCGCTGGCAGCAATCCGGACCAGCTGTCCTTCCCGAACTCGGCATCGATGTAGTAATTGGCGGCCATGCTGGATGTCGCGATCGTAGTTCCGACAAGCAGGAGCGCGGCGAAGACGGTCTTGTGAATTCCAAGTGGCAGCACGGGGGGAGTTCCTGGTGGATGTCGTAGGGAGCAGCCGGGCGGTGTTCGCAACGGAACATCGCAAGGTGTGAGCGGGATCTTCGAAGCCGGACTGCGTGTCCGCGCTGCGCTCAGGCGATCGTGTGCAGGTCCGGGCTGGACCGCCGGATGACAGTCGGGGCGGTGAGCCTGGCGGATCCGGCCTGGGCTGGGTACTGGCGGCGACACGATTCGCGGAGGGTGGCTTCGGAACTGGTCGAATGTGGACAAACTCAACGAATCGTTAGGCTGATCATGCGAAGCAAGAATCTTCAAGCCTTCAACCATCGTTGCTCAAATTCCCTTAAGGGCGGTGCGGGTCGTGCTTCAGAAGATGCCGGCAAGAGACGTAGGGTCTGGAGCCTCGCGCTTGCATATCCGGGTTATGCATCAAACGTTCCAAATTGATAGGATTCTGGCGCCGGTGGACGCAATCCGAGGCTGCACGCGGCTTTCGGGCCGCGATTGAATTCGAAGCGACACCCGGTTCGGCAGAACAGATCTCGAAATCGCGGCGGTGGTGGACTCGGTGTGTCACTCATGTCGTTCTGTCGAGTGTTCTCTTCTGGCGACGGTATCGAGGGAGCATACAAATGAAATACGACGTTTCAGTGAGCGGTTCGCGGGCATCGTCCCAAACTCAATGAATCACCCAGTTCACGCAGTGCTGCTGCGGTAGCGCTGTTCAAAATGGCTACAGGAACCTGTATGGCACCAAGACGAGCACTCATCACCGGCGTAACCGGCCAGGACGGCGCGTACCTCGCGGAGTTCCTTCTGAAGAAGGGCTACGAAGTGCACGGCATCAAGCGGCGC
>LNFM01000822.1_pt1 | contig 73642 bp, 69 predicted proteins | sample 596031 | NCBI WGS metagenome assembly LNFM01 (sample SAMN04254537, study PRJNA301005) | activated carbon metagenome | isolation source: dual media filters at the Ann Arbor, Michigan drinking water treatment plant | place: USA: Ann Arbor
ACAGACGGTGACCGTCACCGGGGTCGACGACGCCCTCGACGACGGCGACATTACCTACTCCGTCGTCACTGGCGCCGCGTCCAGTGCGGATTCGAATTACAACGGTGTCGCCGTCGCCGACGTCTCCGTCACCAACACCGACAACGACACTGCGGGCGTGACCGTCTCAGCGATTTCCGGCAACACGACGGAAGCCGGAGGCACGGCCACCTTCACGGTCGTTCTCGACGCAGCACCCACCGCCGATGTCACGATCTCCGTCTCGACGGGAGATGCAACGGAAGGCTCGATCTCCACGGCGCTGCTGACCTTCACCTCGGCCAACTGGAACTCGGCCCAGACGGTCACCGTCACCGGCGTCGATGACTCGCTCCACGACGGCGACATCACCTACTCCGTCGTCACTGGCGCCGCATCCAGTGCGGATTCGAACTACAACGGTCTCGCCGTCGTCGACGTCTCTGTCACCAACACCGACAACGACAGCTCCGGTGTCACCGTCTCCGCCATCTCGGGCAACACCTCCGAAGCCGGCGGCGCGGCGACCTTCACGGTTGTGCTCGACGCCCAACCGACCGCCGATGTCACGATCACCGTCACCACTGGCGATGCAACGGAAGGCTCGGTCTCAACGGCGTTGCTCGCGTTCACGTCCATCAACTGGAACGTCGGGCAGACAGTGACCGTCACAGGTGTCGACGACGCACTCGACGACGGCGACGTCACCTACTCCGTCGTCACTGGTGCCGCGTCCAGTGCGGACTCGAACTACAACGGCATTACCGTCGCCGATGTGTCGATCACCAACACGGACAACGACGGCTCCGGTGTGACGGTGTCCGCGATATCGGCCAACACGACAGAGGCCGGAGGGACAGCGTCGTTCACCGTCGTGCTGGATGCCCAGCCCACGGCGGACGTCACCATCTCCATCACTACGGGAGACCCCACCGAGGGCTCGGTGTCGACATCGTTGCTGACGTTCACGTCCGCAAACTGGAACGTCGCTCAGGGCGTCGTCGTCATCGGCGTCGACGACACCCTGGACGACGGCGATATGGGTTTCTCCATCCTGACCGGCGCTGCCGTCAGCGCCGACTCCAACTACAACGGTCTGGCAGTCGGCGATGTGTCGCTGAGCAACGTCGACAATGACACGGCCGGTGTCACGGTCTCCGCAGTCTCAGGATCCGCATCGGAAGCCGGCGGCACCGCGACCTTCACCGTCGTTCTGGATACCCAGCCGACCGCCGACGTGACCATCACCGTGTCGACGGGCGACGCGACCGAAGGCACCGTATCGACCTCGCTCCTGACCTTCACGGCACTCAATTGGAGTGTGGCCCAGACAGTCACCGTGACCGGCGTGGACGACAGTGTGGACGACGGCGACGTTCTGTTCTCGGTCCTCACGGGCGCCGCCGCCAGCGCGGACCCGGTCTACGACACCCTGACCGTAGCCGATGTCTTCGTGACCAATACCGACGACGACACGGCCGGCGTGAGCGTTTCGGCAATCTCCGGCAGCACGACGGAAGCGGGAGGAACAGCCACGTTCACCGTGGTGCTCGACTCCGCGCCGACGGCCGATGTCACGATCCCGGTTTCCACCGGGGACACCTCGGAAGGATTCGCGTCCACGGTGCTGCTCACCTTCACCCCGGGCAACTGGAACGTGGCGCAGGTGGTGACGGTGACCGGCGTCGACGATTTCCTGGACGACGGTGACGTGACCTTCTCGATCGTGACGGGCACCGCATCCAGCGCCGATTCGAACTTCAACGGGCTCGTCGTTGCGGACGTCGTCGTGTCCAACACGGACAACGACTCGAGCCCCGTCAACGCCGGCCCCGTGGGCGTCGTCCTCGCCGAAGACGGCACCTTTGCCTTCACGGGAGCGGACACACTGTCCGTTTCGGACGCTGACAGCGACCTGCAGACCGTGGCGTTGTCCGTGGCGTCAGGCGCACTGACCCTCAGCCTCGCAGGCGGCGCAACGCTGAGCATGGGCGCCATCGGGACCAGTGCCCTGTCGATCTCGGGCTCCCTCGCCCAACTGAACAGCGCTCTGGGAAGCCTCACCTATTCTCCGGTAGCCGATTTCAACGGCGGCGATACCCTCATCGTGACGAGCACCGATGCCATCGGGCTGGCCGACACCGACTCGTTCGTCCTGACCATCACCCCGGTCGACGATGCGCCGGTACTCACCGGCGTGTCGCTGGCCGTTGCGCAAGGCGGCAGCATCACGCTGTCCCCGGCGGACTTCGCGGTCTCCGACCCTGACGGCCAGGGCGGCACGCGCTTCGTCGATGTGCGCAACATCAGCGATGGCAGTTTCGAGGTCGCCTCTGCGCCCGGCACGCCGGTCAGCACCTTCGCCTTTGCCGACGTGATCGCCGGACTCGTACGCTTCGTTCACTCCGGTTCGTCCTCGCCCCCGGCCTTCGAGGCGTCCGTGCGGGACAGCGTCACCCCGGGCACCTACGTCGCGGCGTCGGTGGGGTTCACCCCCACCCCTGTGCTCATCGTCCCCGGACCGACGCCGGAGCAGGTCTACTCCATCGTGCTGACCAACCCCGCCACTCCCCCGTCGCTGCCGCCCGCCACCCCGTCCGCACCCACTCCGCCCTCGCAGCCCACCTCCACCGGGACGGCAACGCAGCAGCATTCCGAGGAGGAATCGTCCCGCGCTCAGGGAGGCCGGGGACTTGGTGAAGTGGACCCTCGCCTGCTCATGACCATGGCGACGCCCCGGACACCGCAGGTGTCAGCCGCGCCGGCCCCGGAACCCGGAGCCGCAGCCGTCTCGGTGGCGGCAGCGGCGCAGACCGCGCCAGGCGCTCCGGCGAACCTCTCGAATCCGTCTCCGATGCCGACCGGCACCACGCCCGCCCCCGTTCAAGGGGACGCAGTTCAGACCGATTCTCCGTCCCCCGAACAGGCCGGATGGGAGATGCCCGCCCCCCTGACCATGGAATTGCCGCCCGCGACAGCGGATCAATCCCGGAAGCCGACCCAGGAAGAGCAGCAGTTCGAGATCATGGTGAACGGAGTCCGCCTCACCGGCGTCAGTCTTTCGGTGGGCGTCGTCACCTGGGCCCTGCGGGCCGGCGGCATCCTGTCCAGCCTGCTCGCCTCCCTCCCAGCCTGGCGCTATATCGACCCCCTGCCCGTGCTCGAACGTGCCGACCGCGGCAAGGTCGTGTGGCGCTCGGAAGATGACGAAGAGGCTGCCGACGAAGAAAAGTCGGTCGAGGAAATCCTCGAAAGCAAGCAGGAGTAGGAAGCCGCGCGCCCGGTAAGGTCAGGAGCCCCGGCGAATGCGCCCGCTGGAAGTCCGTCCCCGGTCAAAGGACGATCCCTGACCGCCCCCCTCGCGGCTCGGCAACCGCCTTCGTGAACCCCTCAGTCGTGCCACGAACGATAGCTCCGCGGCGGGAGTCCCTCCCGAAACGGCTCAAGTTGCCCCTCCGCAGGCCGTTTTTGATGCCACGGAGCAAAGCGCGTCAAGTCTGTCCGCTCTCCCCGGCAGTTGTCTCCCGCCCGGCATGGCGGAGCACGCCCGAAAACAGAGCCCATAGGAGCACCCGTTCGACATCATGGTTAAGGAAGCGCTGATTCAGTGCTGCGGTCGCGTTGAGACTGTCGGCCGGCGCCCCGTGTGCGAAAAGCACGCGGCCGCCCGGACCTTCGAGTCATTCGCCCGGCGCTTCATCGGCCCGATCCCGGCCCGGGAACTGGCCAAGCGCGTTGCCATCGGGACGCCGGAGGATCGTTGTTGATCGACAGACTCCGGAAAGCCAACCCGTTTCGCTGGATCCGGTGGCGCCCGAGCACACTGATCCGCGTCACCTTCGGCATCGTATCCCTCACGCTCGCCATCGCCCTGATGGCGGACGCGGTCTTTCACGTGCTGCGCGACGACGTCGACGTCGCACGTCAGGTGCGCAAACGGGTGAGCGAGAACGTCGCCATCCACATTTCGGTGCTCGCCAACAAGAAGGACATCGACGGGATCGAGCGGACGACGCGGAACATCCTAGCCCGAGAACCGGACGTCCTGTCGATCGCCGTCCGCCGGGGGACCGGCGAACTTCTGTTTGCGACCCCGGATCACCAGAGTCACTGGGTCCCGCCGCCGGACAACGAGTCGACGCTGACACACGTGGTGGTGCCGCTGTTCTCCGCCGGCAAGTCCTGGGGACAGGTGGAGATCACATTCCGGGCGGCGACGCCCTCCAGTCTCGTCGAATGGCTCATTCAGCCGGTCGTCATCACCGTCTTCCTGCTCGGCGTTGGGGGGGCTGCCGCCTACTACCTGTTCCTGCGACGAACGCTCCAGGCGCTGGACCCGTCCAAGGCCATCCCGGACAGCGTGGGGGTCGCTCTCGACACGCTGGTCGAAGGTCTGATGATCCTCGACGCGCGCGCCCGCGTGCTGATGGTGAATCGTGCCTTCAAGGAGCTGCATCCCGAAGCGTCGGATGCCGGCATCATCGGTCGCTCTGCATCGTCCCTGGCATGGCTCTGCGCATCGCTGGGCCCCGACGCCAACGCCCATCCGTGGGCCCGCGTGATCTCGTCGCGCGAGCCGGTCACCGATGTGCCGCTGGACTTTCTGGTGGAAGGCCATCCGGTGCGCAAGGCCCGCCTGAACGCCTCGCCGGTCCGCGATGCGAAGGGCACGGTCCGGGGCTGCTTCGTGAGCTTCAACGACGTCACCGAGCTGCACCTCGCGAACACGGAGCTGCAGCACACGCTGGACGATCTTCGGGCCTCGGAGTCGGTGATCAAGGCGCAGAACAAGGAGCTTCTGGCGTCTCAGGAGCGAATCCAGGCCCAGAACCAGGAACTGCAGGAGTCGAACGCCCGCGTCGAGGTGCAGAACCGCGAACTGGAACGCCTCGCGCACTACGACCCGCTGACGGGCATCATGAACCGCCGCGCTTTCATGGACAGGGCTACCGTCATGTTCGAGAAGGCGATGCGTGAAGGCACGCACGTCGCGTGCATCATGACCGACATCGACAAGTTCAAGCTCATCAACGACACCTACGGCCACGCGGTCGGTGACGAGGTGATCCAGCAGGTGGCGCGGGTGCTTTCCATGGGACTGCGGCCGGCCGACGTGCTGTGCCGCTACGGTGGCGAGGAGTTCTGCATCATGCTTCCGGGGCTGGATCCCACCCAGGCACTCGCAGTGGGTCGACGCCTTTGTGCCAAGGTGGAAGCCCAGGTCGGTCCCGGCATCCGCTCGCAGCCGGACCTTCGCATAACAGCATCGTTCGGCGCCTCGGAGATCACGTTCGGCGCGATGTCAGTCAAGCAGATGATCGAGGAGTCCGATCAGGCCCTCTACGCATCGAAGCAGGCGGGACGCAATTTCGTGACCCTCTTCTCGGAGATGCCCTGGTTCGCGCACGATCTGTCCGCGGCCGATCTGCTCCGGGTGCGAGAGCTGGCGCAGCAGACCGAGAACATCGAGATTCCCGGATTCGAAGAAGCCGTGGGGCAGTAGCGGCGCCAGCGCGCCGAGCCATTCGCCGTCAAGCGCTCCGGCGCAAGGCTGACGCGGCAACGGCGCCGAGATCCTGGATCGAATCGCGCGCCTGGCGGGTCTCCCGGGACAACGCCTCGAGGATCCGGCCCACGTGTTCCTGCTCTTCCGCGGCAAACTCCATCGCCATGCTCCGAACCATGGGATGCATCGCACGCTCGGCGACCCACTCGAAGTAGGCAGCGGCGCGCTGCTCGTTGGCCAGTGCGATCCGCAGGCCGTGAACCTTCTGCATGCGCCGATGCACACTGACATGCGGCGTCGCTTCCGGCGAGTCGAAGCCCTGCCATCGGTACTCGTGGGAAAACAGCACGGGCAGACGCAGACCGGCCGCGTGGCGCGCCACTACCTTCGCATGGTCCGTCTCTTCTGCGGCCATGTCGCGGAAAAGCATCGCCAGCATGGTATTGCTCTGCATCTCCATGGACTCGGCCAGTTCCGTGTAACGCAACGCAGCCTCGCACTCCATCGCGAGCGCATGGGCGCAGAAGACCTCGACTGAATCGATCGGGTCACGCATCAAACCACCTCGAGAGCAGAAACCTCGGGAAAGGCGACGGCCGATGTCGCCTCGGGAGCAACTCGTCGTGCGGCGCGCAGCGGGCCGTCTCGACAGTTCCACTATGCGCGCGTTCGGCATGCGGCAAATTGACGCAGGTCAATTGCGGCGCGGCGATTGGGCTATTCTCGGTGCATATGCCCACACTCCCTGCCGTGTCGATCACCCGACCGTCCTATGCCTGGTTCACCGCCTTCGGCGCGCTGGCCATCGCGATGGCGATCGTCGCGTGGATGCCCTGGGGTGCCGGGCTGGAAGAATCCCTCGGCCTGCGGGCGTTGTTCCGGCTGCGCGGCGAGCGTCCGCCCGACCCTGCAGTGACAATCGTGGCATTGCGTCGACAAGCGACGGAACGGATATGGATGCCACGCCAACCGGCCGGCCGGTCGCTGTGCGACGGACTCGTCGTTGCCGATCGGTCTCCCGGTCCCGGCTGGATGAATCCTCCCCCGCCGTCACGGCTCGCCACCTGGCCGCGATGCCTGCACGCCCTTCTCGTCGAGGCGCTCGACCGGGGCGGCGCCAGTGCCATCGTCTTCGACGTGCTGTTCCGTCCCCGCGATCAGGCACTGCTCGGCTTCGACGTTGCCGAAGATGACGCAACACTCGCCCGCGCCTTTCGCAGCAGCCGCAAGGTCGTGATCGCGCAGAAGCTCGAGGTCGTCGGTCGCGAGGACGATGGCAGTGCCGCGGTGGAACTGGCTTCGCTCAGCGAAGTGCTCGAAGACGCCGCCTATGCCGCCGCGCCTTTTCCGCTGCCCGGTTCGCGCGACGATGAAGTTCGTCGCGCCTGGCTCTTTCTGGAGACCGCGCCACCGCTGCCTACGTTTCCGATGATGGCTCTGCACGGGCTGGTGACCCGGTTCGGGGGAGCGCCATGGCCCCCGGGTACCGACGGCGAAGACGCACTCGCGTCCGCATCGGCACTGCACCGGGGCCTCCGCGAAAATCCCGGGCTCCGGGCAGCGCTCGGGCAACGCGCCGGCGCCGGCAGCGATTCGCTCTCCGACCGCTACGCGCGACGGGCTGCGGATCTGTGGGGAGGAGAGGAACTCCAGTGGATCAACTTCTACGGAGGACCGGAGACGGTGACGACCGTGGGCTTCGATCAGGTCATCTCGGGAGACGCCGACGCGCTGGCCCGTATCGAGGGCCGCACCGTGTTCGTGGGTTACGCGGAGAACCTTCAGGCCGAGCCGCAGGATGATCACGCCACGGTGTACTCCCGCGACGGCCGCAACATGCACGGCGTGGAGATCGCGGCCACGACGTTCGCGAACGTGATGGACGGCAGTTTCGTGAGGCCCGCCGGTTCCGCGGTTGCGGTATCGATCGCCGCCGCTGCGTTCCTCCTTGCAGCGCTGATCACCTGGATCGCGGCGCCCGCGATCGGGTTGACCGTGGTCGCCGCCCTTGGCACCGCGTACCTGCTGAGCGCCGTCGCGATCTTCCGTGACCAGTTTCTGTGGTTGCCGGTGATCGTACCGCTCGCCCTGGCTCTTCCCGCAGGATGGTTGACCGGCACATTCCACCATTACCGCGCGGCGACCCTGCAGCGCAAACGACTGAGCGAAGTCTTCGCGAACGTGGTGCCTGCGGAAGTCGTCCGCCAGCTGGGCGACAACGCCCAGTCCCTTCGTTCCGTTCGCCGCGATCTCGAGGCAGCATGCCTGGCCACGGACGCCCATCAGTACACGGCACTCGCCGAACGCATGCGGTCGGCGGCAGTGTTCGAGTTCCTCAACCGCTACTACGAGCCGCTGTTCTCGGCAGTCGCGCAGCAAGGCGGCTTCGTGAGTGACGTGGTGGGTGACAGCATGCTCGCGATCTGGCCGGCGCGCCCTCCCGGGGAGGACCCGCGCGTCCGGGTGTGCGAAGCCTGCCTGCGGATCGTGAACGGCGCGGACCAGCTCATGCGCGACGATCCTTCGATCAGTCTGCTGACTCGCATCGGCGTTGCATGGGGTTCGGTAACGCTGGGCTTCGTCGGCTCCGTCGGACACTACGAGTACCGCGCCGTGGGAGATCCGGTGAATTCCGCGAACCGGCTGCAGTCGCTCGCCGGCGCGCTGGGTGTGCGCATTGCGGTGTCGGCGGAGTTCGCGGACGGCATCACCGATTTCGTCTGGCGGGACCTCGGCGATTTCCTGTTGAAGGGACGGTCCGCTCCCACCCGTGTTCTCGAACTCGCCGGCCGTGCGGACGAACTCTCCGCGCCCCAGCGCGATGCCATCGTGCGCTTCAACGACGCGATGGCATCCCTGCGTGCAGGCGAGACGAACACCGTGGAAGTGGTGCTCTCGGCACTCGAACACGACGGCCCCGTGCGTTTCTGGCGTTCCCGGATTTCGGCAGCGGGCGGACAGGTGGCGATGCCGGTGGTGGTGTGACGTTGTGAAAGGGGAAGGGGGAAGGGGGAAGGGATTGGACACACTTCGAGAACGCCCCCGTAGCCCGGACGAGGGCCGTCAGGCCCGACTCCGGGGAGCAGACACGGCAACCGCAACGCCTTGCCCTCACACCACCATGAGTTCTTTTCCGTCGGTCTCGCGATGACAGACCGGCGGTGCGGATGGAATGACATCGTCGTGACGCGCGCCGGTCCCCGGAGTCGGGCCTGCCGGCCCTCGTCCGGGCTACGGCCACCCTTCCCCCTTCCCTCTTCCCCCTTCCCTCTTGGCCCTTCCCCCTTATGCCCGCCGGCATATTGCGGTGCAGCGCCCCGAGGCGGATTCTGCCGCCATCAACAAGGGACGCGCGACTCCGTCGCAGCGCACCCGTGCATTGGGGAGACATACCATGCAGTTATCCGGATTGCCCGGTCGCCCGCCGGGCAGACACCTCGTTCTGGCCTGGACGTGGCTTCTGGCCACAGGGCTGGCGATGACGGGAGAATCGTCTGCGCAGGATCTGTGTGCCCGCCCGATCGGTCATGTCGTGGCCGCGGAGGGTCGCGTCACGATCCATCGCAGTGCGGGCAAGCGTCACGACGTCGTGCGGGGACGCACCACACCCTTTTGTCAGGGCGACACGCTGGTGACCTCGGATCGAAGCCGGGCCGCCCTCGCCGTGAGCCCCGAGACACACATCCGCGTCGACCAGAACACCCGTCTCGCGCTGACCGGCGGCGACGGCGAAACGGAAGTGGAGCTCATGCGCGAGCGCGCCACGATCGACGCCAAACCCGGTGGCGCATATTTCATGACGCGTTTCCCGAAGCGATTCAAGGTTCGCACTCGCTTCGTGAATGCCACGGTCGAAGGAACCGAGTTCGTGGTGGGGCTTGCTGCTGCCAACGCGGAGATCGCCGTGCTGGAAGGACGAGTACTGGCAGAGGACACGGGCGCGAACACCATGCCGCGCCGGGTCTTCGCCGGCCAGTCGACCGTGAGCGGCTCGAGCAGCATCACGCAAGTGGTGCGCCCCGCCGACCGTGTGCAGTGGGCGCTGCACTATCCGCGGCTATCGCGACCTTCCGAGCCGGGGGACTGTCCTGCGCCGGGCGCGAGTCGCGTGTGCCGCATCGAAGCCATCGAAGCGCTGCTCTCGGTGGGCCATGCCGACGAGGCCGAAGCGCTGTTCGCAGCCGGGAGCGCGGACGACGCCGATCTGCTGGCCCTGCGGTCCATCGTGGCGACGGTTCGCTCGGACCGTGTCCAGGCAAGCAGCTTCGCCCGGCGCGCGGTCTCGGCGGCGCCGGACTCGCTGCGCGCGCTCCTCGCGCTGGGCTATGCCGCGCAGGCGGAATCGGATATTCCGGGCGCTCTCGAGGCAGCCCGCGCCGCGGTAGCCGCCCATCCGACAGACGCTCTGGCGCGAGCAAGACTCTCCGAGTTGCTGCTGGCCGCCGGGGAAGTCGAAAAGGCCGAGCAGGAAGGGTCCGCCGCGGTGGCGGCCGACTCGGCGTCGGGTCGCCCGCTCCTGGCGCGCGGATTCGCCCGGCTCGCCTCAGGCCGCACGACCGAGGCGGAGGCGGATTTCGACGCAGCGCTCGATCGCGACAGCACGGACCCTCAGGCCTGGCTCGGCCGCGCCATTGCGCTCGTTCGCCGCGGCCTGCTCTCCGCCGGCCGGGATGATCTGGCGACGGCGGTCAGCCTCGATCCGGCGAACGCACTGCTTCGCTCCTATCTCGGCAAGGTGTACTTCGACGAACGCTCGTCTGCCCGCGATGCACTGGCCGGGGATCAGTTCGCGCTCGCGCGCCAGCTCGACCCCAACGACCCCACGCCCTGGTACTACGACGCCATTCGCAAGCAGATCGGCAACCGGCCCGGCGAGGCACTGGCCGACCTGGAGGAGGCACGCACGCGCAACGACAATCGGTCCGTGTACCGCTCCCGGCTGCTACTCGATCAGGATCAGGCAGCGCGCAGTGCGAGCAAGGCGCGCGTGTACAGCGATCTCGGGTTCGACCAGCTCGCCGTCGCGACGGCCGCCCGGTCGCTGTCCACCGACCCCGACAACTTCTCAGCGCATCGTTTCCTGGCGGAGGCGTATGCACTGCGTCCGCGGCACGAAGCGGCGCGCGTAAGTGAATTGCTGCAGTCGCAGTTGCGGCAGCCGGTCAACGCGACGCCGCTCCTCACGCAGCAGTCGGAGGCCAATCTGCTCGTGCCGTTCACGGGCGGTCCGATGGCCGCGTCGTCCCACGAATTCAACCCGCTGTTCCTGCGCGACCGCGCAACGCTGTCGCTCTCGGGATTTGGCGGCAGTCAGAACACGAAGGGCTCGGAAGTGTCAGCCGGCTGGCTGCACGGCAGCACCGCCGTGTCGGCCGGCGCGTACAGCCTCGACACGAACGGCTTCCGGCCCGGCGCGGATCTCCGGCAGGAGATCTACCGCCTGTTCGTCCAGCACGACGTGTCGGCATCGACGAGTCTTCAGGCGGAGGTCCGCACGGCACGCCTCGATCACGGCGACATCAAGCTGCGATTCGATCCGGCGAGTGCGCCGGCCGAGTACCGGCGCGGTCTCGACACGAACACCTTGCGGCTCGGCGCGCGGCACGCGTTCTCGGCGAGCAGCGACGTCATCGGCTCGTTCATCCTCCAGCGCCGCGAGGAAGCTGTCATCGATCGGATTATCGACACTCAGGATCCGCTGATGCCGGTCGAGGTCGCGTTGCGTCAGCGGCTCGCCACGGACGCCGGGGTCGCCGAGGCCCAGTACTCGCATCGCTGGAACGCCGTTTCGATCAAGGCGGGGGCGGGCCTCTATCTCGACCGGACGGTGGACCGGGGCACCTTCGACGTGACCGATGCCACGTTCCAGTTCCCGATCTTCAACGAGGTGATCGACGGGCGCCCGCGTGTACAGCACAGGAACGTCTACCTCTACTCGCATCTGCCGCTCGGTGATCGTGCCCGCCTCGTGGCCGGTCTGACGGCGGAACACTTCGAACGCAACGGCATCTTCGAACGCAACCGGATTCACCCGAAGCTCGGCGCGGTATACGAGCCCTTCGATGGGACGGTGTTTCGGGCCGTGGCACTTCGCGGGATGAAGCGGCCGCTCGCCGGAAATCAGTCGATCGAGCCCACGGAAGTGGCAGGATTCAACCAGTTCTTCGACGACGCCAATGGCGCGACCTTCACGCGCTATGGCATCGCGGTGGACCAGCGGCTCGGCGCCACGCTGGCCGCCGGTCTGGAACTGTCGACGCGATCGCTGTCGACGCCGGAGACGCTCGGGTCGACGACGATATTCAATCCCTGGCGGGAGCGGCTGCACCGTGCGTACATAAGCTGGCTGCCGACGCCAACGCTCAGCCTCGGCCTGGAGCACTACATCGACCGCCAGTCCCGGCAGGTGCCGCCGGGAACGACGAACAACTCGTTCATTCAATCGCTCGACAGCCACCTGATGCCCGTCACGGCCACGTGGCACGACCCATCCGGCTTCTTCCTGCGACTGCGGGCGACGCAGGTTCGCCAGGACGTGCGCTTCGCGTCCGCCACGGCGGGAACCACCGGCGGGGCCGACGTGTTCTGGTTGGCCGACGCCCAGTTTGGGTATAGATTAGCGCCGGGTCGGGCGGCGATTTCCGTGCAGTTCTTCAATCTGTTCGATCGCGAGTTCCGCTTCCAGAACACCGACCTCGTCGGCGATCCGCGTCCGCCTCTGTTCGCCCCCGGCCGCTCGCTGATGGTGAGGCTGTCCCTGACTCTCTGAGCCGCCAGGCCGGCGCCTCGGGGAGCCGGTCCCAACAACGATTCAGGAGCCAATGTCATGTCCGACAACGTCCTCGTGCGCGCCGCGCGCCGCCTGCTGCCGTTCGCTCTCCTCGCCGTGGTCTCCGGCTGTGCGGAGTTCGGCCGTCATCACGACCACGGCCCTGCCACGGCCCTGCCGCTGAACGGCGTGGCCGGCATCGTCTTCCTGCGGGATGGTCAGCCCGTCGTGGTGGACGCCAAGGGTGAGCCCGTGCCGACCTGCCAGCTGCCCACGGACAAGGTCGAGCGCGGCAAGAACCTCTGCCAGGCCACCTCGAACACCACCCTCCTCGACGTGACGCCCATCTCCGTCGTCACGCACACGGGCAGCACCTGCCGCACGTTCGTGATCGCCGGCAACATCCGCACCGTCTGCTGGTAGACCGCTGACTCGGGGACGTCCCTTCGATGAGCTGGATCACCGGCGTCGGTCTGACGCCTTTCGGCAAGCACCCGGGCCGCAGCACGCTCGACCTCATGAGCGAGGCGGCCACGGGCGCCCTCGCCGATGCCCACCTGGAGCGGCGGCAGATCGACGGCCTGCTCACGGGCTACTCGACCACCTTTCCGCACCTGATGCTCTCGACGCTGTTCGCGGAGCACTTCGGCATCGTCCCGTCGTACGCCCATGCCATCCAACTCGGCGGGGCCACCGGTTTCGGCATGGTGATGCTCGCGCATCACCTCGTGGAGGCCGGGCTCGCGGAGAACGTGCTGGTCGTGGCCGGGGAGAACCGCCTGACGGGTCAGTCGAGGGACAGCGCGGTCCAGACGCTCGCCCAGGTCGGACACCCCGTGTACGAAGTGCCGCTCGGCGCGACGATTCCGGCGTACTACGGGCTCGTGGCGTCTCGCTACATGCACGAGTACGGCACCACGGAACAGGATTTCGCCGCGCTTGCCGTGCTCATGCGCTCGCATGCCGTACGGCACCCGGGTGCGCAGTTCCGCGAGCCGATCACCGAGGCGGACGTCCTCGCGTCGAAACCCGTTGCCTCGCCGCTCAAGCTGCTCGACTGCTGTCCCGTGTCGGATGGCGGTGCCGCCTTCGTCGTCAGCCGTCATCGCACCAGCGATCATGGCGTGCGCATCGTCGGGACAGCCCAGGCGCACACGCATCAGCACGTCAGTGCCGCACCGAGCCTCACGTCATTCGGTGCTGCCGATTCCAGCCGTGCCGCGATGAAGGCGGCGGGCGTAGCGCTGGCTGACGTCGACTACGCCGCGATCTACGACAGCTTCACCATCACGGTCACGATTCTCCTTGAGGAGATCGGCCTCGCCCCGCGCGGTGCGGCGGGCCGCATGGCGAGGGATGGACACTTCTCGAAGACCGGCAAGGTGCCTCTCAACCTGCACGGCGGACTGCTGTCGTACGGACACTGCGGCGTCGGCGGTGCCATGGCGCATCTGGTCGAGATGCATCTTCAACTCACCGGGCGCGCCGGGGACCGGCAGGCGGGTTCACCGAAGCTCGCGCTGTTGCACGGCGATGGCGGCGTGCTGTCGTCGCACGTGAGTCTCGTCGCGGAGAGAGTGCAATGACCCAGGCTTCCCTGCTCGACTGGACCGAGGGTGCTGAAGGCATCGTGTGGCAGCAATGCTCCGCCTGCGGTCACGGCTGGTACTTCCGGCGGACGTTCTGTCCGAAGTGCGGCGCCGGCTCGCCGGAAGCGAGGCAGGCCTCGGGCGCGGGCACCGTCCACGCCATCACCCGCGTCATGCGTGCACCGAGCGAAGCCCTGCGGCCCTACGCGCCCTACAACATCGTGCTGGTGGACCTCGGCGAGGGTCTTCGCGTCATGGCCCACGCCGACGACGGTGTGGCGATCGGTGATCGCGTGACGGCGGCATTCGTCACTTTCGGCGACCGGATCGTGCCGCGTTTCAGCAAGGGCTGATCGGCGATCACAGCCCGATGAAGGGCACGCCGGCCCGCGCCTGGTAGTACGTCATCACAGTGAATGCCGCGTAGGCGACTGCGGCGAGCCATACGACCCATCGCTGGCCGCCATCCGACCGCCGGGCAAGCAGAACACCCACGAGCGGCAGCGCCTGCACCGCGTGGGTCGCCCAGAAGTGCGCCACCCGCAGGTCCCCTCCCGTGGTCGACCATCCGAGCAGCGGCAGACCGGGGTGCCCGGCCACGCCCCCCACCGAGTGACCCGACCCGCCCCCCAGTGCGCCGGCAAAGACGAGGGTACCGATGAAGGTCAGCACGGCACCCAGCACCATCGCCAGCCGGAGCGTCGCGGGAATCGCCGCGGTTTTCTCTCTCGCCACGAGCACGCCGGCCAGCAGGATGCCGAGCGTGAGTCCCACGGCGCCGATGCCCGCCGCCGAGTAGAGCGCGGCCGCCCAGGGCGTGCTGCGATTGAAGTGCGACGGCTGTCCGGCGAGCGCCATGCCGATCAGCCAGGCCATCTCCAGGATCGCAAGAACCGGCGTGACGTGCAGGACGTAGCGCGCGGCGAGCGTGCGCAGCGTCGACGCAGAGAGGTACCCGAGAAACCAGGCCAGCGTCCAGAAGTACGCCGTCAGCGACAGGAAGAACTTGATCGGCTTCACCCAGAAGCTGTGGCCATCGATGCTGCGCGGGTCGATCAGCACGGCGAGCAGCAGCAACAGCGCCATCAGGCCCATGACGGTGCCGAGCGTGGTGAGCTTCGGCTGAAGGCGTCGCAGGCGGGCGTACCACCCTTCATCGCGGAGGAACACGGGCGCAGGCATGGCGTGAGCAGTGGACGGCATCATGGTCGGGTCTCCAGGGTAGCGTGTCAGGGATGCGCCGTTGACGGAAATCCGGCTCTCGACCGGTACCAGCGCAACATCAGGAAGAGCAGCCAGCCGATCGGACCGAGCAGGAAGGTCATCACGAGCGCCGGCACCAGCATCCACTGGGGCATGCCGAGTCGCCGGGCTTCGCCCCGTTCCCACGTCCCGACCAGCAGGTCGAACACGAGGTAGTGCACCCAGCCGGCCAGCAGCAGGCCCGGTGTCGCGAACAGGCTGGCGACCCCGGCCAGGGAGGAGAAATCCCCCTTGCCCGATGACCAGAAGCCGAGGATCAGCCCGCTGTACAGCAGGGCGTTGGCGCCGGCGGCCCCCCAGGCGAGGCGGCGCGGCCATTCGAACCGCATCGGAACGAGGATCAGCGCGACCCATGCCGCTCCCGCCACCGTCCCTGCCAGGGAAAACCAGGTTTCCAGTTCCACGTCACACCTTTATGTAGACATTGTCTAGTTCCAGGATCGAAGGCTAGGCGCTAAACTAGACACTGTCAAGAACAACCTGTGCAGGGGGAACTCGATGGATCGGCGCAGCCGGACGAAGAGCGCGGAAGGGAGCTACCACCATGGCGCCCTACGGGAAGCCCTGCTGGTCGCCGCGGAAGGCCTCATTGGAGAACAGGGCCTGGAGGGCTTCACGCTGCGGGAATGCGCCCGCCGCGCGGGCGTGTCGCACGGCGCGCCCGCCCACCACTTCGGTGACCTGCGCGGCCTGCTGTCCGCCTTCACGGCGCAGAGTTTCGAAACCCTCGACGCGCTGACCACGCGCTATCGCGAGGCCGCCGAACCGGAGCCCTACGCGCAACTGGTGGCGTCGGGCGTCGCCTATCTCGACTACGCGCTCGCCAACCGCGCGCGGTTCCAGCTCATGTTCCGCAGCGACCGGATCGATTTCGGCTACCCGCCGCTGCACGCGGCGGCCACTCGTGTGCACGACCACCTCCGCCAGTGCGTCGTCGCTGTCCTCACCGGGGAGGCTCGCCAGCCTGAAGACCTCCCGGATGCCGCAGTACTCGCCCGGACGACCCAGGCGTGGTCGTTCGTGCACGGATTCGCCACGCTATATCTCGACAACGGCCTGTTCGCCTCGCAGGTCGGCGGCACGCCTGCCCGCGCCCGGAGCGCCTACGTGGCGCTGATGCTGGGCATGAGAGACACGTTCGAAGGCGACCCGGACTGACACGGTGCCATCTTGCCGGGCCGGATTTCCGTTACGCTCGCGCCTCCCTTCGACTCACCGGTCCCGCATCATGACTTCCCCGCTGCGCGCAGCCCATGCCCCCCGATCCATTGCCGTGATCGGCGCTTCCGAGAACCCCGACAAGATCGGCGGCCGGCCGCTCTACTACCTCGGCAAGTACGGTTTCCAGGGCAAGGTGTACGGCATCAATCCGAAGCGCACGGAGACCCAGGGATTTCCCACTTTCCCCTCACTGGACGCGCTGCCTGAGGTTCCCGAAGCGGCCATCGTCGTGGTGCCGGGCACCTCGGCCGTGACGGCGGTGGAGCAGTGTGCGAAGGCCGGGGTGAAGGTGTGCGTGGTCATGGCGTCGGGCTTCAGCGAGACCTCTTCCGAAGAAGGTCGTCTCGGCGAGCAGCGCATGCGCGAGGTCGCCCGCGCTGCCGGCATGCGTGTGATCGGCCCCAATTCCCAGGGACTCGCCAACTTCGGCACGGGGGCGGTGCTGTCTTTCTCGTCGATGTTCATCGAGATCCCGCCGATGGATGGCCCGGTCGGCATCGTGAGCCAGAGCGGCGCGATGAGCGTCGTGCCCTACTACATGCTCCGCAAGCGCGGCATCGGTGTCCGATACGCGCACGCCACGGGCAACGACTGCGACGTGACCGTCGCGGAACTCGCCGCCGAGATGGCGACGGACCCGGAGTTGCGGGTGCTGCTGATGTATCTCGAGAGCGTGCCGAATCCGGCGCCGCTCGCCGAGGCGGCGCGCATCGCACGGGAACGGGGGCTGCCCATCGTCGCACTCAAGTCCGGCCGCACCAGTGCCGGCCAGCAGGCGGCGAAGTCCCACACGGGCGCCCTCGCCAACGAGGATCGCGTGGTGGACGCGTTTCTCGAACGGCACGGCATCTGGCGCGCGAACGACCTGCGGGAACTCGTCCACGCAACCGAGCTGTACCTCAAGGGCTGGAAACCGTCGGGGCGCCGCCTCGTCGCGATCAGCAATTCCGGTGCGGTATGCGTGATGTCCGCCGATGCCGCGACGCGCGCCAACATGCCCATCGCTCCGCTCGCAGCGGATACGAAGGCGGAGCTCGCTTCGATCCTGCCTTCGTTCGCCACGAGCACCAACCCCATCGACATCACCGCGGCGCTGCTGACCGACAGCGGACTGTTCGGCGCGATCCTGCCCGTGGTCGCCCGTGACCCCGCTGCGGACGCTTTCCTGATCGGCATTCCGGTGGCCGGCGCTGCGTACGACGTGGAAGCCTTCGCGCGGGATACCGCGGCGTTCGCTGAGGAGACCGGCAAGCCCACGGTCGCGGCGATCACCCAGGACGAAGTGGCAGCCCCCTTCAAGGCGCGCGGCGTACCGGTCTTCCAGACGGAGGCCGAGGCGGTGTCCGCCCTGGCGCAGTTCGTCGCTCACCACGAACTCATGCGCGATGCGAAGCCGACGCTGCCCGTGCGGCCTGCCGTGGCCGGCGCCCAGCGCATGCTGAACGAAGCCGAGAGCCTGGCCCGCCTTCATGCCGCCGGCGTGCCGGTCATGCGGCACCAGCTCTGCCGGACGGCGGACGAAGCCGCCGAGGCCTTCCGCGCGCTGGGCGGCAAGGTGGTGGTGAAGGGCTGCTCGCGGGACGTCGCGCACAAGTCCGAGCTGGGACTCGTAGCGCTGGGGCTGGAGAACGAGGCTGCCGTCCGCGAGGCGTTCGGGCGGATGCGTGCCACGCTGGAGAGGCAGAAGCTCGCCTTCGACGGCGTGCTGGTCGCGGCCATGGCCAAAGGGCGGCGGGAACTGATGATCGGCGCCCACGTGGACCCCGTGTTCGGCCCGGTGGTCGTCATCGGCGACGGCGGCAAGTACGTGGAGGCGATGCCGGATTCCACGCTCCTGCTGCCGCCATTCCAGGAAGCCGACGTCGCCCGCGCTCTGGACCGTCTGCGCATCGCGCCCCTGCTGCGCGGGGTGCGCGGCGAGGCGCCCCTCGATGTCGAAGCGTTCTGCCGCGCCGCCACCGCCGTGGGCAGACTGATGGCCGCCCCGGACTGCGCGATCGTCAGCCTGGACGTGAATCCGGTCCTGGTGGGTTCGGCAGGGGAAGGCTGCCGGGCACTGGACGGCGTGGTATTCGAGAAAGCGTAGCCTCAGCGGGCCCGCAGCCGGAGCTCCTGGCGGGTCTGCAGTACCTCGAACTGCCGCAGGAAGTTCTGCCCCAGCAGCGCGACATCCCCGAGCTCCGGGTTCACCGCCACGGCGAGGTCTCCCACGGAAAGGCAGGCGGCACTCACCCGCTGACTGCGGACGATCCGGCCTTCGATCCGCCCGGCAGCCGTTTCGAACATGGCAGGGGCACCCCCCTTCACCCCGGCGGCGCCGGCATCGGCACTGTTGATGGTGACGTAGCTGGCGCCCGTGTCCACGAGAAACCGTACCGGCGCGCCATTGACCGCGCCGTCGAGATAGAAGTGACCATCCCGGGAAGCCGGCACCACGATCTCGGCAGGTGCCGCGCCTCCGTCGCATCCCTGGACGGCTTCCCGCCGCTGCCCCATGTACTCGAAGGCCGCATAGCCGGCGCCGATCAGGCCCAGCCAGACGACCGTGGCAATCATGTGGCCCTTCATCGCAAAAACCCCTTGAAATCGACCATCCCATCCCCATGTGGCCTGGATTCGCATGCAATCCAGCCAGGAAATCCGATGTCGGAACAGGAAGATACCTTGAATTTTTCCCAGCCCGCCGGGACGCCGTCGGCGCCCGCAGCCAACGAAGCGCCTACCGTGCCCGAGCCGGAGGTGATGCCCAGCCTGGAAGAACTCCTCCGCAAGGCTGAACTCCAGGCCCAGGAACACCACGACGCCTGGCTCCGGGCCAAGGCGGATGCCGAGAACATCCGCAAGCGCGCCCAGGAAGACGTCACCAAGGCCCACAAGTTCGCCGTCGAGGGCTTCTCCACGGAAATGCTCGCCGTGAGGGACAGCCTCGAGGCTGCGCTGGCAACCCAGAACGTGACCATCGAGAACATGCGCAGCGGCGTCGAGATCACCCTTCGCCAGCTGAGCTCCGTGTTCGACAAGTTCTCGGTGAAGGAAGTGAGCCCCGCACCGGGCGAGAAGTTCGACCCCCACCGCCATCAGGCGATGAGCGTCATGGAATCCGACCTGCCGCCCAACTCGGTGGTGCAGGTGTTCCAGAAGGGCTATCTCCTGCATGACCGCGTGCTGCGACCGGCGATGGTGGCCGTCGCCAAGGCCAAGGGCACCTGACCCCGCCCTGCTCGACAGATACGGCCCAGACAAAGGGGCCGCGACGGGTTGAATCGACCCGCGCGGACCCAATCTAGGCCTCAACGGATTGATTCAACAACTTTGCAACGGGGAAACGTCATGGCAAAGATCATCGGCATCGACCTCGGTACCACCAACTCGTGCGTGGCCATCATGGAAAACGGCCAGGCGAAGGTGATCGAGAACTCCGAGGGCGGACGTACCACGCCCTCCATCGTGGCTTACGCGGAAGACGGCGAGATCCTGACGGGTGCGCCGGCCAAGCGGCAGGCGGTCACCAACCCGCGCAACACGCTCTACGCAGTCAAGCGCCTCATCGGTCGCCGCTTCAAGGAAGGCGAGGTCCAGAAGGCCCTCAAGCTCATGCCCTACACCATCGCCGAGAACAGCAATGGCGACGCGTGGGTGGAAGTGCGCGGCAAGCGCATCGCCCCGCCCGAGGTGTCCGCGCAGGTCCTCATGAAGATGAAGAAGACCGCCGAGGACTACCTGGGCGAGCCGGTCACCGAGGCTGTCATCACGGTGCCCGCGTACTTCAACGACTCCCAGCGTCAGGCCACGAAGGATGCCGGCCGCATCGCGGGTCTCGAGGTCAAGCGGATCATCAACGAACCCACCGCCGCGGCGCTGGCGTTCGGCATGGACAAGTCCGGCGGCAAGGACCGCAAGATCGCCGTGTATGACCTGGGCGGCGGCACGTTCGACATCTCCATCATCGAGATCGCCGACGTGGATGGCGAGAAGCAGTTCGAGGTGTTGGCCACCAACGGCGACACCTTCCTCGGCGGCGAGGACTTCGACCATCGCCTGATCGAGTACATCATCGGCGAGTTCAAGAAGGATCAGGGCGTCGACCTCTCCAAGGACGTGCTCGCCCTGCAGCGCCTGAAGGAAGCCGCCGAGAAGGCGAAGATCGAACTGTCCTCGTCGCAGCAGACCGAGTTCAACCTGCCCTACATCACGGCAGATGCGTCCGGTCCGAAGCATCTGGCCATGAAGATCACGCGCGCCAAGTTCGAGAGCCTGGTGGAGGACCTCATCGAGAAGTCCATCGACCCCTGCCGCACAGCCATCAAGGACGCCGGCGTGAAGGTCTCCGACATCGACGACGTCATCCTGGTGGGTGGCATGACCCGCATGCCCAAGGTCCAGGACAAGGTGAAGGAGTTCTTCGGCCGCGAACCCCGCAAGGACGTGAACCCGGATGAAGCGGTGGCCGTCGGTGCCGCGGTCCAGGGCGGCGTGCTGAAGGGCGACGTGAAGGACGTGCTGCTGCTGGACGTCACGCCCCTGTCGCTGGGCATCGAGACGCTCGGCGGCGTGATGACCAAGCTCATCAAGAAGAACACGACCATCCCGACCAAGGCGAACCAGGTGTTCTCGACGGCCGACGACAATCAGCCGGCGGTGACCATCAAGGTGCTGCAGGGCGAGCGCGAGATGGCCACGGGCAACAAGAGCCTCGGTGAGTTCAACCTCGAGGGGATCCCGCCCGCGGCGCGCGGCATGCCGCAGATCGAGGTGACGTTCGACATCGACGCCAACGGCATTCTCCACGTGTCGGCCCGCGACAAGGCGACCGGCAAGGAGAACAAGATCACCATCAAGGCGAGCTCCGGTCTGTCCGAGGGCGAGATCGACCGGATGGTGAAGGACGCCGAACTTAACGCGGAGGAGGACAAGAAGCTCCGCGAAGTGGTCGATGCCCGCAACGCCCTCGACGCCCAGGTGCACCAGGTGAAGAAGGCGCTGGGCGAGCACGGCGACAAGATCGACGCCGGCGAGAAAGCCACCATCGAGTCCGCGCTCAAGGATGCCGAAGAGGCCCTGAAGGCGAACGACAAGGAAGCGATGGAAGCCAAGGGCGAGGCGCTGATGCAGGCTTCGCACAAGCTGGCCGAGAAGATGTACGCGAACGCGCAGCAGGCACCCGGCGGTGACGCCGGCCCGCAGGGCGCCCCGGGCGGCGGCTCCAAGGCCGACGACGGCGATGTGGTGGATGCGGAGTTCGAGGAAGTCAAGGACAAGCGCTGATCGCGCCGGGAAGGGGGAAGGGAGAAGGGGGAAGGGTTGAAACGCAACCACCGGGATCTGCGCGTCTGGCAACAGGCGATGGCACTGGTGGAAGCGGTCTACGCCCTTTCGTCCTCCTTCCCGGTTGACGAGCGTTTCGGTCTGACGCAGCAGCTCCGCCGTGCTGCGGTCTCCGTGCCGGCGAACATTGCGGAAGGGTTTGCCCGCAACGGCAGTCGCGAGCTGATCCACTTTCTTGGCATCGCCGCAGGATCGCTTTCCGAACTCGACACACTGCTCGAACTGTCGCAGAGACTCGGGTTCTGCACGATCGACGATGGACTCAGAACACAGGTAGATGAGGTTTCAGGCATGCTGATGGCACTCGCCGCGTCCATCCGGAAGCGGGTCTGACCCTTCCCCTTTCCCTCTTCCCCCTTCCCTGATTTGAAATGGCCAAACGCGACTACTACGAAATCCTCGGCTTGAGCCGGGACGCCTCCGACGAGGACATCAAGAAGGCGTATCGGAAGATGGCGATGAAGTTCCATCCCGACCGCAACCCGGACAGCAAGGACGCCGAGGACAAGTTCAAGGAAGCGAAGGAAGCCTACGAGATCCTGTCGGACTCGCAGAAGCGCGCCGCCTATGACTCCTACGGGCACGCCGGCGTGGATCCTTCCGCGGCGGGCGCCGGGGCGGGAGGCGCCAACTTTGCCGATGCCTTCGGAGATATCTTCGGCGAGATCTTCGGCGGCGCGGGTGGCGGGCGCCGCTCCAATGTCTATCGCGGCGCGGATCTCCGCTACAACCTCGAGATCACGCTCGAGGAAGCCGCGCGCGGCACCGAGACGCGCATCCGCATCCCGACGATGGACGAATGCGAGACGTGTCATGGCAGCGGCGCCAAGCCCGGCACGCAACCGAAGACCTGCCAGACCTGCGGCGGGCACGGCCAGGTCCGGATGCAGCAGGGCTTCTTCTCCATTCAGCAGACCTGCCCCAAGTGCCACGGCAGCGGCAAGGTCGTGAACGACCCCTGCGGCACCTGCAGCGGGGTCGGCCGGGTCAAGCGTCAGAAGACACTCTCCGTGAAGATTCCGGCGGGGGTCGACGAGGGCGATCGCATCCGACTCTCGGGCGAGGGCGAGGCCGGCGCAAACGGCGGACCGACCGGTGACCTGTACGTCGTGATCCACCTCAAGGAACACTCGGTGTTCCAGCGGGACCACAACGACCTCCACTGCGAGATGCCGATCAGCTTCACCACGGCGGCGCTCGGCGGCGAGATCGAGATCCCCACGCTGGACGGTGCCGCGAAGATCCGCATTCCTACCGAGACACAGTCGGGCAAGGTGTTCCGGCTGCGCGGCAAGGGCATCAAGGGCGTTCGCTCCGGCACCCATGGCGACCTGCTATGCCACGTGGTGGTGGAGACACCGGTCAATCTCACGCCGCGCCAGCGGGAACTGCTCGAAGAGCTGGAAGCCATCAACGACCGCGACGGCTCAGCCCACAACCCGCGCGCGAAGTCGTGGATGGACAAGGTCAAGGACTTCTTCGGGACCTGACGCCCTTCGATTGCGCAGGTGCTAAGCCCGCCTCAGCGCGGGCGTACTACCTGCACGATCGGAGCGTGGGCCTGTCCACGGCGAGCATCTGCGGCGTGATGCCGAAAGCCGCCAGATGCGCGGGAATCGGCTCTCCGAGCGCCAGCGCGCTGCAGATCTCTCCCATGGCAGGCGCCGTCTGGATGCCGTAGCCGCCCTGCGCGGCACACCAGAAGAATCCCGGCACCTCCGGATCGAACGCGCCCACCAGATCACCGTCGGATACGAAGGACCGCAGGCCGGCCCAGGTGTGGCGCGGACGTCGAATGCGCAGACTCGTGGCCTCCTCGATGCGCCAGATGCCGGTCGCGATGTCCTCCTCCTCCGGTTGCACGTCGTGCGGCGTCGCCGGATCTGCGTTGGCTGGTGACCCCAGCAATTGCCCGGCATCGGGCTTGAAGTAGTACGACTCGTCCACGCCGATGACCGTGGGCCATGACTCCCACCCGGGAATCTCCGGCGGCGCGAACGTGAAGGCGCTGCGGCGTTTCGGTACGAGGCCGATCGGACGCACCCCCGCCATCCCCGCGACGACATCGCTCCAGGCACCCGCCGCGTTCACCACCGTCGCAGCAACGATCTCCTGCCCGCCTGCGCGAACCCGCCACGTGTCCGCAACGCGTTCGATCGCCGTCACGTCCGCATCGCAGATCACGGCACCGCCCTGGGCACGGATACCCCGCAGGAAGCCCTGGTGCAGTGCATGTACATCCATGTCGGCAGCGATGGGATCGAGCACACCGCCGGCGAGCCGTTCCGGTTCGAGTACGGAGACCATCGCGAGCGCCTCCTTCGCGTCCAGACGACGCATGAGTCCGCTCTGCCGGGACAGGGTGGCGTGGAGATCGTCCAGCTCGGACTCCTGTCCGGGCGCACCGACGAAAAGCGCCCCTCGGGGAGAGAGGATCGGTGTCACGGTGAAGCCGTCCGGCGGCGCCTCGAAGAAGGGCCGGCTCGCGACGGTAAGGGCACGCACCTGTTCGGTGCCGTAGCTCTCCGCGAAGAGCGCCGCCGAGCGGCCCGTGGTGTGATACCCGGGCTGGGACTCCCGTTCGAGGACCACGACCTTCGCCTGCCGGGACAGGAAGTACCCCAGGGACGCGCCGGCCATGCCCGCGCCGATGATGAGAAAGTCGGTCTTCATGCTGCCTCCAGGGTGGATGCACGACATGCAGGGATCGCCCGGCGCGGCGCGTCTGCGGCGAAAGCTGCTGACGACCCTCACCCGCAATAGCCGCGCCCGGGCTCCCGCCTCGTATCGGGACAAACTCTCGAACCGCCGGGAATCGCCCCACCGGGCTTGTGTCCGGGCTGCCGGAATACTAACGTCCGCCGTCTTGCCAGCCACGGCTCCGTTTTTCCCGCCTGCACCGGGAACGGGCTCCCCCGGCCCGGGTCGAAACGGGGCGTTCCCGTTGCATCTCCAATAACACAGAGGTTCCCGTCACCATGATCTCCGCCGTTTCCGTTCGTTCCCCGCTGGCGGCCGTCGCGCTGGCTGCCGTCTTCGCGGCACTGGCGCCCCAGGCGCAGGCCCAGACCACCACGGCCGACCCGTTCAAGGATCCCCGCTACATGAGCGGCCACCGGGACATCGCGCCGGCCGCGATCCCCGAGGAACTGCAGAACGTGGATGCCCTCACCCGGGTCAGCGCCATGAAGCGGATCATCGCCTGCGGCGACCCCTATGCCTTCCCCTATACGGAGATCACCGACGTCGCCCGCGGCTTCGACGTGGATCTCCTCAAGGCCATCGCCGAATCCGAAGGCTGGGAAGCGCAGTTCGTCTGGGTCAACACGGCCAACCGCGGCGGACTGAACCGCGCCTTCCGCACCACCATCAAGAAGGGCGTGTGCGACGTGTTCCTGGGCCTGGGTACCGGCGGGCTGGAAGATGTGCTGGAGCGCTCCAAGCTGAAGCTCATGGCACCCACGTTCGGCGTGCACTACGTGTTCGCGACCTTCAAGGACGAACTGCGCTCGAAGTCGCTGGAGCAGCTGAAGGGCGCGAAGATCCGCGCGGGCGCCACCTACTTCACGCCCACCGAAAACATCCTGGAGCGCTATAACATCGAGCACGAGACCTTCCCCCAGGCGCGCCGTGCGATCGCGGCGATGCACGAAGGTACCGTGGACGTCGTGCTGATCCCGTCCACAAGCATGGCCGACGCGAAGCGCGACTTCCCCGACCGAAAGCTCCTCGTGATCGAGTCCATCGAGCCGAAGGACGCCCTGCAGTGGAACAACACCTGGGCGACGCAAGGCAAGGAGAAGGAACTGCGATCGTTTCTCGAGCAGCGGATCGCCCGCATGACTGCAGACGGCAAGGTGCAGGAGATCCTCGGGCGCTACGGGATTCCATACTTCCCGCCGGTCGGCAACTGACGCTACGGATCGCCGGTTCCCCGCGCGTTCCCTCTTCCCCGGGTGAGGGAACGCGCTGCGAAGCGCACCGGCGCCAGCGCCCTGACGAGCGCCTCGGGTAGCGGCAGCGGTTCTCCGGCCACCAGACTGGCGATGAGTTCGCCGCCCAGCGGGGCCGTGACAAGACCGCGGGAACCGTGGCCGGTGTTCACGTAGAAGCCCGACAGCCAGGGAACCTCTCCCTCCACCTTCAGTTTCGCGTCATGGCGCAGGGCGTTGAACCGCTCGGCAAACGCCAAGGCATCCACCACCGGGCCGATGACAGGCAGGTAGTCCGGCGTGACACACCGAACGCCAGCGCGACCCTCCAGCGTGCCGGCATCCAGCGATTCCACCTGCAGCGCCTGGGCGAATGCGGGCGACACCTGCATCAGCGCGTCGAGGTTGGCGCGATTGTCCTCGACTCGGTATGTCGACGCTTGGTCGTGCACATCGAAGGTCGCACCGACGCAATGCCCCCCTTCCCGTGCCGGCGCGGCGTAGCTCTCGGCGCAGAGCACCGTCCGGAGCGACCGTGACGCGTCCGTCGCCGGCACCTGCGTGATCTGCCCGCGGATGCCGCGAAGCGGCAACGTACCGCACTGCGCGAAGCCCCGTGACGACAGGCCACCCGCCACCACGACCACGTCGGCTTCGGCGATCGGTTCGCCGTCGGCCAGCGCGCACCAGCGGCCGCCTGGTGTGCGTTCGATGCGGTCGACTCGCTGGCCGAGTCGCAGTCGGATCCCGTCGCGCGACACGAGGGCCTCGCACAAGGCGGGGGGATGGACCCACCCCGCACCCGGGTAGAACAGCCCGCCGGCAGGAACGTCCACTCCTGCAATCCCCGACGCCTCATCCCGGCTCACCGGGTGCGCGAACGCCGCCGGCCAGCCCAGTGCCGCGATGCGCTCGATGCGATCCGCCTCCGCGACATCGTGCGCCAGCGACAGCACGCCGCAGCGCGACCATGCGACGCCATCGGACGGCAGGACTGTCGTGAGCGTGCGCTGCGTGAAGGCGAGGCCCGCGACCACCAGCGCGGTGAGCGGAGTCGGATGGGGCGAAGGCTTGATGTACAGCATGCCCTGGGCGTTGCCCGAGGTCTCGTCTGCCAGCCGACGACATCGATCGATGAGGGTGACGCGGATGCCGCGTGCCGCGAGGCTCGCCGCGGTCGATGCGCCCGCGAGGCCGCCACCGATCACGATGACATCGCGCACCGGCGTCACGGCATTCCGCCGCGTCCAGGGCGGGCGATAGCCTCCGGCGCCCGGCTGCACGCAGGTGCCGCGCAACATCTCCCGTTTCGCGCCGAACCCGGGCGCGCGTTCCACGCGGTAGCCCACGGCATCGAGACCACGACGCACGGCGCCAGCGGCGGTGTAGGTCGCGCACGTGGTGCCGTCATGCGACAGCCGCGAAATCTGTGTGAGCACCTCTGCGGACCAGAGCCCGGGATTCTTTGACGGCGCGAAGCCATCGAGAAACCAGGCGTCGATACTTGCGTCCAGCGACGGCAGCGTGCTGGCCGCGTCGCCCACGAGCAGCGTCAGGGTGACGCGTCCCGCTGCGAACACGAACCGATGGAATCCGGGCGGTAGTGCGTCGTAGCTCGCGAGCAGCGCCTCCGCGTGAATGCGCAGTTCCGGCCACAACGACAAGGCGCGCGCGAGGTCGTGGGCGCCGAGCGGATGCAGTTCGGTGCTGACGAAATGCAGGCGGGCGTCCGCCGGTGCCGCGGACTCGAAGAGACACCATGCCGCGAGGAAGTTGAGACCGGTACCGAAGCCCGTCTCGCCGATCGTGAAGGTGCCGCGCGCGGCGATCCTCGCGAAGCGCCGCGCAAGATCGTTGCCGTCGAGGAACACGTGACGGGTTTCCTCGAGACCGCGCGCGCGGGAAAAATAGATGTCGCCGAAGTGACGGGAACGCGGCTCGCCGTCCACCCAGTCCACGACGGTGCCGGCGTCGATTCCGGCTATCATCGGCCGCACAGCATCACGACAACATCACGGGAGGACAACCATGACCGTTCGCGCGCAGGAAGCGGCGGACGCCCTGTTCGAGGACCACCTCGCCAAGCGCAATCTGGTGCCCTTTGCGGCGCAGTGGGGCGCGACGGATCTCGAAGGGGCTTACGCGATTCAGGCAGCGCTCGTGGAACGGTACATCCCGATCCACGGACCGAGAGTCGGCTACAAGATCGGGCTCACGTCGCTCCGGATGCAGAAGATGTGCAGCATCGATCATCCGGTGCCGGGTGTCGTGCTCGCGAGCCGCCGGCAGCAGAGCGGCATCGTGCGGCGCCTCGGCGACATCGTGCATCTCGGCCTCGAGTTCGAGATCTGCGTGCGCATGGGCCACGATCTCCCGCCGCGGGCCCGGCCCTACACCATGGACGAGGTCAGCGCCGCGGTGAACGCGGTGGCACCCGCATTCGAGGTGATCGACGATCGCAACTCGCCCTACCCCCTGGACCCGCTCTCGCTGGTCGCCGACAACGCGTGGAATGAAGGGATCGTGCTGGGAGAGTTTCGCTCGCGCTGGCCGGATCTCGCCGCCGTGCGCGGCACGGTGGAACGCAATGGCGAAGTGATCGACGAGGGTCTGGGCAGCGCGGTGCTGGGTCACCCGTTCGAGCCGGTATTGTGGCTCGCGAACTACCTGAGCGAGCGCGGCCACACGCTGCGCGCCGGGGAGATCGTCTCCACCGGCAGCCTGGTCACGACGAGATTTCCGGAGCCAGGGGATCACTTCCGCTTCCGTGTGGAAGGCATCGGCGATACGGAGCTTTCGCTCATCGCCTGAACCCCGGGCGGTCACGCCATCGCGCGGCCGCGCCGAGGATGCTTACGGGAAGGCGAGCGTCACCCCGAATCGGAAGGCCCAGCCATGGGGCCCCGTCTCGGGGGAATCGAGGTAGTAGCGCACGGCACCGCCCACGCTGATGGGCCGATCCCCCGCGCGGATGACGCGGTTGGCGCTGAACGATACCGGCAGCGTGCCGCGCTTGCGTTCCCAGTCCAGGGTCGCTTCGGACGCGAGCCCGAAGGTCCAGGCATCCCGCGTGGTGTAGGAGATGAACGGCTGCGCGGAGGTGAGCGAGATGTGTGCGCGGCCGACTTCGCCGGAGATGGACCAGATGTGGCTGCCCTGAATGCCGTAGGCCCACGCTTCGGACTGCACCACCAGCGCGCCGGCGGGGCCGACGGCCCAGCGACGACCGCTCAGGCGGCTGTCGGTGCCCACGGGCAGCAGCAGGGCAGGACCCGCCCCCCACCGGAGACCGCCAGGAAACTCCGCCTTGGGCGCCAGGTACAGCGTCTGCAGCACATCACCGAAGCCGAACTGACTGCCGGCACCTGGCGCGACGTCCGATTGCGCGACGATCGCGGCGTCGGTGCGGGAGATGAGATCGAAGTCGCGATTGAGATCGATCGGCACCGTCGGCGAAAGACCGAACGTGAAGCGCTCGCCTTCGCGCCGCGTGCCGATGTTGCGATCCCAGTCCAGCGTGAGCGGAATGCGCGCGATCGGCGAGAGCGGATTGGCGAGCTGGCGGGCGATGGACTCGCCGGACTGTGCCGAAGCCCCGGTCGGGAGTGCGGCGGCCGCAGCAAGAACAAGGGCGGATGCAGGGGGGACGAACCTCATGCCTTGGCTTCCTTCAGATAGGCGGCGGCAGCGCGCGCCAGCATGATGTAGTCGGTGCAAAGACCGATGACGCGATACCCCAGACGCTGGTAGTTGTGCGCATGGGCTGGCGTGTGTGCATAGGCGCAGAGGGCGATGTTGCGTTTCTGGCAGGCGCTCACGACCGCACCGATGGCGCTCTGCACTTCCGGGTCATCGATCTTGCCGGGCTTGCCCATGCTGCCGGACAGATCGAAGGGCCCGACGAACACGCCATCGATGCCGGGAACGTCGAGAATCGCCTCGATGTTGCGCACGGCGTCGATGTGTTCCACCTGGATCACGACGGCGATGTCGTCGTTGGCGCGCTTCATGTAGGAATCGAACTCGAGGTCGAAGCGCTGGGCGCGGGTCACACCGACGCTGCGGAAGCCGACGGGCGGATACTTGCACCGGCCCACCGCAAGACGCGCGTCTTCCACCGTGTTGACCAGCGGCACGATGATGCCCGTGGCACCGACATCGAGTGCCTTCTTGATGGAGGCCTCGTCGTTCCACGGCACGCGCACGACGCACGGCAGACGCGTATCGACGGCGGTGAGAATGTCGAGCGCCGCGCGAGGATCCATCGGGGCGTGCTCGAGATCGACGAAGAGCCAGTCGTAGCCCGCCGTCGCGAAGATTTCGGCCACCTCGGGCAGGGGCATCTGCAGCAGAGCGCCGATCAGCGTGTCGCCGGAGCGCAGCCGCTGACGGAAGGAAATCGTCACCAGTAAGTCCTCAGGGTGGGGTGGTCCTGGTCATTCATGCCGGCGCCGAGTTCGAGGCCCAGCAGCCATTCCTTGGCGTCTTCCTCGGAGCCGAAGATGCGGAACGGAAAGGGCGGCGGGTGGTACAGCTCGAACACGCGGAGCGCAGCGATCCCGAGACTCGACTGAACCACGCCGGCTTCCGCAAGGGTATGCCGGGTGACTTCCGGCGAGGCGAGGAAAGTGGCGGCCTCGACATCCACACGCCAGATGCCCGGCAGTCGGGCCATGACCAGCTGCTTGCCGGGCACCAGCGATCGGCGGAACTCCAGTTCGGCCTTCACGGCCGCCAGGGTGAGCACACCCACGGCACTGTAGTCCACGTGCACGATTCCATCAGTGCCAAGCCATACTCGCGGAGCGGTCATCGGGAAATCCCCAGGTGCCCCGTCCGCGCAACCCTATGGCAAGGGTGCGACTCGGGCCAAGGCGAACAAGCAATAAGGCCGAAGAATACGATACTTGGCACCGGTCTGACGAGTTCCGGGGCCCTGGCAGATGATGCTCAGGGCCGCCTGGCGTGGAACACGTAGCGGTTCAGGCTGAAGAAGTACTGCCCCGCGGTATCCAACGATTCGAGATCGCGCCGCCACGCCGAGGCCGTGTCGGCATCGACCTGGCCGGTGCGTACCGCATGGCGGGACAGCGTGTCTTCCATCGCGCGGGCGAACGTGTCCGCATTCCGCGTGTGGGTGACCAGGGCATGGACCTCGACCCGCGGGGCCGCGAAGCCGGTTTCGGCCAGCATCGTCACCAGCGTGCGGGGCAGCTGCGGATGGGTGCAGTGGTTGTCCCAGGCGTCGATCATCTGCCGCATGCGGGCCCGGTCCGACGAGTGCCACACGCAGGATTCCCAGTCGGTATCCATCAGCAGTAGTCGCCCGCCGGGACGCAGCAGCCGGAGGAACTCCCGCAATGCCGCCGGAACGTCAGGCACGTACTCGAGGACCTGCGTGCACACCAGGGCGTCGAACATCGCATCGCCACCGGGCAAACGCACGGCGTCGGCCACCTCGACGGTGACATTGCCGCCCGCGGCACACCGGCGGTTCGCGATGGCGACCATGGCGGCGGACGCGTCGACACCGAGGACCCGTCCCTGCGGCCCCACGGCTTCGGCGATGTCCAGCGCAAGCAGGCCCGGGCCGCAGCCGATATCGGCGATGGACTCGCCCAGCCGCGGCGCGAGGGCGCGCATCACCGCGTCTCGCTGGGCGATGAGATCGCCCGTCAGATAGACGGCTTCGAGGGCGCGGGCCGCCTTGTCGTCGGCGAAAAGCTCCGCGCCGGGCTCAGTCGAAGGTCTGGTCATGGGCGCGAAGGGCGTCCGCGGGTACCAGCTTCTCGAGCCAGCGGCCCACCGAAAGGACATGGGCATCCTGCCCGGGGCGGCCCACGACCTGGATGCTCACCGGGAGGCCCTGTTCGTCGAAACCGCACGGCAGCGACAGCGCAGGCAGCCCCGTCATGTTGAACGGTGAGGTGAACCGCGTGAGCATGCCCGCCGCCGGCAGCGCGTGGCCGCCAACGCTGACGATCGACTGACCGACGCCGGGCGGCGCGCAGGGCAGAGTCGGGACAAGGATCGCGTCGGCATCGCCCATCGCGTCGATCAGGGCGTCGCGCACGAGGCGGCGGATACGCTGCGCCTTCACGTAGTCCGAGGCGAGAAAGCACTGACCGAGTTCGAAGCGCAGCCGGATGTCGGAGCCCAGCCCGCTGCCGTCGCCGGCGAGCAGATCGGCATTGGCCACGGAGGCTTCCGTCCCGATGGTGACGAACTGGGCCGCCTGACCGATGCGCATGGATTCGACCGCGGCTTCCCGGATGCGGGCTCCGGCGTCGTGTGCGAGCCCTTCCAGCAGGCGCACGGCCCGGGCGACGCCGGCCTCCACGTGTTCAGCGAAGACGCCTCGCAGCGCCACGAGCCGCGGCGGTCTTTCCGGCATGGCCCCGGCGGAACTGTCGGGAAGCCCCGCCAGCACTTCGAACGCGACCGAGGCATCGTCCACACACGCGGCGATCGGCCCGAGATGATCGAGCGACCACGCGAGCGGCAGGACGCCGGTCGTGTCGACGACGCCGTAGGTGGGCTTGAACCCCACCACCCCGCAGCATGCCGCCGGGATGCGGATCGACCCGCCGGTGTCGGTGCCCATGGCGATCGGAACGATGCCAGCCGCGACGGCCGCACCGGACCCGCCGCTGGAACCGCCGGGGACGCGATCGGCATAGCGCGGGTTCACCACGGCGCCGAAGTGCGGGTTCGCGCTGGTCACACCGAACGCGAGTTCGTGGAGGTTGGTCACGCCGAAAACAATGGCACCCGCACGACGCAGTCGCGCAACGGCCGGCGCGTCCTCGTCCATGAGCTTCGGGGTTCTCGCGAGCGTGCCGCCGGTCATCCGGTAGCCGCGGACGGCCATCAGATCCTTGATGGCGATCGGCACGCCGGCGAGCGGCCCGGGATCCTCCCCGCGGGCGACGCGGGCGTCGATCTGCGCAGCCTGCGCGAGGACATCGTCCTCCTGCAGGGCGATGAAGATCTTCGCGTGCTGCCAGTCCCGGGCGGCCTCCAATGCCGAGCGGGCGATATCGCCCGCGCCCACCTCCGCACGCCGGACCTTCGCGGCCAGCGCCGAAGCAGAATCCCGCAGGGCGCCGCCAGGACGACGGGCCACGCTGAAGCCAGGCTGGGGAATCGGCGGCGAGCAGAGCGGCAGCGCCTCGGGCAGCGAGGCCTCCAGGGCCACGAGATCGGAGAGATTCCAGGCGAGACGCTGCTGCCATTCCTCGACACGATCCATGGACCCCACGCCACGCAGTGCGGCCACGGCAGCCAGGAACTGCGGGAACCTCGATACGTCGGTGGTCATGATCCGGACTCTCTGGAAGGTTGTGGCTCAGGCGCCGAGCCGGCGATCGCCCGCAATGCCTCGGAGTGGAACTCGCGGTGGTACAGGATGAGCACGACCCAGCTGGTGGCGGCCATCCATGCCCAGGGGTTCAGGAACCACATCAGTGCCGCCAGGGCGAAGTAGTAGGCGCGCAGCCCGTTGTTGAAGCTCTCGGCAGCCAGCGTGGCCGTGGCAGTCGCACGCTTCACGAAGAACTGGCGCTCCTCGTCGGGGGCGGTCATCTCGGGAGCCGCACCGACCATCACCGAACAGAAATGGAACAGGCGCAGCGACCACGTGAACTTGAAGAACGCGAAGATGAAGATGCCCGTGAGCAGCAGGATCTTCAGATCCCAGAACCGTTCTGGACCGCGCTTGGTGAACGGCAGTTCGAGCATCACGGTTGCCAGCTTGTCGGTGGTGCCGAGCAGCGCGAGCAGACCACCGAGAATCAGCAGCGTGGTGGAGGCGAAGAAGGTGGAGCCGTTGGAGAGATTGGCGATGATGTTGACGTCGCCGATGCGGACTTCCCGCTCCACTGCGCCGCGCATCCACGACGCACGCAATGCAGTCATGTGGGACAGGAGGCTCGGCCGGTACTTGCGGTGGGTATCCGCGAAGAGCACATAGCCCACCCACCAGACGACGAACCAGACAGTCGCAAACCAGTCGAGCGGTGACAGCGGCAGAGGCATGGTTTCAGGCCGGGTCCGGCCGGGGCGGGACGGTCATGGGCTCAGAGGAACAGCGTCAGCACTCCCGTATAGCCGTATAGCCGGTTGTGGGAGATCTCGCCGTTGCAGAAGAAGCCGACCAGCGGGATGTCGCCCAGACCCTCGCGGATCATGCGCAGTTCGCGGGACGACTCGCCGAACAGGCTGGCCCCGCGCCCCAGGCACGAGAAGTACAGCGCGCCCTTGGGTCGCGTGAACAGGCCGCTCTTCATGCTCTCCAGCATGCGCGACATGTCCTCGACGGCCGAGCGTCGGTCGCGCCGGCAGAACATGAGCTTGGAACCGGGATCGACCAGATCGCCCACGGCAACGAGCCCGCGCTCGGCATCGAGGCCGAGCACGTTGCGGACGGTGTAGTCGCCCGGATCGTCTTCCGTGACCGGAAGCGCGGCGAACAGTTGCTCCGTGGCGCGTTCGAGATCGCCGACGCCACGGCTGGAGGCATCCTCCCGCAGCACATCGAGCGCGGGACGCCCGTCGATCTCGATGAGAACGTTGCGGCGGCTCTGGGTCACGGTGTGGACGGCGCCCAGCGGAGAGCAGCCCTGCGTGAGACGGGTGCTGACCACCACGCGGTCGGTGAACACGACGCCCGAGAGCCCGCCTTCACTGACACCGTCCGCCACCTGCGGATGGACGGAGCGCGAACTCGACAGGCCGCCGACGACGAAACCGCTTTCCAGTCGGCGCGACAGATCGCGCAGCAGACCCGCCACGCGCCCGTTGCGCGGATCGGCATGGACCACGGCGAAGTTGCCCGCGGAGGCGCCGACGCTCAGGGGATCCTTAGCGAGATCGCTGGGGCCGCGCAGTTGCGACAGCACCCGGAAGCTCCCCGGTTCGAACGCACCCACCATGATGGCCATGGCGCCTTCGTCCATGTACTCCTGACCGGTGGCACACACGCCCAGGCCGACCGTGCCCACCCAGTGATCCACCCCGGTGCGCATGCGCAGCAGTTCCAGGATCTCCTGGGTGCGCGATGCGTAGACGTCAGTGAGATAGAGAAAGCCGAGATTCGCCTTGGGCGAAACGGCGCCCAGCTGTTCCAGACATTCCGCCGCCGCGATCCGCCAGTGGGGCGAGGCGGCATGCGCATAGGAAAACGTGGAGTCGACGGATCGGGTCTCGGAGAACATGGTCAGCAGCCAGGAGAGGGCGGAATGTGCGGCACTGCGCCCCGGAATTTCTCCGGCCGGGACCGCCGACGGCATGCGGAACACCCGGATCGCGAAAGCTTGCGCAGTCGCGGTGCCGGGCTCCACGAGCGATGCGATGAAGCCCGGTCGAAGCGCGTCCCTATAATACCGGCTTTCCATTGAACGGAAGGCATCATGAACCTCGATCGCGTCGGCCCCGGACGGGATATTCCAAACGACTTCAACGTGATCATCGAGATCCCCATGAACGCGGACCCGATCAAGTACGAGGTCGACAAGGAGACCGGCGCCATGTTCGTGGACCGGTTCATGTCCACGTCGATGCACTACCCCTGCAACTACGGCTACGTCCCCCATACCCTGTCCGGCGACGGAGACCCGGTGGACGTGCTCGTGCTCTCGCCCGTTCCGCTCATCTCCGGTGTGGTCGTGCGCTGCCGCCCCATCGGCATGCTGAAGATGACCGACGAGGCCGGCGAGGACACCAAGCTGCTTGCAGTGCCCATCGACAAGCTGTCCAGTCTCTACCGCAACGTGGTCACGCCGCGCGACCTGCCGGAACTCGTGACCTCCCAGATCTCGCACTTCTTCGAGCACTACAAGGATCTGGAACCCGGCAAATGGGTGAAGGTGCTGGGCTGGGTCGGGCCGGAGGAAGCGAAGGCGGAGATCATCGACGGCATCCGCCGCTACGACGAGGCCGCCACCAAACCGATGTTCTGACGGCTGCGCCGGCGAAGGTCCGCGGACCTTCTCTACGCGGCCTTGCTGGGCGCCTTCGGGACGGCGAGCCAGCGGTCGAGGATCGCCTCGAGCTGCTCGCGCTTGAAGGGCTTGGTGAGATAGTCGTCCATGCCCGCCGCGATGCACTGCTCGCGGTCCCCTTCCAGGGCGTTGGCCGTCAGGGCCACGATGGGCGTGCGCGGCAGGGGCATTTCCTGCTCGCGCTTGCGCAGCGCGCGCGTGGCCTCGAAGCCGTCCATCTCCGGCATCTGGCAGTCCATGAAGATCAGGTCGTAGCGCTGACGGGCGCTGATCTCCAGGGCTTCCACCCCGTTGCCGGCCAGATCCACCTCGTAACCCAGCCGGCGCAGCGTGACGAGCGCCACCTTCTGGTTGACCGGGTTGTCCTCCACGAGCAGCAGCCGGGCCGTGCGCTTCTCCCGCATGACCGGGGCCTTCGGCTCGGCCGACTGAGGCGCCACTTCCTTGCCGAGCGCATGGGTGATCGCCTCATACAGCTGCCGGGCGCGCACCGGCTTCGCCAGACTGCCGGACAGACCCGCGCCCTGCGCCTCCTCGGCGTTCAGACGTCCGCTCGAACTCAGCAGAATCCTCGGGATCCGGCACAGCACCGAGTCGGCCTGCAGCCGGCGCGAGAAGTCGATGCCATCCATCCCGGGCATGTGGTAGTCGAGAAGGATGGCGTCGAACACCTGCCCGCCGGCTTCGGCGTCCCGCAGCACGCCCAGTGCTTCCCAGCCACCGGCCGCGGATACCGCCTGCACTCCCCAGGACACCAGGTGATGCTCGACGATGAGGCGGTTGGTCGCGTTGTCGTCGACCACGAGAACGCGCAGTCCCGTCAGCGTGGTGGCCGACAGGCGGCCGCGCTGTGTTCCGTCCCCGATGGGCAGCGAGAGCGTGAAGAAGAAGGAACTGCCCTGCCCCTCCTCGCTCATGACGTTGATTTCGCCGCCCATCAGCGAGACGAGCTGGCGGGTGATCGCGAGCCCGAGACCCGTACCCCCGTACTTGCGTGTCGTGGAAGAGTCGGCCTGGGTGAAGGGGCTGAACAGGCGCCCGACCGTGTCCTTCGACATGCCGATGCCGGTGTCACGGACCTCGAAGTGCAACGCCACACCGCGATCGGTCGCGGCGTCGGCGGCAACGCTCAGCGCCACTTCGCCCTTCTGGGTGAACTTGAGGGCGTTGCCCACCAGATTCACCAGTACCTGACGCAGACGGGTGGGATCCCCGCGCACCCGGGGCGGCAGATCGTTCGGAACGAGGCACAGCAGTTCGATGCCCTTGGCGTGCGCCTGCTTGGCCAGGAGGGCCGCCACTTCTTCCACCAGTTCGCGCGCGTCGAAGTCGATGGACTCGAGCTGCAGCTTGCCCGCCTCGATCTTCGAGAAGTCCAGGATGTCGTTCAGCACGCCAAGCAGCGACTCGGCAGAGTTGCGGGCGGTGCGCACGAACCCGCGCTCCGCCGCCGGCAGCGTGGACTGCTCCAGCAGTTCGAGCATGCCGAGCACACCGTTCATCGGCGTGCGGATCTCGTGACTCATGTTCGCCAGGAATTCGGACTTCGTCCGCGTCGTGGTCTCGGCCGTTTCCTTGGCGGCGACGAGTTCGCGGGTCCGTCGTACCACGGTGTCCAGCATGCCGTTGAAGGAGTGCGCGACCTCGGCCAAGTCCCCCAGGTCGGTCGGCCGGAGCCGTACATTGCCCTCGCCCGCCTGGATGCGCCGGGCGGCTTCGACGAGCAGCACGAGCGGCCGAGTGACGCGATTCGCGGCGAAGAGCGCCAGCAGCGCCGCGATCACGGCGACCGCGCTGCCCAGGACCACGAGCTTGTTGTGGAAATCGTCGGCCGCGGCGGCCAGTCCTGCCCCGTTCTCGATCCTGCCGGCGATCCAGAGCCTGGGGGCGCCGCCCGGATTCACGTTGAAGGCCCGCAGCGCCAGAGTTTGTCCGTCACGGTGAACAATGTCGCCGCTGATCGCCCGGTCGAGGTTGGCCCCGGGCCAGTCGCCCGTGACCCCGGTGGAGGCGGACGCCGCCGCCCCCGCCGCAAGCAGGTACTTTCCTTCGGCGGATGCGAGGAAGAAGCCGAGCGCGTCGCCCTGCCCCAGCAGCATCGAGGGCATGGCGACTTCGAGGGTGACGATCGCCGAGACCTTGTCCCCATCCATGACCGGCGCCGCCAGCATCACCGTCACAGAGTCGACACGACCGCTGCGCTGCGCGTGGACTACCGGGTTGGACACGTAGGTACGTCCTGCCTTGACCGACAGCGCGCGCTTGAGGGCTTCCGAATCGAGCCTTCCGGCGGAAGCTGCCCGCTGGACGACACGTTGCTGCTCGGACGAGTAGTCGAGACGGAGCAGTTCCGTTCCGCCCGCATCCGCCACCGTCACCCTGCGCACATCGGGGCTGGTCTCGAGGACCGCCTGAAACACCTGCTCCAGGCGGGTCGGATCGACGATCCGGGTCTCGGGGATGCCGGTATCGGCGCTGTGCCGGATGAGTTCCTTCGCTTCCGGAAGGCGGGTCAATGCGACGAGGTCGCGATTTGCCCGCTGCACCTCGCCGGCGATGGCCTGGATCCGGAGGGAGAGGCTCGACTGCACATCGCGATTCGCAGTCTCTCGGGCCCGGTCGGACAGATCGTCGATGAGGACGCTGACCGCCACCCCCAGAGGCACGACCGCCAGCGCGACGAAGACCAGTACGTACCGGAGCCTGAGGCTCAGCTGGAGGCTGCGTCGTCGCGGGGTGGAATTCGCGCTGGTGCGGTTCAAGGCCGGAGGGTCGGGAGGCTGTCAGCTCCATAACGGCGAACCGCGCCCGGCCTTGAGCATGCGCTGCGACAGACGCCTACACGGCGCTTCCCGCGGGTAGCGACTTGTGCGTGCCGTCACAGAACGGCGCCGCAGCAGACCGTTTGCAACCGCAGAGCCATTTGCGTTCAGGCGCGGTCAGCGTGAACTTCGTGGGCAGGAATTCGCCGCCCTTGTGGGAACCGTCGCAGAAGGGTTGTCTAGCGGAAAGCCCGCACGCGCACCACCAGTAATCGCCGGCGGCGAGATCGAGGGGATACGGTGCATTCTGGGGACAGGCGGGATCGGCCACGGGAACTCCTGTTGGAAGAGCAGCGAATGGAAGAGCAAAGAAAGTCGGGGTCCCGCACAGGGGAGACGGGACCCCGGGCGGGAGTCCCGAATATTGCCAGCAACGTGGCCCGGGCACTCAACCGGGACCGGACCACTCCGCAGGCAGAGGCAAGCCGGCGACAAGCCTGCCCGCCGCGGGGTCATCCAGGAAGGCGCGCAAGTCCTCGGGTCGATCGATGTCCGACCGGGTGGAGACATCGGACACCCGCCACCCCATGGCCGCCATCCTGGCGCGGGTTTCCTGCAGCACGGCGGACGTGCTCCAGGGCACGCCATCGAAAATCTCGCGATCGGCTCGCCGGACACCGATCAGCCAGTAGCCACCGTCTAGGGCCGGACCGAGGACGGCGTCGGCGCCGCCAGCCAGCGCGTCGGCCGCGGCGCGCAGGTCGTCGCCGGTCATGCCGGGAATATCGGTGCCGACGAGGATCGCGCTGTCGTGGTCGGCCAGTGCGGCATCCAGCGCTTCCTGCATCCGCGCGCCCAGATCGCCGTCGGACTGGGGTCGCAACGTCACGCCGTGCAGGCGCCGGCACAGCGCGAAGAACTCATGGTGGATGTCCGGCGCACAGCACAACGTCACCGAGGAGAAGCCGGCGGCCGTCACGGTGCGCAGCGTGTGCCGCGCCAGGCGCGCGGCGAGCACTGCGGCACCACCCGGGCCCAGCACGTCCTGGAGGCGGGTCTTCACGGCACCCGGGACGGGCGCCTTGGCGAAGACGAGAACAGCGGTGGTCATCCGGGCATACCGCGCACAGGCGCGGCGCCGTCATTTCGTGCGATAGCGAAGGGCATTGATGAGGAAGTTGGTCATGTCGACCTCGGTCAGCGCGCGGTCCGTCAGGTGCACGAACATGTTCGCCCGGATTCGCACGAGCCGGTCGATCAGTTCGTCGCGCGGCAGCCCGGAATCGAGAATCGCCAGCGGATGCACGGCTTCCTGGCTGTCCACGTCCCGTTCGAGCACCACGAGACGGGCCCGCAGCTCCTCGTCGGCGATCTTCTTCGGGCCGGGGAAGTGGGTGAGCGACGCCCGCCACTGTTCCAGCCCCTGCTTCTCGATCGAAGGACGCACCCGCACGAAGGCCTCGCGGGCGTCGGCATCCAGCCTCGCAGGATCGATCGCGAGCACAGCCGCGCGGCCGTCGGGCCCGCCGGTGCGCATCATGAAGTCGATCAGCCGCGCCAGCGTCGGGTGGTCACCGGCCGTCGACGCCGCGGCAACATCCGGCACGCTCGCGGGAGACCCGATCCACGAGAGGATTTCCACGGTGCGCGAGGCGGTCTGCGGCACCGCGAGGAACGGACGCAGATGCGCCTCGGCACCCTCGCCGTACACGCCATAGAGGAACACGCACTGCATGGCGGGTTCCAGCTGCAGGGCGACTTCCTCGATGAAGGCGGGCCGCTTGCCGGACAGGAAGATGCGGTCGATCCATGGGAGAACGTCGGCGTCCCGGTCGCGCGCGGCTTCGTGCGTCAGCCGGAACAGCACGTTCGGATCGAGACCCGTCCCCCGGAGGTCCACGGTATAGAGTGCCTGGATGGCCTCCTTCCTCGCGCCCGCATCGCCCGAGCGCGCAAGCCAGGTCGCCAGACCCAGGAGCACCGCATTGCGCCGCGGGTTGGCACCGGACTCCACGCGAAGTCTCTCCCGCACCAGCGGCAGTGCCGCAGCCCGCTGCTCTTCGATGGGCTTCCAGCCCTCCGCCACGGCGGAGACAGATTCGGTGCCGAGCCGCTCCACCTGGGCGTCGACGAGAGCTTCGACCGGGCTCTGGGCCGACGCCGGCGCGATGATCAGCATGGACACGAAAGTCAGGCCGGCGGCGATCCACCGGACGGGCTCACCCCGAAGCATCCCTGCCCGTGTGCGGCTGCGGTGGCTGCGCGAATCGCTCGTGCCTTGCGGCGCTTCCCTCGTCATCTTTACTTCCTCCGTTTCGCAGTCGCCACCGAAGCGGGGCGGGAGCGGTATTGTTTCGAGAGCGTATCCGGATTCGCCCCGAGAAAGAAGGCGGCACGCAGGCGCCACATGAGGAGGATGGTGCGCCAGGCGCCGTTCTCGTCCCAGCGCCGTCCCGACGTCACGACCCGCGCGGCGAGGTTGGCCGGACGCCCGAGACGACGCAGAGCGCGGGACAGTGCGATGTCCTCCATGAGCGCGATGGGCGGGAATCCCCCGACCGCTTCGAAGGCCGCCCGGGTGACGAACATCGCCTGATCGCCGGTGGCGATCCCGGTTATCCGCGAGCGCAGATTCATCATCGCCGCCACGACGGGCAACATCGCGGCGCGGCCGGCGATGCTCACATCGAACCGGCCCCACGAACGCGCCCCGCCGTCCAGCGCCTGGCGGATCAGCCCATCGGCAGCCTCGGGCAGGCGCGTGTCCGCATGGAGAAACAGCAGGACGCTGCCACGCGCCGCGGCAGCGCCGGTGTTCATCTGGATGGCCCGCCCGCGGGGAGAAGACAGGACCCTGTCGCACAGCGGCGTCGCGAGCGCGACCGTGGCATCGCGGCTGCCGCCGTCCACCACGAGAATCTCGCAGCCTCGGCCTCGCAGCGGCTGCAGCGGGGCAAGCGCATTCGCGATGCCGGCGGCCTCGTCGAGCGCGGGCATGACGACGGAAAGCCAGGGCTCGGCGGGCATCTCGGTCATGATGCGCGAGCCTACACGATGGGCGTATGCTCGCCGCGTACGCATCCGGACCTGGAGGGATTTCCATGCTGAAGATCGAAAAGCACCGGCTGGTGGGCGACAAGGTGACCCACCGCGATACCCCGAATGTCGGCGGCGCGCTCGCGCCGCGGTTCCTCGTGTTTCACTACACCGCCGGCCGTTCCGCGGCGAGTTCCGTGGAATCGCTTTGCACACGCAAGCCTTCCGGCAACGCGTCGGCCCACATCGTCCTCGGACGCGACGGCGCCATCGTGCAGCTCGCACCGTTCAACGTGGTGACCTGGCACGCGGGGCAGAGCCAGTGGAACGGCCTCGTCGGCCTCAATCAGTACTCGATCGGCATCGAGATGGACAACGCGGGCCCCATGAACCGCGTGGGCACGAACTTCGTCGCGTGGTTCGGCAAGACCTACCCCGAGAACGAGGTGATGCTCGCGGAGCACAAGAACGGCGGCGGCGTGCGCGGCTGGCACGCCTACACCGAGGCCCAGATCGAGCGCGCGCTGGAACTCGCCCAGCTGCTCGCCGAGGAGTACGGGCTCCAGGACATCGTCGGCCACGACGACATCGCCCCCGGCCGCAAGCAGGACCCGGGGCCCGCCTTCCCGCTCGGTTCGATCCGGACCCGATCGCTCGGGCGCGACCACGACACGGCACCCCGCTACGAAGTGACAGCGTCGTCGCTCAATATCCGCAAGGGTCCCGACGCCTCCTTTGAGCCGGTGGCACCGGCGCTCAAGAAGGGTACGGTGGTCATGCTGCTGGAACAGGGCAATCGCTGGAGCAAGGTGGAAGTGGACGGGCCGACCGACATCGAGGGGTGGGTCAACAACGCCTTCATCCAGAAGCTGCCGGACGCCGCGCCAAGAGGGCTGGTCGCACCCAAGACCGCTCCGAAGCGTGCGCCGGCCAGCCGGGCTGCGCCTAAGAAGCCCGCCGCGGAAACCCGATCGCGGCGGAAGTAGACGAAGTCCGCGCACCCCGCGCGGATCTTGCCGAGGCGGTCAGCCCTTCAGATTCGTCTCGGGCACGCGGCTGGCGGCGAACGCGGACAACGCCGCCACCGCTGCTGCCACGAGAAAGGCGGTGTGGAACGCGGGCAGGAAGGTCTCGGGCGACGCGTTGCGCACGTGTTCGGACAGGTGCGCGAGGTCGGTCTGCGGCATGAGCGCGAACACCAGGGCGCCGAACAGCGCCGTGCCGGTCGCCGCGCCGAGCGAGCGTGACAGCGAGACAATGGACGTCGCCGCGCCGAGGCGTTCGCGGCCGGCCACCGTCTGCACCGTGACCTGCATCGTGGGCATCACGGTGCCGAACCCGAGTCCGACCATGAACCCGAGCGCGGCCACTGCCCCAGGGCTCGCGGAACTCAGCCCGAGCACCACCAGCGCGAGACTCGACAGCCCCATCCCGGTCACCGGCACCCACCGCGGCTTGCCCGTGCGGGCGACGATGCGCCCGCTGGTCGTGGACCCGGTCACCATGCCCAGCGTCATCGGCAGGATCAGCAGGCCCGCCGTGGCGGCCGTGGTCTGGTAACCGATCTGGAGATACACCGGCAGGAAGAAGATCATCGCGAACATGCATGCCGCGAACAGCGTCGTCGTGATCGCGCAGAACGTGATCGCGGGCAGACGCAGCAGTTCCAGCGGCAGGAAGGGATGACTCTGCCGACGCTCGTAGACCACCAGCACGATCAGCAGCAGGGCACTGCCGACACCGAGAGCGAGACTCGTCGGTGACGACCACGCGAACCGGTGTCCGCCGGACGAGAGCCAGAACAGCGTGCCGACGATCGCGCCGGCGAACAGGAAGATGCCGCCGAAGTCGTGGCTCGCGTCGGAGGGCTTGGGCTTCACGGCAGGCAGCGTGAGCAGACGCCAGACGGCCAGCGCCGCGAGCGGCAGATTGACGAGAAACAGCCAGCGCCAGCTGCCGTGGGACACCACGAGCCCGCCCACCACCGGACCGCCGACACTCGCCAAGCTGAACATGGCCGCGAAGTATCCCTGGAAGCGAGCGCGCTCGCGGGGCAGGACCAGCTCGCCGATGAGTGCCTGCGACAGCGTCATGAGGCCCCCGCCACCGATACCCTGCAGCACCCGCGCGACGATCAGCATCGACAGCGACTGCGACGCCGCGCACGCCACCGAACCGACCGTGAAGATAGCGAGCGCTGCGAGCAGCGTGTTGCGTCGCCCGTAACGGTCACCGAAGCGGCCGTACATGGGCGTGGTGGCGGCTGCCGCCAGCAGGTAGCCGACCGCGATCCAGGACGCATCCCGCAAGCCGCCCAGTTCCTGCACGATCACGGGCGTGGCGGTCGCGAGCAGAGTCTGGTCCACTGCCGCCATGAACATCGGCAGCATGACGGACGTGAACAGTCGCAGGAACTGGCGGGTGCCGTCGGGGCCGGAAAGACCGGACGCGGGCGGGATGGGCTTCGGGGTCGGTTCGCTCATGGGTGGCCGATTGTGGGGCAAGCCACCCACGAGCGGAAGGAACGCCTGGCGTTCAGGTTGCCGCCGGCACCCGCTCCACGACATCCACCGGCACGCCGTTGGGGTCCATCACGACGAAATGGCGGTCACCCCAGGGTTCGGTCCGCAGCGGGACCTCGATGGGGATACCCAGAGAGACCAGGCGCGCCAGTTCCGCCTGCACGTCGTCCACGTCGAACGTGATCCACACACCGCCACCGGTGAAAGGGCGATGAAAGACCGGCGCCTGCGATTCGAGCTCGGGCATCAGGAAACCGAGTTCTGCTTCGCCCGATCGCAGCAGGACGAACCAGTCGGCCTCGAACACGACCTCGCAGCCGAACAGCCGCACGTAGAAATCACGGGATTGCGCCACCTTGTCGGTGACGATGCCTGACCACAGCTTCATGACTGCCCTCCTGTCGCAGAACGATCGAGGGCAGAGTGTCGGCTCAGGCCGTCGAGCCGTCTTGAACGAACGCGACACGCTCCCGGCGAAACCGCGCCGGCGGGCGCCCTGCCCACTGCCGGAAGGCGCGGGTCATGTGGCTCTGATCGGCATATCCGCATTCCGCAGCGACCTGCGCCAGCGGCATGGCAGGCCACTCGGACAGCGCTGCCGCGGCGCGCTGAAAGCGGCACACGGACGAGAACGCCCGCGGACTGAGGCCGATCGCGTCCAGAAACATCCGCTCGAACTGGCGAGGGCTGCGCCGGAGCGAGGCCGCCGCGGTGGCCACGGGGACGGTGCCATCGCCGCGTGCCAGCGCATCGACGAGGTCATCCAGTCTCGTGCGTTCGGCGTCGACCCGCCGTATCCATCGATCGAGCGCGTCGTCCAGTGCCTTCGCCGCACCGTCGAACCCGGCGCTCGCGAAGGCGTCTTCCAAGGCCGTCGAAAGCACGCCGGAGACGGGCGCTACGTTGTCCGTCAGTTCCCGGGCAGAGGCGTCGAGGAAATGGCGGCTGCCGCCGGGCCGGAAGCGGATGCCAAGGTAGTGCCCGCCCGGCACGAGCGGCACCCCAGTCGCCCGGGTGGTCGTGCCGTAGACCGAAACTACGGTGCGGCTGCCATCGACCAGCAGCACGACATCGATGGCGCCATCCGGCAGGATCTCGTAGTGGGGGTCCCGGCTTTCCGCGGCGAGCCAGTAGTGGTCGACGAACCGGCGCACGCTTTGGGATGGGACGAAACGCATCATCGCCTGCGAGTCAGCTTGCTCGCGGGTGAGTGGGGTCTCGGCGGTGTTGGGCGTGGCCATGGCGCGATGATGTCGCGCGGCACGCCGGCTGTCGAGATGACGGCACGGGACTGGAAAGCGTGGTCGATCATCTCTCCCCGCCCGCCGCGACCGCGATCCGATCCACGTTGCCCGTCCGTGCCCCGATAGATATACTTATCCAGTGCGTAGATCATTGGTGAAGAACGATGCAGGTATCGCGTTGGGGCAACAGCCTTGCAGTCAGACTGCCGGTGGCAGTCGTCGAAGCCCTCGACCTCAAGGAGGGCGAGGAGATCGAGATCCACGTAACCGGGCAGCGCAGTCTCGAAGTCAGCCGAAAGCCTGCCCCCCGGGATCTGCTGGCCAGACTGCGCAAGTTTCGAGGTCGCCTGCCGGCCGATTTCAAGTTCGACCGCCTGGAAGGCGATGAGCGCGACTGACGTCTTCTTCGACACGAACGTATTGCTCTACCTGCTTTCGGTAGATGCGGACAAGGCGGATCGCGCGGAAACCCTGCTTCAGAGCGGAGGACACATCTCCGTGCAAGTCCTCAATGAATTCACGTCGGTCGCCACGCGAAAGCTCAAGCTGTCCTGGGCCGAGACGACCGAAGTGCTGGGTATCGTTCGGACCGTTTGCGAGGTATCCCCGATCACCGAAGAAACGCACGACCGCGCTCTGAACCTTTCGGAACGTTACCAGTTCGCCTTCTACGACGCGCTCATCGTGGCTTCGGCGCTTATCTCCGAGTGTCGAACGCTCTACAGCGAAGACCTCCAATCGGGGCAGCAAGTCGCCGGTGCGCTCCGGATCGTTAACCCGTTTCAATAGGCGGCCGATCAAGACGGGAGCACCAGGTCAGCGAGGTCCGGGGGATCCGCCGAAGAAGACCAGGGCGGAACCTGCATCGTGCTCGTTCCTCGCACCAACCCGTTGCGGCGGTGGAATGCGGCTTTCCGTAAAGCGGGGCGTCTGTCGAGACTACGACGCAGGGTCTGGTCAGCACCGCAGCCTGGCCGGATAATCCTTTCATCACCTCTTCTTCGGTTCTCCCATGGCCGTAGCCGCCGTCCCCGACGTTCTCCTGCCTCCGGTGCGCAATGCCGGCGCCATCACGGTGAACGTGCGGCCGCTGCCGATCCAGTCCCCGCAGGCGCTCTTCGCGAACATCGTCAACACGGCGCTTAGCACCAGCGGGCCGCTCCCGGCCGGTCTGGGTCGTGCCCAGTCCTCCGTCAATGCCGCGTCGCTGCTGGACCGCTCGTACTTCCGCGATCTGGTGGCCGGCTTCGGCACGGCGACCGCGCCGGCCTCCGCGATCACGCAGACACCTTCGTTCATCGGGGATCTCGGGCTGGAAGCCATGCTGGGCCGCACCGGCCTGCCCGAAAGCATCACCCGGCTGAACGAGAAGGAGGCGGTCGCGCTCTACTCGGCCGCGCTGAACCTGTTCTCGTCGATTCAGGCGATCGGCGGCGAGGCGGAAGAAGCCGAGGCGTCCATCGGTACGCTGCTCGACATCACGGTCTGAGGCGATCGGTCGCGATGAAGAGGCAGCGTTCCCGGGCGGAGCCCGGGCTACATGTCCTTCCCGTGGGAACGAGTCTCGCGAAGCCCGGCCTCCGGCCGGGGGTGGTCGCCGCAACGTGGGCGACGATATTCCCGGGCGGAGCCCGGGCTACGGATCGCGCGGGGGCGTGACGGTCTGCCCGTGATGATCGATACGACTAGCGCTTCGTGTCGTTCAACGCCCAGTCGTAATCGAGAAACTGCACCTTCGCCTTGCCCGCGCGGACCGCGGCGCGGTCCTCCGGTGCATCGGCAAGCAGATCCGCGTAGCGCCCGAGGTACTGCGTCACCGACCCTGCCTGCGCCTTGAAGTCATCCCCGTACCAGTCGAAGATCTTCGACACTTCCAGCGCGCCGGCGCGGTAGCGGTTGCGCGATCGGTCCGACAGGAAGCGCCGGGCCTGCTCTTCGAGCTGCGCCTCAAGACGTTCTGCCACGAACGGTTCTTCGCGAAGCATGGGGCAGCCGATCGAGGCGCAGTTGACCGCGAAGTGGATGCGCGGCTCGTCGAAGCTGCCCGCGACACGGATCGTTCCGTGCTCGATGCCGTCCAGGTTCTGCGACTTGCCCAGCAGGGTGAAGAACTTGTCCTTCCACGGATTCCCGAACACGGAACCGAAGTCGCGGATCGACTCCAGCTTCGGGTAGCGCGTGAGGATCTTCTCGACCGTGAAGGCGTTGTAGGCGTTGATGAGGAAAGAGAGCTTCTGCGCGCGAGTCCAGCCGCGATACTCGGCTTCGGTCACGGCGGACAGCGTGTCCAGATAGGCCTTCATCGGCGCGCGGTCCTTCGCGAACCCCGCGTAGCTCACGCGGGAAGCCTTGCCCCCGTCGATCAGCGCGACATGCGTTCGGAGCAGCGCGCCCCATGCGGCGTGGGTGTGGTCGAACGCCTGCGCCAGGCTCGTGCAGGTCAGCAGCACAACGCAGACCGCAAGATTCGTGAGTGTCTTCATGGTGCGGCTTCTCCTCCGCGTTCCCAGCGGTGATAGCGTTCCAGCCAGCGCAGTGCGGTAGCCGGAGCGTGCGCGCGCTTCCAGTTTCCTGCCGCGTACTTGTTGGCCTCGGTGAGCGTCGGATAGATGTGGATCGTGCCCAGGATCTTGTTCATGCCGAAACCGTGGCGCATCGCCGCGACGAACTCCGCGATGAGATCGCCGGCGTGCTCGCCGACGATCGTTACGCCGAGGATTCGGTCCTTGCCCGGCTCCGTGAGGACCTTCACAAGACCGTGGGCCTCGCTGTCGGCGATCGCACGATCGAGATCATCCATGCCATAGAGGGTGACTTCGTACGGCACCCCTTTCTCCTTCGCTTCGGTCTCATTCAGACCGACCCGGGCGACTTCCGGTTCGGTGAAGGTCGCCCACGGAATCACCGAGAAATCCGCACGGAAGCGCTTGAAGCGTCCGAACAGCGCATTGACCGCGGCGTACCAGGCGGTATGCGCAGCCGTGTGCGTGAACTGGTACGGACCGGCCACGTCACCGCAGGCGTAGATGTTCGGGTACTTCGTGGCCATAAACTCGTTTACCTCGACGGTCCGGGCTTTCGTCGTGGGGATGCCGAGCTTTTCCAGGCCGTAGCCGGTGGTGTTGGCCACACGCCCCACGGCGCACAGAAGCTGGTCGAACGCGATGCGCACTTCGCGGCCTTCGGTCTCGGCGTAGAGCACCTTCTCGCCGTCTTCCACCGCGAAGCGGCTCGCCTTGTGGTTCACCAGGACGGCGACGCCCTCTTCCCGGAATCGCGCCATGACCATCGCGGAAATCTCGGGGTCCTCGCGGATCATGATGCGCGGGAGCATTTCCACCTGCGTCACCTGCGCGCCGAACCGCGCGAAGGCCTGCGTCAGTTCGCAGCCGATCGGGCCGCCGCCCAGCACCACCAGCCGGCGGGGCAGCTCGCGCAGGGACCAGAGCGTGTCGGAGGTAAGGTAGCCCACGTCGTCGATGCCGGGAATCGGCGGCACGAAGGGTCGCGCACCGGCTGCGACCACGATGCCGCGCGTGGTGAGCGTGCGTGTTCCGGCAGCCGTCTTCACCTCGACGCTCCACGGCGACGTGATGGTGGCCTCACCGTGGATGCAGTCGACACCCAGGCCGGTGTAGCGCTCGACCGAATCGTGGGGCTCGATCTCGGCCACGACCCTCTGCACCCGATCCATCACTTCGGCGAAGTCGAATTCGGCGCTCGCCGAGCGGATGCCGAATTCCTTCGACCGCTTCACATGCGACAGGAACTTGGCCGAGCGGATGAGCGCCTTGGACGGCACACAACCGGTGTTGAGGCAGTCGCCTCCCATCCGGTGGCGCTCGATGAGGGTCACCTTCGCCTTCACCGCGGCCGCGATGTAGGCCGACACGAGCCCGCCCGAGCCTGCGCCGATGACGACGAGATTGCGATCGAAGCGGGCAGGCTTCTTCCAGCCTGCGTAGATCTTGCGTGCGCGGATCGCGTCGACGACCTTCTTCGCCAGGAGCGGCAGGACACCGAGCACCGCGAAGGAGGCGAGCAGCGCCGGCGACAGCAGCCCTTTCACACTCTCGATGCGCGAGAGCTGCGTGCCGGCATTCACGTACGCCAGGGTGCCCGCGAACATCCCGAGCTGGCTCACCCAGTAGAACGTCCACGTGCGCATCGCTGTGAGACCCATCAGCAGGTTCACGGCGAAGAAGGGCGCGACCGGAACGAGGCGCAGAGTGAACAGATAGAACGCGCCGTCGCGCGCCACCCCTTCGTAGACCCCGCGGAGGCGATCGCCGAAACGCGCCTTCACCGCGTCGCGGAAGAGGAAGCGGCTGCCGAGAAAGGCGAGCGTCGCGCCCGCCGTGGAGGCAAAGGACACCACAATCGTGCCCGTCACGACACCGAACAGGGCACCGCCGGCGAGGGTCAGCAGCGTGGCCGCGCCGGGGAAGGAGAAGGCCGTCGCCAGGACGTAGACGGCGAGGTACGCCGCAAGCGTTGCAACGGGACTCTCACGGTAATACCCGTCAAACGCCGCCTGCTTCGCCTTCAGATAGTCCAGCGAGACGAAGCGTCCGAGATCGAAGGCGAGAAAGAGCCCGACCGCGCCCACCAGCAGCACCGCCAACAGCAGCTTGCTCTTGTTCATGGAGAGCCCTCGTGTTCACCCGGCCGGCACCGGCCGCGCACGGCCTCGACTGCGGTCAGGATCCGTCCGATACGAGCGAGCCGCCGCAACTGGACCCCTGCCCGGCGGTGCATCCGAAACAGTGGTCGGCCACGGCGATCGGATTGCCTGCGACATCGCGGTTCAGCAGCTCGGCCAGGCGCACGCGCGGCTTGCCGGCCACGGCCATTGGCAGCCCCAGCATCTGGTTGAAGTCGCAGTCGTACACATACCCCTGCCAGTCGACCGACACGAGCGAGCGGCACATCACGCCGTCGAGGTTCTCGGGCCGGTAACTGTCCTGCAGGAGCTTCATGTATCCGGCGAACTGGCCCTTGGAGACCAGCGTGGAGCCGAACCGCTGGATCGGCATGTTGGCAATGGTGAACAGCCGGTTGAAGCGGATGCCGAAGGTCTCGCCGAGGATGCGCTTGTAGTCGGCCTCGAGCTTTTCCTGCGCGGGCGGTAGCGTCGGCCCCTGCGGGTTGTAGACGAGGTTCAGCATCAGGCGTCCGTCCGCATCGCCGTAGCCGAGGGCGTTCAGGCGGCGGATGGCCGTGATGCTCTTTTCGTAGACGCCCTTGCCGCGCTGGCGGTCCACGAGTTCCTCGGTGTAGCACGGCAGGGACGCCGTGATCTCGACGCCCTCGTCCGCGAGAAACCCGGCCAGGTCTTCCTGCCCGGGTTCCAGCAGGATGGTGAGGTTGCAACGGTCGATCACGTGGCGGCCCATCGCCCGCGCCCCGCGCACGAGCCGGCGGAAATGCTCGTTGAGTTCGGGGGCACCGCCGGTGAGGTCGAGCGTCTGCGCGCCGGACACCCGGAGGTACTCGAGTACCGTATCGACGGTTTCCGCGCTCATGATCTCGGTGCGGTCCGGCCCGGCGTTGACGTGACAGTGCAGGCACGTCTGATTGCAGCGGTAGCCCAGGTTCACCTGGACCGTGGTGAGCCGGGTGCGCGCGAGCGCGGGAAAGGTGGAATCGCGGAGTAGCGGTAGCGTCGCGTGCATGCGTGGAGCGTCTCGATCGGTTCAGGGCGGCCGGGCATCGAGCACCCGGCGTGACGGGCCACCACTTCGACCGGTGGCGGCTTCCGTCCTCATACGGCTCGCGGGGCGCCTCGGATGCACCGATCGGCGCCCCCGTCCGTCCGCGTCAGCGCGTGAGCGTGAGCGGAAAGAACGCCGCCGGCGTCATGAGCTTGTTCTGCTGGCTCTCCAGGGCACCCAGGCTGGCGCTCGCCTCGAGATAGGCCTGCCAATCGGGGTCGGCCATCATCGCGGCACGGCGCTTCGCGCGGTCGGCGGCATCCTCGTACTGCCAGATGTGGACATACTCGTTCGGGTTGCCGGTCTCGGTCACGAGATAGGCAAGCGGCTGGCCGAGGTGGCGGGTCTGCGGACCCTTGCCCATCTTCTCGTACAGCGCGAGATGCTTCTTGATGGTGCCGGGACGGCAGGTGTAGGTGCGGACGTCTAACAGCATCATTTCCTCCTGGGGTGGTTGTTCGGGTGACAGATCAGTTCTGGAGTGTAGCCCGCCCGCCTCGCGGTGTCCGCGCCTCCCGCACCCTACAATCGCACTCCCGCTCACGGAGTGCTCCGCTTGAAATCCGACCCCCGTCTCGCCGACGCGATCCGCTTTGCCGAAGAACACGAATCCACCTGGTCCCGCGAGGCGGGCAGCGAGTGGGGCATCCACCGCTTCGATCCGCCGCCCTGGAACCGCCTGCTCGGCCCGGTGCACGACCGCGGCCCCGCATCCGGCACGATCCTCGTCGACGGCGAGACGATCACCTCGTGGGGCGAGCCGGACCGGGCGGATCTCACCTTCAGCGTGGCGAAGACCTATCTCGCGCTGCTAGCCGGCGTCGCCCACGATCGCGGGCTGCTGCCGGACGTGAACGAACCCGTGGGTGCGCGGGTGCCGGGCATCGGCTTCGACCGTGGGCGCAACGGCGACGTCACGTGGCACCACCTCCTGCAGCAGACCAGCGAATGGGAAGGCGAATGCCTGGGCCTGTCGGAACAGGCAGATCGCTACCGCACGGTCCAGTTCCAGCAGAACGTCGTGACAGGCAAGAAGGGCGAGGCCCGGCCGCTTCAGGCGCCCGGCACCTACTGGGAGTACAACGACGTCCGCATCAACCAGCTCTCGCTGGCGCTGCTGCATCTGTTCCGCGAGCCGCTGCCCGAGGTCTTCCGTGAGGCCATCATGCGGCCCGTCGGCGCCAGCGGTAACTGGTGGTGGACCGGCTACGACGACGCCTGGGTCGATCTCGATGGGCGCCGCGTGAAGTCCGTCCCCGGCGGCACCCACTGGGGCGGCGGCGTGTCGATCAGCGCGCACGATCAGGCGAAGATCGGGCAGATGCTGCTGGACGACGGGCGCGTCGGCTCGCGTCAGGTGCTGTCGGCCGGGTGGCTGCAACGCATGCGCCTGCCGTGCGCGCTCGCTCCCTTCTACGGCTATCTCGTGTGGCTCAACACGGACCGGCGGGTGTTTCCGTCGGTGCCGGCGTCCAGCTACTTCGCCTTCGGTGCGGGCAGTTCGTTCACGTGGGTCGAACCGGAGCGCCGCATGGTCGTCATCGTGCGCTGGATCGAGGCGGACTTCGCGGACGCCTTTTTCGGGAAGGTGATCGAGGCGCTGGGCTGAGGAGGTTCTGAATCGGCTTACACTCGGATTCGGGACCGAACCTGCACGGGACGCCATGCCTCCGATCCGCACGCTCACTCGCATCGTCGCCGCCCTGCTGCTGGCGGCTCCCGTCACCGCGTGGGTCGCCACCGGTCCCGACCTTCCGGAGGCCGCCCTTTCGGGCGGCGCCTCCAGCATCGCGGACGACTCCGACGCCGCGTATCTGCATCCCATCGCGACGCTGGAAGGCCGACAGAAGGATCTCTTCGCGCTCGGCCACCAGATGTTCAACAACCGCTGGGCCTTCTTCTGGTTCGAGAACGCGGAGTTCGGCCGCGGCCCGACTTCGAACGCCCAGGCATGCGCCACCTGCCATGCCAACAACGGCCGCGGCCTGAGCGGCGGCACGCCGACATTGCCTTCCGTGGCCTCGGAGGGGGTGCCGCGTGACCATCACATCACGGTCTCCTTCGAGCCGGCCCCGAATCTCGTCATCCGCCTGAGTCTTCCCGGCAAGGACGCGCATGGCGGGCCGCGCCCCCATCCCGAGTACGGCGACCAGTTGCAGATCTTCGGTGTAAAGGGTGTCGTGCCACCCGAGGGATCCTTCGCGATCGAGTGGTCCGAGCGCGCCGAGTCGCTGCCCGATGGCGAGGTCGTGAAGCTCCGCAGTCCGACGGTGCGGATCGCCGATCTGGGCTACGGCCCGCTCGGCAACGACATTCTCACGGGACCGAGAATGGCACCGCCGCTCGTGGGTCTCGGCCTGCTCGAGGCCGTTCCGGACGCCACGATCGAAGGCTTCGCCGCCCGACCCGCGGTCGACGGCATCCGCGGCCGGGTGAACCGGGTGTGGGACGAGAGCCAGGGCAAGCAGGCCCTCGGGCGTTTCGGCCTCAAGGCCAATCACGGCAGTCTCCGCGAACAGATCGCGATCGCCTTCCTGAACGACATCGGCCTGAGTTCGCCGGTGTATCCGGACCAGAACTGCCCGCCTTCCAGCCAGACCTGCAAGGAACAGATGGTCGCCGGCAAGCCCGAGATCACGGCGCTGCGGCTGGCGGCGACCGAACTGTACCTGCGGGCGCTGGCCGTTCCCGTGCGGCGGAATCTGGACGACCCGATGGTGCGGCGCGGGGAAAAGCTCTTCGCCGAGGCACGGTGCGCCGTGTGCCACATCCCGGAGATGCGCACCGGGCCCTATCCCGCCCTGCCCCAGCTGGCCGACCAGACCATCCGACCGTACACGGACCTGCTCCTGCACGACATGGGAGACGGGCTCGCCGACCGCCGCCCGGACTACCTCGCCGGCGGCAACGACTGGCGGACACCACCCCTCTGGGGCATCGGCCTTTCGGCTCGTGTAAACGGGGGCGGCCATTTCCTTCACGACGGCCGCGCCCGCAGTTTCCTGGAGGCGATCCTGTGGCATGGCGGTGAGGCGAAGGGCTCCCGGGATGCCTTTGCCACGCTGCCGAAGGCAGACCGGGACGCCGTTCTGGCCTTTCTCTCCAGCCTCTGAGGCCTCGGCAATTCTTTCGGATCGAGAGTTTTTCCCCCTTTCGGGATTGTCTTCAAACCTTTCGATGTGTTAGGTTTAGCCCGCGCGAGTCTCAAGGACTCGCCTGTCCAGGAGACCTAACAACATGACTGTATCCCGCATCGCCGGCGCCCTCACGGCCGTCGGGCTTGCCCTTGTCACGCCCATGCCTGCCTCCGCTGCCGATCTGCTCTCGGGCTTCGGCGGCCCCCGTGGTTACGGCGAAGAGTTTCTTTTCCGCAACGACGACCAGTCCACCAACGAAATCTCGCTGCCGTTCAGCGTCGACTTCTTCGGACAGACCTACAGCTCGTTCTACGTCAACAACAACGGCAACGTCACGTTCGGCCAGGCACTGGGCGAGTTCACGCCCGAGGCCTTTCCTCTTTCGCGGCTTCCGGGCGGAGGGGGTGAAGGCGGTGGCGGCGAGGTGCCGACGCTCCTCGCAGCGGCCGCGCTGGTGGGCATCCCGATCATCGCGCCCTACTGGGCGGACGTGGATACCCGGGTCGACCTGGAGAACAGCAGCAACCTCGTGTGGGTGCACTCTCCGAACGCGAATACCGTCGTCGTGACCTGGGACCAGGTCGGCTACTACGACTCGAAGATCGACAAGACGAACGACTTCCAGCTGGTGCTGCGCAATCGCGCCGATACGGGCCAGGGCAACTTCGACATCGATTTCCGGTACCGCTCGCTCCAGTGGACCACGGGCGATGCGAGCGACGGCACCGACGGCCTCGGCGGCATTCCCGCGCAGGCGGGCTTCGACGCCGGCAATGGCATCAACTTCCTGATGCTGCCGGGTTCGCGTACGGGCGACATCCTGGACATCCAGAGCACCAGCAACGTCGCCGCCGATACCCCGGGCCTGTGGACGTTTGCCGTGCGCAACGGCGCCCTGCCTGATGGCGCCACACCTTCCAACCCGCTGCTCCCGATCGTCACGGACAACGGCTGGGAGTTCACCTTCAACATCGAGGCGGGTCAGCGCATCTTCATCGACCCCGAGGTCGCCATCGGCTACGACTACATCGTCGACAGCGGCCCGAACATCGCCTCGATCCTGCTCCCGAACATCGGCGACGGCTCCTTCGACCTGTGGCTGTGGAACGGGTCCGAGTGGGTGAACTCCGGCCAGACCCTCACCGCCGGCAACGCGTTCACCTTCGCCACCGGGCAGCAGCGTGTCCGGATCCTCGGCATCGAGATGGACGCCAACCTCGACCCTTCGAACACCACCGCCTTCGTGACCGGACTCACGTTCGACGCGGCCGGCCAGGTGTCGATGCGCCAGATCCCCATCACCGCCGCGATCCCCGAACCCGAAACTTGGGCCATGATGGGAATCGGCCTGGTGATGCTGGTCGCCGGAAGCCGCCGCGCGCGCCGTACCGCCTGATCCGCGATCCCCGATCGTTGTCCCCGGAAGCCCGCCTCGCACGGGCTTCCGCCTGTGAATGTCAGGGAGACGGACGCCGCCTGTCATCACGACCTGCAGCGGACCTCGACCGAGATCGGACTGGCCGGTCACCGTTCGAAGCCAGGCGCTTCATCGCCTGGACGCTATGGATTACGATCGTCGTACTGCCTCGACGGGGCCGCACCCATACGAGTGACCGCGATGAGTCGACCGACCAAGCTGCAGAAACGCTACAAGGACCGATCCAGCATCGCCCTCGGGGTGGCCGTGATGCTGCTGGTGCTGATCGCCGAGACCTCTGTCGCCCATCGGGCGCATCCCAACCCCGCTTCGCCCTACGTATGGACTGCCCTGGGCCTCGGCGCCGCCGTGGCTCTCGTGGCGTCGTTCTGGTTCCGCCGCAAGGCGATGGACGATCCGGGCTGAGTCGACGCGGTTACTGGCCCGCGGGAGCCGGGTCCGGCTTGGTCGTCCCCGGGCAGGTGATCGGCACCGTGTCCAGAGCGATGAACCGGCTGGTGACGTGGAGCCGCTTCAGGTACTTGTGCTGGATTTCGTAGGCTTCGATCTCCCGGGCCTGCCAGCGCTCGCAGGTGGTCGGCATTGACTCGAACTTGCCGTGCACGTGCTGCAGGTGATGCACCAGTTCGTGCAGCAGGATCGAACGCGAGTACGTGTCGTCCTTCACGTCGATGGTCTCGTCGATGTAGACGCCCTTGTCCGCCAGATAGAACGCCCGGATGCGGCAGGCGCCCTTGCATACCATCTTCTGCATCGTCTCGAGGGGCACGAAATTCACCGGCGGCAGTTCCTCCGGCACCGGATAGCCGGACAGCAGCTTGATGGTCAGAAAGAGCTCCCGCACCATCTTCTCGGCAGCAGCGGCATCCATCGGGCGGTTCTCCTTGGGGAAACGAACAGCGACAGCGAGCTTGCCGCCCCCGGCGCGAAACCTTCAAGTTGGACAAACCGGTGATCTGCCGCTGCGGGCCCGATTGATGCAGCATAGCGGCATCGCTTCGCCCACCCACGGAGACCGGCTCATGATGAATCTCACGCCCACGGAACTCGAACGGCTCACCATCTTTCAGGCGGCGGAACTCGCCCGAAGGTATCGCTCGCTCGGCATCCGGTTGAGTCATCCCGAAGCGGTCGCGTTCATCGCGGACGAACTGCTCACCGCGGCCCGCCGCGGGCTGGACCACGCCGATGTCCTTGCCCTGGGCGCGTCCCTCCTGACCACCGATGACGTGGAGCCCGGCGTGGCCGAGATGGTTCCCTTCATCGCCGTGGAGCCCACCTTCGCCGAGGGCACGAAGCTGGTCGTCGTCTTCGACCCGGTCAAGCCCGGCAAGCTGCCTCGCGCCGACGAGCCCGTACCTGGTGAGCTGATGCCCGGTGAGGGGTCTATCGAACTCAACGCCGGCCGGCGGCGTGTGCGACTTTCGGTCACGAACACAGGGGACCGCGCCATTCAGGTGCGCAGTCACTCCCATTTCTTCGAGGTCAACCGCGCACTGCAGTTCGACCGCGCCCAGGCCTTCGGCATGAAGCTCGACCGGCCCTCGGGCACCGGCGTGCGCTTCGACCCCGGCGTGGCCGTGGAAGTCGACCTCGTGGCCATGGGCGGCACGGGCGAGGTGCACGGCTTCGGCAACCTCACCAACGGCTCGATCCACGATCCCGACGTTCGCACGCGCGCCCTCGCGGCTGCGCAGCGCGAAGGCTATCGCGGCGCCTGAGGCGGAGACGACCATGACCACACTCTCGCGCGCCGCCTACGCCAACCTCTACGGCCCCACCGCCGGCGACATGTTCCGTCTCGCCGACACTTCCCTCATTGCCGAAGTCGAACGCGACTTCACCCACTACGGTGACGAACTCACCACCGGCGCCGGCAAGGTCATGCGCGACGGAGAGGGCTTCGAGCCCACCGGCACGTACGCCTCCGGCGCCCTCGACATGGTCGTGCAGAACGCGACCATCATCGACGCAGTCGCCGGCATCGTGAAGGCCGACATCGGCATACGCGATGGCCGCATCGTCGCGATCGGCAAGGCCGGCAACCCGAAGATCATGGACGGCGTAGATCCGCGTCTGCGCTGCGGCCCCAACACCACCGTGGTGCACGCCGACGGCATGATCGTGACGGCCGGCGCCATCGAAGCCCATGCGCACTTCATCTCGCCGCAGCAGTGCTGGCATGCGCTGGCCGGCGGGACCACCACGATGATCGGCATGACGCCGGGGCCGCATTTCGACGTAAGCTGCTCCGGCCCCAATGTCCTCGGCAGACTGATCCAGGGGGCCGACGAGTTCCCGCTCAATTTCGGATTCCTCGGCCGCGGCTGCATGGAGCCCGGCGCCGTGGAGGAGTCCGTGGCCGGCGGCGCACTGGGCGTCAAGATCCACGAGGACTACGGCGCCTCGCCCGCGATCATCGACGGCTCGCTCCGCGCGGCGGACGCCAACGACTTCTCCGTGCACATCCACACGGACACCATCAACGAGTTCGGCTTCTGCGAAGACACGCTGCGCGTGATCGGCGACCGCACGATCCACATGTACCACACGGAAGGCTCCGGCGGCGGGCATGCGCCCGACCTGCTTCGCGTGAACGGTCACGCCAACGTGATCCCCTCCTCCACGAACCCGACCAACCCGTTCACGCCGGCCGGCCTCGCGGAAGGGCTGCCGATGACGATGCTCGCGCACTTCCTCAACTTCGGCATCCCCGAGGATGTCGCCTTCGCCGAGTCTCGCGTGCGTCCCCAGACCATGGCCGCGGAGGACGTGCTGCACGACATGGGCGCGATCTCGCTGTTCGCCACCGATACCCAGGGCATGGGCCGGCTGGCCGAGAACCTGGCCAAGTGCTGGCAACTGGCGAGCGTCATGAAGGACAGGGTCGGTCGGCTCGCCATCGAGACGACCGCCAAGGCCGACAACGAGCGCATCAAGCGCTACGTCGCCAAGTACACCATCAACCCCGCCATTGCCGCCGGCATCGACGGATACGTGGGTTCCATCGAGTCCGGCAAGATGGCCGACCTCGTGATCTGGCCGCGCGCGAGTTTCGGCATCAAGCCTTTCCTCGTGATCAAGGGCGGCTTCGTCACCTGGTCGGTCATGGGCGACGGCAACGGCAGCATCTTCATGGCCGAACCCATGGTGCAGCGGCCGATGTGGGGCGCTCTCGGCCGCGCGAAGAATGCGCTGTCCGCCACGTTCGTCAGCCAGCTCGCCCTCGACAACGATGTCGCGCGCAAGCTCGATGTCCAGAAGCCGATGCTGCCTATCCGCAGCGTCCGCAAGCTGCGCAAGGGGGACATGGTTCGCAACGATGCCCTGCCGAAGATCGAGGTGGACTCCCAGACCTTCGACGTGAGGGCCGACGGCAAACTGTTGCGGGTGGAGCCGGCGACTCGGGTGCCGCTGGCGAGGAAGTACTTGTTGAGGTGAAGACGTGAAGGCGTGAAGGCGTGAAGACGTGAAGGCGTGAAGGCGTGAAGACGTGAACGGCGGCGGTGCGCGCCGCCGAGTGCGTAGCCCGGGCTCCGCCCGGGGGCGGTGGCTGATGCATCGACGTTGCGACCGAATCCCCGGAGTCGCGCCTTTAGCGCTCGTCCGGGCTACGCGCTCGGCGAACGCGGCCGGCGGGCCATTCTTCGCGCGTCACCCCGATCATCGACGCTGCGACCGAATCCCCGGAGTCGCGCCTTTCGCGCTCGTCCGGGCTACGCGCTCGGCGAACGCGACTGGCGGGCCGTTCTTCGCGCGTCACCCCGATCATCGACGTTGCGACCGAATCCCCGGAGTCGCGCCTTTCGCGCTCGTCCGGGCTACGCGACCGGCGAACGCGACTGGCACGACATCCTTCTCCAGTCACCCCGATCCGCGTAGCCCGGACGAGGCGCGAACGCGCCGACTCCGGGAACATCACCGATTTCGCCGACACCGCCCCGGAGTTCGCTGCGCTCGTCCGGGCTACGCACGAGTGGTGCGGCCGGACAACGACGTCTACCCGATCAGGCACCCGTCCAGCCCGGCACGGATCTCCGCCTCGGGCAGATCGCGGCCGATGAACACCAGAGTCGACTCGCGCGGTTCTTCGGCCATCCAGGTGCGCCCCAGGTCCGTCGACATGAGCATGTGGACGCCCTGCAACACGATGCGGCTGCCGATACCGTCGACGTTGAGCACGCCCTTGTAGCGGAACAGCTGTGGCCCGTAGTTCTGCGCCACTCCCGCGAGAAAATCCTCCAGGGCTGGCTGATCGAACGGCCGGCTCTCCCGGTACACGAAGGACCGGATGGCCTCGTCGTGCACATGATCGTCCTCCGACAGGAAACCGGGCTCGATCTCGAGGATGGTGTCGAGATCGAATCCGCGTACGTCCAGCAGATCTGCCATCGGTGTGCGACCGAAGTCCACGCGCTGCATCGGCGCGCGGGCATTCATGCGGCGCAGTCTGCCCTCCAGGGTCTGGCGGGCGGCGTCATCGACGAGGTCGGTCTTCGACACCAGAATCCGGTCGGCGAAGGCGACCTGCTCCTGTGCTTCGTGGTGCTCGTCGAGCTGGGCTTGGCCATGCCGCGCATCCACCAGCGTGATGACGCCGTCGAGGCGGTAGCCCTGGGAGATGTCGTCGTCGATGAAGAATGTCTGGGCCACGGGCGCGGGGTCTGCGAGGCCGGTGGTTTCGATTACCACGCGGTCGAACGCCAGCGTGTTCGCACGCCGGCGCTCGCCCAGATCGTTGAGGATGCGTACGAGGTCCTGTCTCACGGTGCAGCAGATGCAGCCGTTGTTCATCTCGACGATCTGCTCCTCGCCGCTGTCGAGGAGGAGATCGTTGTCGATGCCGGCCTCGCCGAATTCGTTCTCGATGACGGCGATGCGCAGACCGTGGTTCTCGCGCAGGATGCGGTTCAGCAGCGTCGTCTTGCCCGCGCCGAGAAACCCTGTGAGGATGGTGACGGGAACCCGCGAATCGGCCTCGGTGCCCGCCATCACGCCACCGTCAGCGGCTTGCGCGTCGCACCCTTCAGGACATGGGCGGCGCCCGCGGCGGCGATGCCGAGCTTCTTCGCGCGGAGCTGATCGATCGACGCGAGACCTTTCGCCTCGACGATCTTCTCGGCCGCGGCGAGCCACTGCTCGTAGTAAGAGGGTGGCTTATCGCCCCGGGCTTCGATCTCGGTGGCCAGGGCGACTTCCTTCGAGAAGCATTCCACCCATTCCGGCCACGTGAAGTAGCCGGCGCGCGAGAGCGACACGATCAGGGCGAAGGCCGTGGCCTCCCACGGCTCGGCGAATACGACATCCGCCTGCCCTTCACAGGGCAGCGCGGTGTCGAGCAGACGGGAACGGGAATCCATGGGTGACGCTACGAAGGTCGGCACGCAGACGGACGACGCCGACTGTCTCAGGCGGGATCCATGTAGTCGTCGAACAGATCGGCGCGGAGCGTATCCCGCTCCGGTGCCGCCGGCCCCCACAGCTCCCGGCCGGTGAATCGGACGCTGTAGCAGTGCTGCGGTTTCTCGCCCAGGCCGTGCGCGTGCGTATCGGGGAAGACGAACACGCCGTAGTCGACCTCGACGATGCCGATCTTGCCGCGCAGGTAGCGAGGCAGGCGGGTGTGGGTGGCAGGGTTCAGATTGCGGATGCGCACGCGATCGCCGGCGCGGAAACGGGGGGCGACATGGGCGGCAATCCGCGCGGAAGCGCCGGCGGCGACGAGCCCCGGCACGATTTCAGGTGTGAGCAGCATCAGTGCACTCCCTTCTCGAGTTCGGCGATGCGCGCGAGGCGCTCCTCGTGGGTCACGAATCCGCGCTTGTTCAGCACCTCCTCGAAGGCCACGAGCCAGTGCTCGTAGTAGGAATGCTGCAGGTACTCGGCGTGGCCCATCTTCTCGATCTCGTGCCGCAACTCGTCCACCGAGTAGCCGGCGAAGACGACGGTGGCAGCGAACAGCCCGAAGGCCCGGCCTTCCCAGGGTTCATGGAACACCGGTTCGTTTTCTTCGCGGTCGATGGGGCCGAGACCGTGCATCCCGCCCAGGTCGTGAATACCGTTCATGGTCTTCTCCTCGGTAAGAGTCGGTCAGGGCGCGGCGACGACGCCGACACCGATCATGGAATCGCGAGTGACGAGATCCGCCAGCTGAGACTCGGAGAGGCCGTCCGTGCCTTCCGGACGCTTAGGCAGCACGAGGTAGCGCAGTTCCGCCGTGGTGTCCCAGACGCGGACTTCCGTCGTCTCGGGGACGCTCACGCCGAACTCGGCCAGCACCCCGCGCGGGTCTGCCACGACCCGGGCGCGGTAGGGCGCGGACTTGTACCAGACCGGCGGCAAACCGAGGGTAGGCCAGGGATAGCAGGAACACAGGGTGCAAACGACGACGTTGTGGACCTCGTCGGTGTTCTCGAGCACCACCATGTCCTCACCCTGCAGGCCGGAGTAGCCGAGTTCCTTGATGGCGGCGGTGCCGTCGGACAGCAGCCGCTGCCTGTACGCGGGGTCTACCCACGCCTTGGCCACGACCTTGGCGCCGTTGCGCGGCCCCACCTTGTGTTCAAACGTGTCCACCAGCGCATCGAGCGCCTTGGGATCAATCAGGCCCTTCTCGGTGAGAAGGGATTCGAGCGCCTTCACCCGGATGGCCGGGTCGGTTTCCTTCGGATGGGTTGCCATGGTCGAACAACTCCTGTCAGGGCGTTGACACTGCTCCGCGCACTGCCTGCGAGACACGGGCGAGGCGCATCTCTGTCGTTGTCGTTATGCCGTGATGATGCGCCGGACGAACTCGAATGGAAACCCCCGGCGAGCGTGCATTCGCCACCGCCGTCATGGTGCAGCGCGCAACGGAATTCGTCTTGTGCTCGCGTCGCCGTGCACGTTAATCTCCGAGCGATATTGGTGCGTGGCGCGGCGTCTACAGCATGTCGCGCACCAATAGTTCGCGAGCTACGCACCTGCAGAGTGCGAAGACTCGAAGTCGCGATGATCAGCACTTCGCGGCACGGTAGAGATTTCATCTGACGATTCCTGCGTTTAACTCGGCGTGCTGCGATGCCGCGCGCATGGGCATGGAATCTGCGGTCGAGGCCGTCGCCCAAACGATATCCCGGGGAGGATATGGACGTCGTTCCGTTCGTGTTCGATATTGCCGCGTACAGCGCCATCTTCGTCCTGGTGGTGCTGGGGCTCGGCGTCATCGCGAGCATGATGGGCATCTTCAATTTCGCGCACGGCGAGTTCGTCCTGCTCGGCGCGTATACCGTGTACTCGTTCCAGGAGCACGGCATGCCCACCTGGGCCGGGATGATCGCCGCGCCCTTCGTCGTGGCCTTCATCGGTCTCATCCTCGAACGCCTCGCGATCCGTCGCTTCTATAGCGCGCCCATCGTCGCGATGCTCGGCACGTACGCCATCGCCCTGTCGCTGAGGGAAACCGTCCGGGCTCTGCTCGGCGGGCGCTTCTACAGTGTCAATGCACCGCTCGTCGGGTCCTTCGTGATCGGTGACGCGTCCGTGTCGCAATGGCGCACGGCGGTGATCATCATCACGGCACTCGTCATGGTCGGGTGCTGGCTGCTTCTCACCAGGACCACGCTAGGCCTTCAAGTGCGGGCGTCGCTCGAGAATCCCGCGCTGGCCCGTGCCTCGGGCATCAGCGTCAATCGGGTCTACGCCGGCACGTTCGCGTTCGGCTCGGCGCTGGCGGGTCTCGCCGGCGCCCTGATGGTGCCCATGTACTCCATCAGCGCGGACATGGGCGTGCCCTTCCTCATCAAGTCGTTCCTCGCGGTGATGCTCGGCGGCATGGGCAGCTTCGAGGGTTCCATCGCCGGCGCAGCCCTGGTCGGCGCCACGAGCGCAGCGCTCCCCTGGGCCATCAAGCCCGTGGTCGCAGACCTGCTCGTGTTCGTACTAGCCATCATCATCGTGAAGTTCCGGCCGGAAGGTCTCTTGTCCAAAACGAGGAGGTAGTTGAGATGAGTCACGACGACACCCAGCAGCGTCTGCAGTCCTATGCACGGCGACTGTTCATCCAGCGTTCGAGCGCCCTGGCGGGCATGGTCGCGCTGGGCGGCGGCAGCTACATCCTGAATCCCAAGGGCGCCTGGGCGGCCGACCCCATCAAGGTCGGCATCGCCACCGACCTGACGGGTGCCATCGGCTACGCGGGCATCCCCAACGCGAACGTCGCGAAAATGGTGGTCGAGGAAATCAACGCGGCCGGCGGTCTTCTTGGACGCCCGCTGCAGATCATCCTCGAGGACACGGCCAGCAACGAGCAGCTCGCCGTCACCCGCGTCCGCAAGCTGGTGCAGAAGGACAAGGTCGACGTCGTTTTCGGCGGCATCACCAGCTCCATGCGCAACGCCATCAAGGACACGATCGTCAACCGCGGCAAGACGTTGTACATCTACCCGCAGCTGTACGAAGGCCTCGAGTGCACGAAGTACCTCTACTGCACGGGTCCCTCGCCCGCCCAGCAGTGCGACACCTTCATCCCGTGGCTCATCAAGAACGGCGGCAAGAAGTTCTTCCTGCCCTCCGCCGACTATGTCTGGCCGCACGAACTGAACAAGTACGCCCGCAAGGTCATCGAGAAGAGCGGCGGCGAAGTGGTGGACGAGGTCTACTTCCCGGTGGACCACAACGAGTACAGCGCCGTCGTGAGCAAGATCATGTCGAGCGGCACGAACGTCGTGTTCAACACGACGATCCCGCCCGGCACCCCGGTGTTCTTCAAGCAGCTCTATGAAGCCGGCTTCCAGAAGAAGGGCGGACGTCTCGCCTGCGTGTACTACGACGAGAACGCACTCAACATCACCCCGGCCAACGAGATCGAAGGTCTGGCGAGCTGCCTCGACTACTTCAAGGCCGTGAACGATCCCTTCGGCAACAAGCTGCAGGAGAAGTACACGAAGCTGTACGGCACGAAGAACCCCTTCACCGCCGGCAGCGCCTCCACGGGCATGTGGCGCGGGATCAACCTCTGGGCGGAAGCCGTCAAGACCGCCAAGAGCGTCAAGCGCGAGGACGTCGATGCGGCCCTCAACAAGGCCAAGCTCGCCGACGGCCCCGGAGGCGGTTGCGAGATGGTGCCGGGCACGTGGCATTCGAAGATGAACATGTACATCGCCGTCGCCAAGGGCGGCAAGTACGAGATCATCGAGAAGAGCCCGGGCATGGTGGATCCGCGTGAGTGCCTGAAGGCCTGATCCCCGATAGAGCGAAGCAGCAGCCTCTCCGGGTGAACCCCGGAGAGGCTTCCAGACCCCACTTGCACACGCCATGAGCCAAGCCCCAGCCAGCCGCCCCGGTCGCAGGATCATCCCGATCGTCGAGGTCGCCCTGCTGCTGATCGCGCTCCCCATGCCGTGGATGCTGGAGGAGTTCTGGGTCCTGTTCGCCACCAAGATCTGCATCCTCGCGCTGCTCGCCATCTCCTTCGATCTGGTCTGGGGCTACGCGGGAATCATGAGCTTCGGCCAGGCGCTGTTCTCCGGCGTGGCGGGCTATGTGACGGCCCTGCTCGCCACGAAATCCGAAGTCACTTCCATATTCGTGCTGATGCCGACGGCAGCCATCGTGGGGCTGATCCTCGCGTTCATCGTTGCGGTCATCGTCATCTTCGGCCGGCGCATTCCGTCGGTCGTGTTCGTCGCCATGGGCACGCTCACCGGCTCCTACGTGATCGAGCGGCTGGCCCGCGGCTGGTCCTGGGTGGGCGGGCAGAACGGCATCTCGTCGCTACCGCGACTGACGGCCGGGAGCTTCGAGATCGAGGAAGGCACGGTGTTCTTCTATCTCGCTCTGGGTACGCTGATCGTCACCTACATCCTGGTGCGGCTGCTGGTGCGCTCGCAGTTCGGCCTCGTGCTCGCTGGCATCCGCCAGCAGGAAGGCCGCATCGCGTTCTTCGGCTACAACGTGCAGAGCTACAAGGGCGTGGTGTTCTCGCTCGCCGGGATCATCGCCGGCGTCTCGGGCGGGTTGTACGCGTTCCACGAAGGTTTCGTCGGCCCGGGCCAGCTGGGCCCCGTGCTCTCCACGCAGGTGGTGCTGTACGTCCTGTTTGGCGGCGTCGGCACGCTGGTCGGGGCGATCCTGGGTGTCGCGATCATCGAGCTCATCAGCTACGCGCTGCCGCAGATCGACTGGCTCGGCGCGGATGTCACCGCGTTCCTCGAGACCGGGTGGCCCGTGGTGCTGGGGCTCCTGCTGCTGGGCACCGTGATGTTCCGCCCCACCGGGCTCATCGGCCTCGTCGTGACGGATCGCGAGCGGATCGGCACCTTCGGCCGCGCCAAGGTGGCGCGCCAGCCGGGGTCGACGCCATGAATCTGCTCGAGGCGAAGGACATCACCAAGATCTTCGGCGCGCTCACCGCCCTGGACAAGGCGGGGCTCGTGGTGAAGGAGAACGAATTCCACGGGCTCATCGGCCCCAACGGCTCCGGCAAGAGCACGCTGCTCAAGTGCATCGCCGGCGCGGAGATTCCGACGTCCGGCACCATCACCATCGGCGGGACGGACATCACCACGGCCACCTCCCCCGAGCGTTCGCGGGCGGGGCTCAGCATCAAGTTCCAGATCACGGCGATCCTCCCGCAGCTCTCTGTGTACGACAACGTGCTGCTGTCGCTCCAGGCGGGCGAGAGCATGGGCCGCCTGCTCACGTCGAAATCGCGGCGTTCCCTCGACCCCAAGGTGCTGGAACTGCTCTCGCGCTTCCGGCTGAGCGACCGTCCGGACGAACTCGCGGGAGCACTGTCCCACGGGCAGCAGCAGTGGCTGGAGATCGCCATGGCACTCGCGCGGGACCCGAAGGTGCTGCTGCTCGACGAACCCACGGCCGGCATGAGCCCGCAGGAGCGGCGCGCCACCGGCGAGCTGCTGGCGCCCATCAAGGCGACCTGCTCGCTCCTGATCGTCGAACACGATCTCGATTTCATCAAGGACATCTGTGACTCGCTCACGGTGCTGGACCAGGGCAAGATCGTCGCGACCGGCCCCACCGCGGAAGTGCAGGAGGACCCCCGCGTGAAGGAGGCGTATCTCGCCCATGCCTGAGAACGTCCTGCTCCACGCCGAAGGCATCGAGGCCCACTACGGCACGAGCCAGGCGCTGTTCGGCGTGTCCATCAAGGTGCCATCGAAGGGTGCGGTGGCCATCCTGGGCCGCAACGGCGCCGGCAAGACCACGCTGCTGAAGACGCTCGCCGGCGAGATGAAGGCCTCGAAGGGCAGCGTGCGCTTCGACGGCACGGACATCACCCGCGTCGCCACCGAGAGGCGCGTGCGTCAGGGGCTCGGGCACGTGCCGCAGGATCAGGCCGTGTTCGGCGGGCTCACCGTGAAGGAGAACCTGCTCATCGGGTCCATGGGCGACCGCACCGGCCGGAGCGGCATGGACGAGATGATCGCGCTGTTCCCGCGGCTCGGTCAGCGCCTCGCGCAGAAGGCGGGCACGCTCTCCGGCGGCGAGCGCAAGATGCTCGCCATCAGCCGCGCGCTGCTCGCGCGCCCGCATCTGCTGATGCTCGACGAGCCGACCGAGGGCGTGTGGCACGGCGTGATCGAAGAGATTGCCTTGCGCCTCGAGCAACTCACCAAGACCATGGCTGTCGTAATCGTGGAGCAGCATGTGCAGCTCGCCCTGCGCGTGTCTCAGTATTGTTATGTGATGGACCGCGGGCGCATCGCGCTCGAAGGCCCGGCCGACAGCGTGCGGACGGACCCGGAACTGGTCAGACTGCTGGCCCCTTGATTCAACTGTCGCGACGAGAGCGCACCGGGCGAAAGCGTGTCCGGCGCACCGATCGCGAAACCACCACCTGGAGGACATGATGACAGTACCTGCGCTCACCCCCGAACAACTGCTGGATGCCGCCGACACGGTCGGCCTGTCCCTCACCGATGCGGACGTGTCCTCCTACCTCGGGCTCATGCAGCCCTACATCGACGCCTACAACCTCGTCGATTCGATGCCCGATGCCCTGCCGGTCGTGAAGTACCCGCGTACGCCGGGCTACTTCCCCACGGCCGCGGAGAATCCCCGCAACGCGTGGTACGTGAAGACCTCCATCAAGGGTGCCTCGTCCGGCAAGCTCGCCGGCAAGACGGTCGGCATCAAGGACAACGTGATGGTCGCGGGTGTGCCGATGATGAACGGCAACTCGATCCTCGAAGGCTATGTGCCCGAGATCGACGCCACGATCGTCACCCGCATTCTCGACGCCGGCGGCGAGATCGCCGGCAAGACCCACTGCGAGAACTACTGCATCTCCGGCGGCAGCCACACGGGTGCCAAGGGCCCGGTCCACAACCCCCACAAGATGGGCTATTCCGCAGGCGGCTCTTCGTCCGGCAGCGGCGTGGTGGTGGCGCTCGGCGACTGCGACATGTCCATCGGCGGCGACCAGGGCGGTTCGATCCGCATGCCTGCCTCCTGGTGCGGCATCGTCGGCATGAAGCCGACGCACGGCCTCGTGCCCTACACCGGCATCATGCCCATCGAGATCTTCGTCGATCACACCGGCCCCATGACCGCCAACGTGATGGACAACGCCACGATGCTCGAGGTGCTCGCCGGCGTCGACGGCTACGACCCGCGCCAGTACCACACCAAGCAGCCCGGCACCCTCGACTACACCTCCGGCATCAAGGGCGGCGTCAAGGGCATGAAGATCGCGGTGCTCAAGGAAGGCTTCGGTCACGCCAACTCCGAGGCCGACGTGGACGCCTGCGTGCGCAAGGCGGCGGAGCAGATGAAGGCCCTCGGCGCCATCGTGGAGGAAGTGTCGATCCCCGAGCACCTGCTGGGCCCGGCGGTGTGGACGCCCATCGGCACCGAAGGCATCGCGCAGACCATGATGTTCGGTGACGGCTACGGCCTGTCGCGCCAGGACCTCTACGTCACCAGCCTGATCGACAAGCTGCACGGCTGGGAACTGCGCGCCGATCAGCTGTCGGAGACGACCAAGATCCTGACCGTCCTCGGCGTGCACATGAAAAAGAAGTACGGCTCCAAGTTCTACGGCAAGTCGGTGAACCTCGCCCGGGTGATCCAGGCCGCCTACGACAAGGTGCTCGCCAGCTACGACCTGCTGCTCCTGCCGACGATGGCACTGAAGGCCACGCCGCTGCCGCCCGCCAACGCCCCGCGCGAGCTGTACGTGCAGCGGGCGCTGGAGATGATCGGCAACACGTGCCCCTTCGACATCACCCACCACCCCGCGATGACCGTGCCCTGCGGCATGTCGGACGGTCTGCCCATCGGTATGATGCTGGTCGGCAAGCACTTCGACGAAGCCACGATCTACAAGGCCGGCTACGCCTTCGAACAGTCGGGTGACTGGAAGAAGCGCTGAGCCTCACCCGCACCGCGAAAACGCCCCGCATGCGGGGCGTTTTTCGTTGTTGCCCGCCCCACGGAGCCCCATGACCGCTGCCCGCCCCCGCCTCTCTCTCATCGTTGCCGTCGCCCGCAACGGCGTGATCGGCGTCAATGGCCAGTTGCCCTGGCGGCTGCCCGAGGACCTGAAGCGTTTCAAGGCGCTCACGATGGGCCACACCCTGGTGATGGGCCGCAAGACCCACGAGTCCATTGGGCGCCTGCTCCCCGGGCGCCGCACGATCATCATCTCGCGCAATCCCGCCTATCGGGTCGAGGGCGCTGCGGTCGTGCCATCGGTCGAAGCCGCGATCGCGGCGGCGACAGGCGAATCGGAAGTCTTCGTGGTGGGTGGCGGCGAGATCTACACGCTGGCGCTTCCGCTCGCGGATCGGCTGCTCGTCACCGAGGTGGATCTGGCGCCGGAGGGAGATGCGTTCTTTCCGCCGGTGGACCTCAACCGATGGCGTGAGGTCGGGCGGGAGGCCAGGCAGACGGAAGAAGGGGTGCGCTACGCGTTCGCGGACTACGAGAGGATCGTTCTGGCGCCGTCGGGTACGGCGGCGTAGCTCGCTTGCAGGGGAGAGTTGCGGAACCCAGCGCCCGGACGGGTCATCCCGACCCGCCCGGTCAAACGCTAGTGCCCTGCGTTACGCGCGATGGGCTGCAGGGCTGGAGCGGCGAGACTGCCGCATCGAGGCGCCGATGCCGAGTGCAGAGGCGCCCAGCAGCCAGAACATGTCGGGCTCAGGAACGGACGTTTGCAGACGACTGAAGACGGGGGCCGGGCCTCCCGATCTGAAGCCCGCGCCCGAAGGATTTTGGTTCAGCCCGAAGAAGGAATCGGCGCTAATGAGAATCAATGTGCAGCACGTCACGTCCGGCGTTGAATTGAAGGTACCCAAGACTCTGAAGTCAAAGCCCGTAATCGCACCTCCGACCATAGTCCAAGAGTTCTTGTTCGGATTGCCAACATACTCGCCAAGGCCGAACCCGGCAGAGTTCCCTGTGATCTCGACGCTGCTAGCAGCAGACGTGGCGTTGTCTGTGAGGCCGCGCACGATGCCCGTGAGCGTTCCTCCGGAGAACCCAATAGCTCCGTTCGAGAACGCAAACGAAAAATCGAACAGCGCCGCCTGCGCAGTCGAAAGGAACGACGATCCCAGCACAGCGGCGATGACAGCGTGTCTCAGCTTCATGCATGACTCCATTTGTTGTTGGCGCCCCGAGGTCCGTCCCGACATGCATGGCTGCACGCAATCCTCCGGCGCGCGCGAGGCCGCATGTCTCGTGCCAAACATCGGGACCCCGTTCAGTTCACAGAGATTTCTCGCCCAACCGGACTGCAACGACGCGGGTCATGTCAAAGATGTCGACGAAGTCCTGTCCCGCGCCCCGCCGTGGCGGGAGTAACTCGACGCACTGGCTCCGCGGCGCCTGAGCCCGGCTGCGCCGCCGCACGACACGGCGGGAGCGCGGGCGAGGATTGCACTCCCTGGCCATCGGCGGCTGACCCAGTGTCGGGCTGACCCTGCCGCTCGCGGATCGGCTGCTCGTCACCGAAGTGGATCTCGCGCCGGAGGGGGGTGCGTTCTTTCCGCCCGTGAACCTGGACCATTGGCGTGAGGTCGGTCGGGAGGAAAGGCAGACGGAAGAGGGGATTCGCTACGCGTTTGCGGACTACGAGAGGATTGTCCCGGCGCCGTCAGGTCCGGCGGCGGCGTAGCCCGTTTGCAGGCGAGACCTGCAGAACTCAGCGACCGGGCGGGCCATCCTGACCCGCCCGGTCAAATGCCAGTGCCCTGCGTTACGCGCGATGGGCTGCAGCGCTGGAGCGGCGAGACTGGCGCACGGAGGCACCGATGCCGACTGCAGAGACGCCCAGCAGCCAGAACATGTCGGGCTCGGGAACGGCCGTGACCAGGCGGGTGAAGGTGATGGAACTGTTCCTTTGGTCCAAACTGGCCCCGCTTGAACTGTTGGACAGTGCAAAACCGTTAGGGCTTGAAGAATTCAGGCTAAGCGTGCAACAAGTCACATCAGGTTGCGAGTTCGAGGAGCCGAACGATCGAAAGGTGTAAGCCGTTAGCGCACCTCCCGACATAAGCCAAAGATTGGTGCTTGGATTGCCGACATACTCGCCAAGGCCGAAACCGTCCGAGTTGCCCGTGATCTCGACGCTGCTCGCGGCCGAGACGGCATTGTCGGTCAGACCGCGAACGATCCCTGTGACCGTTCCTCCAGAAAACGGAAAAGCTCTGTTCGAGAATGTGAAGGAAAAATCGAACAGCGCCGCCTGCGCAGTCGAAAGGAACGACGATCCCAGCAGGGCGGCAATGACCGCATGTCTCAGCTTCATGCATGACTCCATTTGTTGTTGGCGCCCCGAGGTCCGTCCCGACATGCATGGCTGCACGCAATCCTCGGGCGCGCGCGAGGCTGCATGTCTCGTGCCAAACATCGGGACCCCGTTCAGTTCACAGAGATTTTTCGCCCAACCGGACTGCAACGACGTGGGTCATGTCAGATTCATCGACACAGTCCTGTCCCTCGCCCCGTCGTTGCGGGCGTGACTCGACGCGCTTTTGCCGTACCGCATGAGCCCGGCTGCGCCGCTGCACGGCGCGGCTGGAGCGCAGGCAAGGACCGCACTCCCTGGCCATCGGCGGCCGAGAGGCTGTCGCGACAACCTCCCAGCTGTCAGTTCCACGCAGACCCGGTGTCCGTCACGGGACGCCGTCTCGCCATCGGTTACGCGAGTTCGTGACCGGGCGCAGACCTGCGGTACTCTTTCGCGGAATCTTCACAGCATCGGCGGAATTCCACGAGGACTCGACATGAACATCGCGCCGGACCGGATCGTTGCCGCGCTACGGCGGCTGGCGGGCGTCGCCCTGCTCGCCGCCACGGGTGCCGGGCTCGCCCTGCCCGCGGTCGCCGCCCCACCCCGCCCCGGCGACAACGCCTTCCTTCGGCTGGCCAACGAGCGCGGCCTCGGCGACCTCCCCGAGATCCGCAAGCGCGGCTTCCTTCGCGTACTGGTGGTTCACAACAAGACGCACTACCTCGTGGACCGCGGACGGGAGTTCGGTATTTCGCATGACATGGTCCGTGAGTTCGAGAAGCGGCTCAACGCGGACTTCCCGAAGAAGACGAAGCAGTACGTCCCGGCGGTGTTCATCCCGGTGCATCGGGACGAGATCTTTCCGCGGCTGCGGGACGGCCGCGGCGACATCGCGGTAGCGAATCTCACGCACACGCCGGAACGGGAGGCCTACGCGGACTTCTCCGTGCCCTTTCTCGACAACGTGCGGGAGATCGTCGCGTCGTCGCCTCGCGCACCGCCGATTGCAGCCCTCGAGGATCTCGCCGGCCGGTCGTTGTTCCTGCGCCGCTCCACGACTTTCCGGCAGCATGTGGAGGCCGTGAACCAGGACTTCGCCCGTCGCGGCCTGAAGCCGATCCGCATCGTCGACGCCGACGATCATCTCGAACCCGAGGACCTGCTGGAGATGCTGGACGCGGGACTGGTCGACTACACGATCATCGACCAGCACATCGGGGAAGCCTGGGCTGGCGTCTTTCACCGGATGCGTCTGCATCCCGACATTGCCATCGCGGCGGGCCAGAACATCGCCTGGGCGATCCGCAAGCACACCCCGCAACTGAAGGCCCTCGTCGACGCGTACATGACGACCCATCGTGCGGGCACGGCAACGGGCAACACGATCCTGCGCCGCTATCTCTCCAGCACCAAATGGGTCAAGAGCGCGACGGACCCGGCGGAACTTGCGCGCTTCCAGCGCACCATCGCCTTCTTCCGGCGTTTCGCACCGCAGTATGGTTTCGACCCGCTGATGCTGGCCGCTCAGGGCTACCAGGAGTCCGGACTCGACCAGAACCGGCGCAGCCGCGTTGGCGCGGTCGGAGTCATGCAGATCTTGCCCGCGACCGGCCGCGAATTGAAGGTGGGCGATATTCACAGCGAGGAGAGCAACATCCACGGCGGGGCGAAGTACATGCGGCGTCTCCTCGACACGTACTTCGACGACCCGGCGATCGGCGAACTCGATCGGACGCTGTTCGGGTTTGCCTCGTACAACGCGGGGCCGGGACGCATTGCCTCGCTGCGCCGCGAGGCCGCGCGCATGGGGCTGGACCCGAACCGGTGGTTCCAGCACGTCGAGACGGTCGCGGCGATGAAGATCGGCCGCGAGACGACGCAGTACGTCGCGAACATCGCCAAGTACTACATCGCCTACAAGCTCATCGAGGAAGAGCAGAAGGCCGAGAGGACGAAGTCGGAGTGAGTCGATGCGGGGGCGGTGGGTGTTCGCCCGTCGCGCCACCGCGACTTGTCGTGGATTGCCAAATGGATGAAACGTTGTGCAGAAACGGGTGATCAAGGTACTGATCGTCGGATTGCTGGTTGCGCTGTTTTTCGTCCTGACCTTGTGGGACCAGGGGGATCGACCTGCGCCGGTATTCGAGAGCGATTGCATCCGCCAGTGTTCCGAGGCGGGGAAACACGCTCAACCCGTGCTGGCTCAGCCCGCATCCGGAAAAGAACTTAGTCCGCGGTTCTACTGCTACTGCCGGTAAAGGCGGAGCGGGAGAAATCATTCCAACTTGGGCGTTGGCCTTACGTAAACGCCGGCCCCGGAGTCGCGCCGTGCGGCGCTCGTCCGGGCTACGTGGTCATTGGGAACCCGGGTGCTTGGGTGGATGTGGGGTGTGCGGTGGCCGTCATCGTCCCCGGAGTCGCGC
>LNFM01001320.1_pt1 | contig 73537 bp, 69 predicted proteins | sample 596031 | NCBI WGS metagenome assembly LNFM01 (sample SAMN04254537, study PRJNA301005) | activated carbon metagenome | isolation source: dual media filters at the Ann Arbor, Michigan drinking water treatment plant | place: USA: Ann Arbor
GAGGCATATCGATGTCGACTGGTACCGTGAAGTGGTTCAACGGGCAGAAGGGCTACGGCTTCATTCAGCCGGACGAAGGTGGGAACGACGTGTTTGTTCACATCTCGGCTGTTGAGCGCGCTGGCCTGTCTTCCCTGCGTGAGGGTCAGAAGATTTCCTTCGATACCGAACGCGGCCGCAACGGCAAAATCGCTGCGATCAACCTGCGTCCCCTCTAAAAAAGGGCACGTTGCACGGGTCGTGCTTGGGGAGCAGAGCTATCTGCTCCCCATTTAGTTGTGCGGTGCCCATCCGCACGCCATTTACAGAGGGCATATGGCTAAGGAAGAAGAACTCGAGTTCGAAGGTGTTGTGGTGGAAATTCTGCCCGACGCCCGCTGCCGCGTGAAACTCGACAACGGTCACGAAATCGTTGCTTACACGTCGGGCCGCATGAAGAAGAACCGCATCCGCATATTGGCCGGTGACAAGGTCACGGTTGCGATGACTCCCTACGATCTTACCAAGGGCCGCATCAATTTCCGCCACAAGGATACGCGCGGTGGCCCGCCTCCGGGTGCCGGTGGTCCTCCAGGTGGTGGCCAGCAGCGCCGCCGTTGATCCAGCTTTTCATCGAACACACGAACCAGGCCGGCCGCCACAAGCGCCGGCCTCATTCTTTGTCAAAACACCCGGTGCGGGAAATAGCGCGACACGAGTTCATCAAAACGTCCCGACGTGCGCACCTTATGCAGCGCTGAATTCAACAGCGCCCGGATTTGCGGATCGCTGCGCGGCACGGCAATTCCGATCCCATCGCCGAAATACCGCGGCTCGAAAAATGGCCCGCCGCGCAGTTCGCAGCACCGCCGCGAGAGCGTCCCGTTGATCCAGAACGCCAGCCCGATACCATCGTCGAAAACGTAATCTGTCTTCCCCTGCAGCAGCGCTTCCCGCGCCAATTCCGCCGTCTCAAAAACTTGCACCCGGCTGTCGCGAAAAAAGGTTTTTAAAAACGCCTCATGCGGCGTCGCCTTCGCGACCGCAATGGATCGCCCGTACAGCAAATCCGGCACGATCTCCACTTTCTCAGCGTCCGTCTTGGCTGCAAATCGCCCCGGCGTTTGAAAGTACCGATCGGTAAATTCGATATCGCGCAGCGCGTCCGCCGTCACGGCATGGCCGGCAATAACCGCGTCCGCCTCGCCGCGTTTCAATGCGACCAGCAATTCGTCCCACGGCCGCACGCGAATATCGCACGCCGCCCCGATCTCGTTACAAAGCGCGCGCGCCAGATCGACATTGAAACCGTTCAGCACCCCATCTTCGTCCAGGTAGTTGAACGGCGGGAAATCGCCCTCGGTTAGAAACCTCACCACCACGCGCCGCGGCTGCTGCGCCTCCGCTGCCGGGGCATCCTGCGCCGCAACGCTGGCAGCCACCGTCATCACGGCCCCCACCGCGATGAGCAGCGCCCCCATCGCCCGCGCGAACCCCTGCGCACCGCGACAGCCCAGTCGTCTCAAAAAAATTGGCATCGCGCGTTCCGACTGTTCAGTTCACGTCACTTGCCGTAGTCTGAACACTGTTGGTGGCCGGACTGCGGCCGCCGAGTTGTCGGGCGGGCACGTTGCCATGTCAAACCCTGGCCTCATAAATCAGCAGAATTCCCTGGGGACGTCGCCCGCACCTCTTTGTGCGCCTCGGGCTCCCGGCTGGGCAGACGCCCTGCGCCAAACCCATCCTGAACTCTCCGCCGCATCGCCTTTGGCGCGATGGCAGCGGGTCACATTGGCCCTTGTCCTGGTAGCGCTGCCGCTCGGCTTCTGGTTCGACGCCGACACCACGGCCATGCTCGGAATGGCACTTCTCACGCCCGTCTTCCTGTGTGTGGTGCTTCTTCGCGCCACTGCCATCGCCACCACACTCACCACGATCCCGCCCCCCGCAAGCGCACCACCCGCTCGATCCGAAAGCCTACCCGTCTATTCGATTCTAGTGCCACTATACCGCGAAGCGCACATGGCCCAGGCGCTCCTCGCGGCGCTCGACCGCCTCGACTGGCCCATTGCCAAACGAGATATCCTCATCATCACTGAAGCGGACGACGCCGAAACACGCCACGCCTTTGAAGCCGCCATCGCCGGCCATCCCGGAATCCGTATTGTGATCGTGCCGCCCGGCGAACCGCGCACCAAACCCCGCGCACTTATGTACGCCCTACCAGAGTCCATCGGCGACTTCGTCGTTGTCTACGATGCTGAGGATGAGCCCGAACCCAAACAGCTGCATCAAGCCTATCGCCACTTTCAAGCAGCCCCCCCCGGCCTCGGCTGCATACAAGCGCACCTCAATGTCTACAACCCGCGCGCCAGTTGGATTTCGCGCCAATTCACGCTCGAATATAGCGCATTGTTCGACGCGATCCTGCCCACCGTCCAACGCCTCCGCCTTCCCATTCCTTTGGGCGGTACATCCAATCATTTTCGCCGCGAAGTGCTGGAAAAAAGCGGCGGCTGGGACCCCTACAACGTCACTGAAGATGCCGATCTCGGCATCCGCCTTGCCCGCCAAGGCTGGCGCGTTGAGATGCTGAACTCCGTCACCTGGGAAGAAGCGCCGGGCGACGCCGCCGCTTGGTTTGGCCAACGCGCCCGCTGGCTCAAAGGCTGGATGCAGACGTCGCTCGTCCACCTGCGCCATCCACGAAAATTGTGGAGCGAACTCGGTCCCCGCGCCTTCCTCGGGTTCAACATTTTGATGGGCGGCGTGATCCTGTCAGCCCTCGTCCACCCACTTGTCTATGCCTACGCGCTTTGGAAAGTCGCACTCGGCGATCTCTCCCTCTGGCCGCCAGACGGATGGCCCGGCGTCGTCTGGTGGGTCGGCGTCGCCAATCTTGCCTTCGCCTACATCGTCGGCATCGCGCTCACCGGTCTCGCAACCCTCCGCCGCCACGACGCCCGCCTCGCCGCCCACGCGATCCTGCTTCCAGTTTATTGGATGATGATTTCCATCGCCGCCTATCGCGCCCTCCTCGACCTCATTCGCTCACCCTTCCACTGGCGCAAAACCCCCCACACCGGCCGCGCGCAATGCAAAACGCCCCTCAACAGTGCGAAGCGAACGGATGTCGAGCTTGGATGATGTACCACTTCGGGCCGCAGGCCCGGGGAGCAAAGCGACCCGGCGCCAGCCCACATCGGCCTGCCGAGTGTGGGCCAACAACACGCGCCGCCCCGTCGGAGCGCGCTTGGCGCGCGTGAGACATAAAACCAGCGAAGGGAATCGAACCCCCGCGTGCGTCAGCGCGCTAAACAAAGAAAAACGAGGGTCTGTGAGGTCGAATGGAGCGGGCGAAGGGAATCGAACCCTCGTATGCAGCTTGGGAAGCTGCCGTTCTACCATTGAACTACGCACCCCGGCCCGGAACAAGGCAGGCACGAAACCCAATTCTCGCGTCATCGTATGCTCTTGAGCCGCCCGCCGAGACGGCGCAGGGTAGCAGAAAGACTGTGAGGGATGACCGCGTGACCGTTGAGCCCAAAACCGTAACCGCCGCCGAACCGTTGGCCAAGTTTTCCGACCCCGACCGCACGGCGAAGGGCGAACCCCGCGCGGCCGTCGCGCTGACCCGCCTCGATACGCTCTGGATCAACACCGGCACGCTGTGCAACATCACCTGCCGCAACTGCTACATCGAATCGAGCCCGTCGAACGATCGACTCGCCTATATCACCGCCGCCGAAGTCGCCCCCTTTCTCGTCGAAGCCCAAGCACGCGGCACACGCGAAATCGCGTTCACCGGAGGCGAGCCCTTCTTGAACCCCGAATTCGAGACGATCCTCACCGAGACCCTTGAGCGCGGCTTTGAAACGCTCGTCCTCACCAACGCCATGGCACCGATGCAGCGTCCCGGCGTCAGAGCCTGGCTCTTGAACCTGCGCCAACGTTTTGGCGATAAACTCTCACTGCGGGTCAGCCTCGACCACGCCACCGAAGCCCGGCACGATGAGGAGCGCGGACCTGGCGCCTTTGCCAAAGCCGTCGAAGGAACCGATTGGCTCTCAGGGAACGGGTTCCGCCTCGCCATCGCCGGCCGCACGTGTTGGGGTGAAAGCCACGAAGACGGGATCGGCGGCTACGCCAAGCTCTTTAACGAACGGGGCTGGCGGCTCGACGCCTACGCTCCTCGCGATCTCGTGCTTTTCCCTGAAATGGACGGCTCCATCGACGTCCCCGAGATCACGCCGGCCTGCTGGAGCATCCTCAACATAAGTCCAGACGCGATGATGTGCGCGTCCTCCCGCATGGTTGTGAAACGCAAGGATGCGGCGGCTCCAGCCGTCCTTCCCTGCACGCTGCTCCCGTACGATGAGCGTTTCGAAATGGGCGCCACACTCAGCGACTCAGCCCGCGCCGATGGCGGCATGTTCGATCACGGCGCCGTCAAACTGGCCCACCCGCATTGCTCTCGCTTCTGTGTCCTCGGCGGCGGAGCGTGTTCCTGACAAACGAAAACCCCGAAGCGTCGCCGCTCCGGGGCCAGTTAGCCTCATAAAAGAAGCGTGGCTTACTTCCTTGCGACCAGAGCGTCGCGGATTTCCTTCAGATACACTTCCGACTGCGGCGGTGCGGCCGGAGCGGCAGCCGGTGCCGGTTTCTTCATCGAGTTCATCGCCTTGACCAGCAAGAAGATCGCGAATGCCGTGATCAGAAACTTGATGACCGCATTGAGAAACAGGCCGTACTTAATGCCCACGCCGTCACCGGTCGGCGTCGGCAGCGTCACGGCAAGCGTCGAAAAGTCGACCCCGGCCATCGCATAGCCGATCGGCGGCATGACGATATTGTCGACGAGCGTCGAGACGATGGGCGCGAACGCCGCACCCATAATGACGCCGACCGCAAGGTCGACGACGTTGCCCTTCATCGCGAATTCGCGGAATTCTTGGATCATGCCCATCGTGTCTTCCCCTGTTTTCTATGCCGGCCCCAACCACGCGCCCAAATGGCCACGCAGAAATGCCGCGCGCTCGCCGGAAATCGGCGATTCGCTGACGGGACGATAGGCAACCCGACGTTCCAGAACAATCCTTGGTCTGCATTTCATTTGTTCCGCAAATGGGAATATCCTTCCCACCGGCCAACCAATTCTCAGGGCGCATGTCCGGCGCCTTGCCCGCCCGAACAAACAAAAGGCGAAAACCTGCTGGTACGTGGGTGATCCTGGGATAAACAAACCGCTCCCCTGCGCCTTAGCAGGGTCGAGCCGATGAAATGAGGGGGATGCGGGATGATTGAGCGCAAGGAACGCAAGCCCTATTGGCGGCACACGAAGTGGCAGATGTTCGCCAGCTTGGTTCCGTTTCTCGCCGTGATTGTCATCCTGCCGCTCTACGCCGAGCAGCTGAATTCCAACAAATTCCTCGGCTTCCCACTCGGCTACTTTCTGGCCGCCCACGGTCTCGTTCTCATCGCTGTGATCACGGTGGCGAGCTTCGTCCGGCAGCAAGACGCGATTGACCACTGGCACGGCGCCCATGAGGACAATTGACGGCAATGGCCAATCTCTCCCCGTCACGCGCCGTTAATCCGCGTCTGGGCTCCTACTTTGGCATCTTTCTCAGCGCCTTCGCGGCCATCGCGTTGATGAGCCTCATTCTGTACGGTCTCGGCATCGACGCGCCGATGTTGAGCTTAGCAATGCTGGTCGGTCCACTCGCGCTCTATGCGGGCATCGGTGCGGCCACTCACGCGACAAACCCGCTCGATTTTTTCGCCGCCGGCCGCCGCGTCCCGGCTTTCTTCAACGGCCTCGTCCTCGCCATGTCCGCTTTTGGCGCCACGGGTCTCGTCGGTCTCACCGGACTGTTCTTCCTCATCGGGTTTGACGCGCTGTTCATTGCCATCGGTGCGCTGGGCGGCTTTGTCATCATGGCGGTTCTTCTTGCGCCGTTCCTGCGCAAATTCGGTGCCTACACAATTCCGAGTTATCTCGGTCGCCGCTTCGAGTCACGGCCACTTCGCTTAGCCACGGCGCTCGTCGTCGCCGCGCCCATTCTCATGGTTCTCTCCGCCGAATTGCGCTTCGTGGCTGAAGCGGCGGTCCAGTTGTCCGGGTGGAGCCGGGGACACGTGTTCCTCCTCATCTATTTGGTGCTGCTGGCAACCCTCGTCACCGGCGGCATGCGCTCCATGACGTGGTCGGGCGTCGCACAAAGCTTGGCAGCTTTCATCGCCATCATGGTGCCGGTCATCATCGTCGCCGCCATCGTCACGACGATGCCGGTCCCGCAGTTGACGCACGGACCTGTGCTACGCGCCGTCGGCCGCAATGAAGCGATCCAGGGCCTGCCGATCATTTTGCCGCCGATGTTGGCCTTCGACCTTCCTGGCCCCGAGTTGCAACCAATCCTGAAGCGCTTCGCCGATCCATTCGGCGCCGTTGGTGCCGGTGCCTTTGTCCTGGGCACCCTTTCGATGATCGCCGGGGTAGCGTCCGCTCCTTGGCTGCTGCCGCGATTGGCCGCCGCACCGGGAGTTTATGAAGCCCGCAAAACGCTGGGCTGGGCCACTTTTGTTTTCGGCATCGCCATGTTGACCGCCGCTTCGATCGCGGTGTTCATGCGCGATTACCTCATGGATCTCATTGCCACACCCGGCCCTGCGGTCGTTCCCCCGTGGCTTGCCGATCTGGCCAAGCGCGGCTTCGCCTCCATTACCGAAACCGGCACGCAATTCACCACCCAGAGCGTGAGCTTCGCCCGCGACAGCGTAATCCTCAGCCTTCCGGTCGCTGCCGGACTGCCGCCCATGCTGTTGGATCTAACCTTGGCAGCCATCGTCGCCGGCGGTCTGGTCACGGCCAGCGCCGCCACCACCGCACTCGGCCACATCCTGTCGGAGGACGTCCTGTTCGGCGGGACGTGGGATCCACCCCATGGTTCCTCCCGCCTCCACGCCGGCCGGGTCGGCATCGCGGTTGCCGCCATTTCTGGCATTCTGGCCGCCGCTTTCCTAACGACTGATCCCCTCCGCGTCGTCTTGAGCGCTTTCGCCATCGGCGGCTCGGCCCTGTTCTCGGTCTTGGTGCTCTCGATCTGGTGGAAGCGCATGAACGCCTATGGCGCTCTGGCCGGCGTCCTCACAGGGTTTGCCACAGCCGTCCTTGTCGTCATTGGTGGACAGGCCGAAGGCGCTGCCGTCCCGAGCGCGCTGGCGGCCCTAATCGGCATCCCTGCTTCAATGGCCGCCGTGTTCGCGGTCTCGTTCGCCACCCCCGCTCCAAGCCGGCATGTCCTCGAGATGCTGCGCGATATCCGCGTCCCTGGCGGCGAAATTCTGTACGATCGCGAACTGCGCACCCAGCGGCTGAAGAAGCAGCGGCAACTCGGCTGAAGAGACATCCCCACCTGCCCCTGTTTTCAGGTAGCCTAAGATCAGCGAAACTCCTACTTAGATCGCGGATGGCCTGCTGCGCGTTGCCGAGGCAAGACAGGCTTGTCAACCGCGTGAAAACTTTTCCACGGGGCTTGGTTCCAGCCTCCCGTATGATGAACCCGATGACGATCAACGCACGCAAAATGAGCCCCGGAGCTTCAATCCGGAAATGGGAGGGCGGCACACAATGATGCCCATCACCTCCGGCGCTCACGCACGCGCCACGGGCCAAAAGCCGCGCATCCTAGTCGCCGATAAGAATCCCGTCGTCCGCACCGGCTTGGCCGAACTCATCGCCCGCGATGGCCGCTTCGACATTGTCTCCACCGTCGCGACCGGTAGCGCCTTCATCGCCGCGTGCACTGAAGGCCATGTCGACATCGGCCTCATCGGCTGGTCACTCCCCGACATGACCGGCGGGGACGTGCTCGAAACCTTAAAGCGCCGCCAGATCGGCGCGCGCGTCATCATCTACACCGGCGAGTCGGTTTCAGATGTTTTGCGCCAAACGATCAAGTCCGGAGCCTGGGGGTTCATCTCAAAGAGCGACGAGCCCCCCGTTCTCCTCGACACCATCTCGTGGGTTGCGCGCGGCCGCCTCTGCTTCCCCTACGTCGATCTCGAAACGCTCTCGCAGGACCCGCTCGAAATGCTGACCTCGCGCGAACGCGAATTGTTGGCCGCCCTTGCAAATGGGTGGTCCAATCTGCAGATCGCGTCGCGCATTGGAATTTCGCGCAATACCGTCAAGTACCATCTGAAAAATCTGTACGACAAACTGGGCGTCAACAACCGCGCCATGGCGGTTGCGCTGTTTATGTCGAAGACCGCGCGCACGCCGTTACAGGACACGCCGGCCGGGTAGGGATTCCGCTACCCAAATGGATAGCCACAAACCACCTTTGTCCGGTATCAAACCCACCCATCTGAGCCGCAAATCTCTCCGCGCGGGTATTGTGATGCCCTAAGCAATCGTGAATGTTGCGCTCGACCAGCCGGTGGTATGTCGAGGGGCTCACACCGGGCCCCTGCGGATCGCCACGGCCCGGCAGAATTCATCACCTGCAGCGAATGCCGCGCCGGAAAGCGTCCCACAAGAGGCGCTCGACAACGCGACGCCGCCGCGAGTTCGAACCGACGACTGGAGGAAATATCATGTCCGTCACGCCGCATCTTTTTATCCCCGGCCCGACCAACATCCCCGACGCTGTCCGCATGGCCATGAATGTGCCCATGATCGACATGCGCTCGGGCGAATTCCCCAAGCTCACGCTGCCGATCTTCGAAGACCTCAAGAAGGTCTTCAAGATGAAAGACGGTCGCGTATTCATCTTTCCGTCGTCCGGAACGGGCGCTTGGGAATCGGCCATCCAGAACACATTGAAGACCGGCGACAAGGTTCTCATGAGCCGCTTCGGCCAGTTCTCGCTTCTCTGGGTCGATATGGCTGAGCGTCTCGGTCTTAAGGTCGAACTCTGCGACGAAGAGTGGGGCACGGGCGTTCCGCTCGAAAAGTATGCCGACATCCTCGCCAAAGATAAGGCGCACGAAATCAAGGCTGTCTTCGCAACACACAACGAAACCGCGACGGGTGTTACCTCCGACATCGCCGGCGTCCGCAAGGCACTCGATGCCGCCAAGCACCCCGCGATGTTGTTTGTCGACAGCGTGTCCGGCGTTGGCTCGCTCGATATGCGCATGGGCGAATGGGGCGTCGACTGCTGCGTCTCCGGTTCGCAGAAAGGCTTCATGCTCCCCACCGGCCTTGGCATCCTCGCCGTCAGCCAGAAGGCACTTGACGCCAACAAGGCAGGCGGCGGCATGCCGCGGTGCTTCCTCGCCTGGGAAGATCACATTAAGACCAACGATCTCGGCTACTTCCCCTACACGCCCGCAACCCAGCTCATTCAGGGCCTGCGCGCATCGCTCGACTTAATCTTCGCAGAAGGTCTGGAGAATATCTTCGCCCGCCACCACCGCCTTGCGACCGGCGTCCGCGCCGCAGTCGACGCATGGGGCCTCAAGCTCTGCGCCAAGGAAGCCAAATGGCACTCCGATACCGTGTCGGCGATCCTCGCTCCTGAAGGGATCGACAGCGCCCAGATCGTTAAGACGGCTTACTACCGTTACAACACCTCGCTCGGCGTCGGCCTGAACAAAGTCGCCGGTCGCGTCTTCCGCATCGGCCACCTTGGTTCGCTCGACGAATTCATGGTTGGTGGCGTTCTCTTCTCCGTCGAAATGGCGCTGAAGGATTGCGGCGTACCGGTGAAGTTCGGTTCGGGCACGGGCGCTGCGGCCGAGTATTTTAACTCGACGGCGACCAAGGCCGCCGAACTGCCGAAGGCCAAGGCAGCCTAAGCAAATCCGGCGGCACTCTCAGCGGTGCCGCCGATCGTCTGCCTGCCGCTCTCTATTCCGGCACAGCCACGCCCGGTCGAGAAGCGGCGCACACCTTCAGACCATTCGAAATTCAAAACGACAACAAGGAAACGTCCGATGAGCTTTACCCTCTACCCGCTCAAGAAGCAGCGTCTGCAGCGCTCTGAGCTTGCCGTTCCCGGTTCCAACGTGACCATGATCGAAAAGGCGCTCGTTTCGGCCGCCGATTATGTGTTCCTCGATTGCGAAGACGCCGTTGCCCCGCCGGATAAAGAGCAGGCCCGCAAGAACATCATTCAGGCGCTGAACGACTTGGATTGGAAGGGCCACGGCAAGACCGTCTCGGTCCGCATCAACGGCCTCGACACCCACTACTGCTGCCGCGACGTTGTCGATATCGTCGAGCAAGCCGGCTCGAAGCTCGACACCATCCTCATCCCCAAGGTCGGAGTTCCCGCCGACGTCTATGCGATCGAGAGCTTTGTCAGCCAGATCGAAGTTGCCAAGGGCTTCACCAATCGGATCGGCACAGAAGCGCTGATCGAAACGCCGCTCGGCATGGCCAACGTTGAAGCCATCGCCTCCGCCAACAGCCGCCTCGAAGCCATGCACTTTGGCGTCGCCGATTACGCCGCCTTCAACAAGGCCCGCACCGTCGTCATCGGTGGCCTGAACCCCGACTATCCCGGCGACCAGTGGCACTTTGCCCTCTCGCGCATGACGGTCGCCTGTCGCGCATACGGCTTGCGTCCCATCGACGGCCCGTTCGGCGACTTCTCCGATCCAGCCGGCTACACGGCCGGTGCCAAGCGCGCTGCCGCTCTCGGCATTGAAGGCAAGTGGGCCATCCACCCCTCCCAGATCGAACTCGCCAACGCTGTGTTCTCACCCACGGCTGCCGAAGTCGAAAAAGCAAAGCGCATCATCGCCGCTCTCAAGGAAGCCGAAGCCCAGGGTAAGGGCGCCGCCTCTCTTGACGGCAAGATGATCGACGCGGCCTCTGAGAAGATGGCAACGAACATTCTGGTGGTCGCTGACAAGATCGCGTCGAGCGGCGGCAAGTAAACAACGACGTACGGCGGAATGCGATTCAAGGAGGTCCGACAATGGACATTCACGAATACCAGGCCAAGGAACTGCTCTCTAGGTTCGGCGTCGCCGTCCCCCGTGGCGGCCTTGCCTATAGTCCTGAGCAGGCAGTTTATCGTGCAAACGAGATCGGTGGCGCGAAGTGGGCTGTGAAAGCACAGATCCACTCCGGTGCTCGCGGTAAGGCCGGTGGAATCAAACTCTGCCGTACGGACAACGACATCGAGGAGGCTGCCGAGTCATTGCTCGGCAAGCGCCTCGTGACGACGCAGACGGGCCCGACGGGAAAACTCGTCTCGCGCCTCTACATCGAGGAAGCGACCGACATCGACAAGGAGATTTACCTCTCCTTCGTCATGGACCGCGCCGCCGAACGCATCGTGGTTGTCGCCTCCGCAGCGGGCGGCATGGACATCGAAGAGATTTCCCACAGCCGTCCTGACACGCTCATCAAGGTCGAGGTCGACCCTGCCGTCGGTATGCAGGGCTTCCAAGCCCGCGAGGTTGCCTTCGGCCTCGGGATTGAGCCCGAGCTCATTTCCAAAATGGAGCGCACGATCCTCGGCGCATACCGCGCTTTCCGCGATCTTGATGCCACCATGGTCGAGATCAATCCGCTGGTCATCACGAAACAGAAGAACGTCGTGGCGCTCGACGCCAAGATGAGCTTCGACGAAAACGCACTGTTCCGCCGTCCGCAGATCGCGGAATTGCGCGACAAGAGCCAGGAAGACCCGCGCGAAACCTACGCGTCCGACCGCGGCCTTGCCTACGTCGGCCTCGACGGTAACATCGGCTGCATCGTCAACGGCGCCGGTCTCGCCATGGCCACGCTCGACATGATCAAGTTGGCCGGCGGCGACCCGGCAAACTTCCTCGACATCGGCGGTGGCGCAAGCCCCGAGCGCGTGACGAAGTCGTTCAAGGCTGTCCTTCGCGACAAGAACGTGAAGGCCATCCTCGTCAACGTCTTCGCTGGCATCAATCGCTGCGACTGGGTTGCCAAGGGCGTGGTCGACGCGGTCAAGGAACTCGATATCAAGATGCCGATCGTCGTTCGGCTTGCCGGCACCAACGTCGAAGAAGGCCGTCGCATCATCGATACCAGCGGCCTCACAGTCATCAGCGCCGATTCGCTGGCGGACGCGGCGGCCAAGGCCGTCGCCGCCGCCAAGTCCGCAGCTTGAGGGAAAGAGGAGTAGATCTCATGTCGATCTTCATCAACGAAAACACCTCGATCCTGATCCAGGGCTTCACCGGCCGCATCGGCACCTTCCACGCGCAGGAAATGATCGACTACGGGTCCAACGTGGTCGGCGGTGTCACGCCCGGCAAGGGTGGCTCCACCCACCTCGGACGCCCGGTCTTCAACACCGTCAAAGGTGCGGTGCAGGAAACGGGCGCCGAAGCCTCCATCGTCTTCGTGCCGCCGCCGTTCGCGGCTGACGCAATCATGGAAGCCGCCGACGCCGGCATCCGCTACTGCGTCTGCATCACCGACGGCATTCCCGCCCAAGACATGATCCGCGTGAAGCGGTACATGCGCCGCTACAAAAAAGAGCAGCGCATGATCCTCACCGGCCCGAATTGCGCTGGTACGATCTCTCCCGGCAAGGCGATGCTCGGCATTATGCCGGGAAACATCTACATGCCGGGCCGCATCGGCATCGTCGGCCGTTCCGGCACGCTGGGCTATGAAGCAGCAGCCCAACTCAAGGATCTCGGCATTGGTGTGTCGACCTCGGTCGGCATCGGCGGCGATCCGATCAACGGCTCGTCGCATCGTGACATCCTTGAACACTTCGAGAATGATCCCGACACGGACGCCGTCCTGATGATCGGCGAAATCGGTGGTCCACAGGAAGCCGAAGCTGGCATGTGGGCGAAGGCCAACATGAAGAAGCCGGTTGTGGCCTACATTGCGGGCCTATCGGCGCCGAAGGGCCGCCGCATGGGTCATGCCGGCGCAATCGTCTCGGCATTCGGTGAATCGGCCGCTGAAAAGGTCGAGATCCTGAAAGGCTGCGGCGTCGCTATTGCGCCGACGCCCTCGGAAATGGGCGCGACAATCGCCAAGGTCCTTCAGGCCCGCAAGGCCGCGTAAGCCCTCGCCGCTTTTCCGAACACGAATTCGCCGTCCGCGTCCCATCGATGCGGACGGCCAAAAATGAAGCAAGCATCCGGGCCCCGGGCCGTTCGAGATCTTGCCGGGTGTGGGTCAGTGCCCCGGCCCTCAGGTTCGAAACCCTGATCTGGTCCGTTCCCTTCTGGAGGAATGCCGCGTGGATACCATCAATCCGCAGATCACGGTTCTCGACGAATTCAAGCTGCGCGACGAACTCAAGACCATGCGGTCCCAGATTCCCGACGCGCCGGGCCTGAACCCCATCGTCAACATAGGCTTTTATCTCTCCCGCAGCCTCGAATCCGGCAAGATCAGCTTCGAGGACTTGAAGGCGCTGGCCGACCGCCTGATGGACCGCGCGTGCGTTCGCCGCGCCGAGCGCCTGCGCGAGCAGATCGGCTACGTCGACAATCAGACCACTATCCGCGAATTCTCCACCTACGTCGCCAAGACAGTCGGCAACGACCCAGACCAGGAAAAAGCTTTCGCAGCATTCCAAGAGCGCTGGGGCCGCGCCCGCAATGGCATCGTCTTCACCGCCCATCCGACCTTCGGCCTCTCCGAAGCGCTCAGCCGCCGCATGGTCGAAATCGCATCCGGCGAAGTGCAGGGCGCGCCGGTCATCGGCATGCCGCACCGTCCCGACAGCCCGATTACCCTCGAATTCGAACACAAGGCCGTGCAGATCTGCATTCACAACTTGCGCGATGCCTTTGAAGAACTCCTCAACGGCTTCTACTCGGTTGCTGCCGCTGGCTTCGGCGAGCGCGCCTTCAAGTTCCGTCCCAAAATCGCGACAATTGCCTCTTGGGTCGGCTACGACCTCGACGGCCGCACCGATATCAAGTGGACCCACTCCTTCGTCCTGAAGCTCCAGGAAAAGGTCGCAGCCCTTCACGACATCCGCACCCGCTTCATCATCCTCAAGCACCGGCTCCCTGACGATGTCGACGCGCAGCGCATCGCCCGGCAGATTGTCGCCAAGCTCGATCTCGCGATTGCCTCGGCCCAAAAGCAACTCGATAGCCTGAACAACGCCATTGACGGCAAGAACAAGCTGTCCGACGCCGCCAACATCATCACTGAGGCCGACGCGTACAATCTCACGTCGCCCGCGCCGGTCCTCGCGCTGATCGATCAGTTGATCGACGCCGTCCCGCAGCCGCAGTCCAAGCGTGAGCTGGCAGCCCTCGCAAGCCTCTTCGACCAGACTGGCATGGGCACCTCGCACATTCACCTGCGCGTCAACGCTGTGCAGCTGAATAACGCCTTCCGCGCCTTCGTTCACGAACCCTGGACGCGCGATCTCACCGAGCGCCAAGCCCTCGCCCGCATCGTGGAAATGATCCGCACCGCCGGCAAGGAAACGGTCAACTTCGAGACCCTCGATCTCGAAACCGCCACCGCCATCCGCCAGTTCGCGCTCGCAGCTCAATTCCACAAGCATGTCGATCGCGACACACCGATCCGCTACCTCATCGCCGAGTGCGAAAGTCCAGCCACGATGCTCATCGCGCTGTTCTTCGCCAAGCTTTTTGGCATCGAACACGTGGTAGATATCTCACCGCTGTTTGAAACGCCCGCAGCGCTCGAAACCGGTGCCCGCCTCATTGAGCGCTTGCTCGAAGAGGAGGCCTACAAGGATTATGTGCGCGGCCGTAAGCGCATCTGCATCCAAACTGGCTTCTCGGACGCCGGCCGCTTCATCGGCCAGATCGCAGCCACGCTCTCAATCGAGCGCCTGCATCAAGGCCTCGCCGAAGTCCTCGACGCCGACGATCTCGGCGGCGCCGAACTCTTGATCTATTCGACCCACGGCGAATCCATGGGGCGCGGCACGCATCCGGGATCCATGACGCGGCGCCTACGCTATGTGTTCTCGCCCAACGCCCGCCGCCGCTTTGCCGACGCCGGCATTCCGCTAAAACACGAGACGAGTTGGCAGGGCGGCGACGGCTACCTCTTTTTCGCCACCAAGCCGCTGGCGATGCGCGCACTCGCGACCGTCATTGAAGATGGCGAAACCCCCGAAGCCATCGAGGACGAGTTCTACGACGATACCAATCTCGCTCTGGACTTCTTGCTCCGGCTGCGCGCTTATCAGCAAGATCTCTTCGCCCATCCGGGTTATCGCGCGGTTCTTGGCGCCTTCGGTCCGAACATGCTGTTCAGGACTGGCTCGCGTCCCGTGAAGCGCCAGATGGAAGGCGCATCCACGGCCGACCGCGGCGATCCCGCCCGTATGCGCGCCATTCCCAACAACGCGATCCTGCAACAGTTCGGCTACATTGCAAACGTCGTGGCTGGCCTTGGCGCCGCCGTCGGCTCCGAGCGCGAGCGCTTCGTCGAAGTTGCAAAAACATCGGCCCGCCTACGGCCATTGATCGAAATGGTCGCGCGCGGCAAGCAGCTCTCCAGCCTCAACGCTATGGGCGCCAACGCGGCCGTGTTCGATCCGGGCTTCTGGGCCATGCGCGCCTCCTGGGGCCGCGAACCGCATTTGGCTGCGGCTTTCAAGAATCTCTCGTCGTTCCTCTTGGAAGATGAGCGCAACGCCGCCATCAACGGCCTCGTCCACGAACTACGCCTCGACGCCATCGACCTGCATACGTTGCTCGAAGACATCGGCATCGACGGCGGAAAGATCCCCGACGAAAACCGGCTGGAATTGGACTTGCTCCAGGCCATCCGCTTGGCTCTGATCATGCGGGTCTTCATCCTAGCCGGCCAGTTGCCCAGGTTCACCACGCGAGACGTTAGCCACGCCCAGATCGTCGCATCGGCATTGACGCTCGAAATTCCCGAGGTCATCAACGTGATGCGTCAGGCATTTCCGAAGCGTACAGGGATGGTGGAAGATACGAACGCCTTCCGGGAAACGGCAACATATCTGCCGCAGGGCATTGACGACTACGGCCGTATCGAGACGGAAATCCTGGAGCCGATGGAGCAGGCTTACGAAGCCATCCGCGAAATCGGCACCGGCATCTCCCACCACTTCGGTGCATTTGGCTGACAAAAGTTATTGGTATTTCACGTTTCTGGGGAAGAGCGGCCGGCCGCTCGGGGGCGCCATTGGCGCCCCTTCGCTTTTGTTAAGGCCAGTCCATCAGCCCCAACATCCGCGGCAGCGTCAGCGACAGCGCCGGCCAGTAGGTCACAAGGATCAGAAACGCCAGCATAGAAAGCAGCCAAGGCAGAACGGCGCGCGACGTCTCCGTCAGCCCGAGTTTCGCAACCCCGCTCGTCACGTAGAGATTGAGCCCAACCGGCGGTGTGATCATGCCGATCTCCATGTTCACCACCATAATGATCCCGAAGTGCACGGGATCGATGCCGAGCTTAGCTGCCACTGGAAATAGGATCGGCGCCAAGATCAGGATGATCGACGCCGGCTCCATGAACGTGCCCGCAATCAGCAGCAGGATGTTCACGACGATCAGGAACGTGATCCAGTTGAACCCTTGCGCGACGATCCAATCGGCGACGGCCTGCGGAATGTGCTCGTGCGTCAAAAGGAATGAAAACAGCATCGCGTTGGTAATGATGTAGAGCAGCATCGCACTCATGTTGGCTGCCGTTAGCAGCACTTTCGGCACGTCGCCCCACCCGATATCGCGATAGATAAACTTGGCGACAACGAAGGCATAAACCGCGCTCAGAGCTGCCGCCTCAGTCGGTGTGACAAGCCCGCCATAAATACCGCCAAGCACGACCGCGATCAGCGCCAGACCCCAGATGCAATCGACAAATGCGTCGAAGGCCTCGCCCCACGTCGCACGCGGCGCCCGCGGATAGCCCTCCTTTTGAGCGATCCACCACGTCACGGTCCCAAGCAACGTCGCAAGCAGGATGCCCGGCACGACCCCCGCCATGAACAGATCATCGACGGCGGGCGCCGCCACCCGCTCGCCCTCCGGCCCGCGCGCACTCATCCCCGCCGTTGCCAACGCATAGAGCACCATCACAATCGACGGCGGAATAAGAATGCCAAGCGTGCCGGACGAGGCGATCACACCGGCCCCAAAACGCTTCGGATACCCCTGCGCCACCATCGCCGGAAGGAGAATGGATCCGATGGCAATCACTGTTGCCGGCGACGACCCCGATACAGCCGCGAAGATCGCGCACGCCAGCACGGACGCAATTCCAAGCCCTCCGGCCCAGTGCCCCGTCATTGCGATCGCAAACCGGATCATCCGCTTCGCGACCCCGCCGTGGGTCAGAAACGCGCCCGCCAGAATGAAAAAGGGCACAGCCATGATCTCAAACTTTTCCATGCCGGTGAAAAGCTTGAGCGCCACGGCGTCCAGCGGCACATCGGTGATCGCAAACAGAACCGTCAGCACCGTCAGACCAAGCGCAATTGATACCGGTGTTCCGGTGAGCAAAAGTGCAATAAGCAGACCGAAGATCAGCAGCGCGGTCATGACCGCACCTCATCCGTCATGACTTCGGATGCCGGATCGTGATGCGGCAGCTCCCCGGTCCTGGCATAATGTGCCGCGACCTGTAGGAACCGGAAGCACATCAAAAACGACCCCAGCGGCAGGCACAGATAAACAATCCACATCGGCGCTTCGAGCACCGCCGAGACCTGGCCTGAATGAAACAGATGAGCAACCAGCCGCGCCCCCAGCCATCCCACGAACGCCGTGAACGCTGCCCCGCAGAACAACCCGAACAGCACCATGCGCCGCCGCCACTCCGGCGACAGCCGGTTCACCAGAATATCAACGCCGACATGGATGCCCGTGCGCACGCCATAGGCCGCGCCAAACTTCGCCATCCACACGAACAGAAAAATGCACAGCTCCTGCGCCCACGTCAGTCGAATGGAAAGCAGCCAGAAATAGGTGGCGCGCAAAGCATCCGAGAGCCCGGCATATCCAGCATCCCGAGACCAAACCACCAAGCCGCCCAGATGCGACAGCGAATACCGGTGGACCACCGCAATGAAGATCACGAGCGTCGCCAGCCCCATCAGGAATGCGATCAGGTTCTCTTCCAATCGGTCGAGCCAGCGCAGCCACGGCCCCGATGTCATGGCGAAGGCCTCGCCAAGTCTTCTTCGATCCGGCGCACGAGATCCACGCCGACCCGCTCCGCCATCCGCGCGCGCGCCGGCTTGAGTGCCGCCGTCCACGCGGCCCGCTCCTCTTCGGTCGGATCGTGGAAGGCCGTTTTGCCGGTCTTCAACATCGCAGCCATAGCCTCGTCATTTTCCTTCGCCGCTTCCGCATTCGCATATGGGGTGGCCTCCCGCACAGCCCGCTCGATGCTTGAGCGAATATCCGCCGGAAGCCCGTTCCAGAAGTCACGATTGACGATCAGCGCATAGCCGAGAAAGCCGTGATTGGTCATCGTCGCGTGCGGCTGCACCTCGAACATTTTTTGATTATAGAAATTGGCCGGTGGATTCTCAGTCCCATCCACAACGCCCGATGATAGCGCCTGATACGCTTCCGAAAATGCCAGCACCTGCGGCAGCGCGCCAAGAGCGGTCATTTGTTCCTCTATCACCCGGGACGACTGGATGCGCATCTTAAGTCCCAGAAGATCGTCCGGCTGCCTGAGCGGCCTTTTCGCCGACAAGATCTTGAACCCGTTGTTCCAGTAACCGAGCCCAACAATTCCCTTCGCCTCGAGCAGCCCAAGGATCTCTTTCCCGATTGGCCCCTCGGTAATCCGCGCCAACTCCGCTGTATCCCGGAACAGATACGGAATGTCGAAAACCTCGAACGCCTTGATCCCCAGTGGCCCAAACTTAGATAACGACGGCGCCAGCATTTCCACAGCGCCAAGCTGCAACGCCTCCAGCTCTTCCTTGTCCTTGTAGAGCTGCGAGTTGGGATAGAGCTCGATGCGAACACGCCCTCCCGTGTAGGCTTCCGCAAGCTCCTTGAACCGCACCGCACCCAGGCTCTTATGAGCTTGCGGTGCCGCAACGTGACTGAATTTAATGACGATCGGGCTGCCAAGTGCCGTCTGCTCTGCCATAGCAGAGTAGGCACCGAAAATGGCCGCGATGAAAAGGAAAAGGGCGCGGCGCATGTCGTCCGTCGGCTCGTGGTTGAGGGGCGGGCTCCGCCTATGGTGGCGCAAGAGCGGCGCCTGTCAAGTGCGGCGCGCGTCTTGCTCGCGCATCCGCCGGCCCTCCTCCCAGTCTTTCACGACAGCCCGAACGAACCGCAGCACCCGCCGCGTTCTCTTGGCATCATCCGGGGCGAGCCACCAGCAGCCGCAGCAAAAGCATGGCCGCTTCGCAAGCCATAGGGTCAATACGTAGTCGGGTCCTGCTGCGCGCATGGCGGGCTCCGGTTCGTCAGCGTTTGCGTCCGCGGCCCTCCGAGTGGGTCGCGGCCTGAAGCTCGGCGGAAGTCAACGCGAACACCTCGCCCGAACTGTCCTCAGTCTCGAGCCAAAGGAAGGGTAATTGAGGGTAGTCCTCCTCGAGGATGTCGAGCCCCGTTCCCACTTCAACGACGAGCACGCCGTCGCGTTCCAGATGCCGCGCCGCCTCGGCCAAAATGCGCCTCACGAGATCGAGCCCGTCGACCCCGCCCGCGTGCGCCATCATCGGCTCGGCCCGATACTCCGGCGGAAACGCGGCCACGGCCTCCGCCGAAACATAAGGCGGATTGGAAATGATCAAGTCGTACTTGCGCGAGCCAAGCGCAGCAAACAGGTCCGACTGCTGCAGCGTAATCCGGCCTTCCAGACCGTAGTCGGTGACATTGCGTTGCGCCACCGCCAACGCATCCGGCGATAGATCGACCGCATCGACAATCGCATTGGGATAAGTCAGCGCCGCCAGAATGGCGAGACACCCCGACCCCGTGCACAAATCGAGCACCGAGGTCACCGTTTCCGGGTCCGGCACCACCGACGCCAATTCCCCATCCAGCAACTCGCCGATATACGACCGTGGCACGATCACCCGCTCGTCGACATAAAAATCTCGGCCCCGGATGTATGCGCGGTTCACGAGATACGGCGCCGGCTTGCGAGTCACAACCCGCGCATCGATGAGCCCCGCGATGCGGACCCGCTCATCCCCCGTCAGCCGGCAATCGAGCCACGGCTCCAGTTGATCGATTGGAAGATCGAGCGCCGATAGGATCAGAAACGCCGCCTCATCGAGCGCCGTCGAGGTCCCGTGTCCGAACACCAGCTTCGCCCCGCGAAAGCGCGACACGCCATAGCGCAACCAGTCGCGCACGGTGACGAGATCGGAGAGGCGGGTTTCGGTGGCAGTCATAAGGCGGCGGGCTCCTCGGATCTCGTGGCCGGCACCCTAGCGCGTCCCCCGCCGCCCCGCCAGTTCGCGCTAACCCTTGAATTCTTCGATCTTCCCGAAGGCTTCCCGCAATGCCGACGCCCACGCCCCCGACAGCTTCTTGAAATACTCATCATCCTGGTGAATCCGGCTGTAGCGGCGCACATCAAGGCTGTCACGCTCGTAAAGCAAAAGGTCGATCGGCATCCCGACCGACAAATTCGAACGCAGCGTCGAATCAAACGACAGCAAAAGGAGCTTGGCCGCCTCTCCCAGCCGCATACCGGGCTGAGCCACGCGATCAAGGATCGGCTTGCCGTACTTGTGTTCGCCGATCTGCAGAAATGGCGCGTCGTCCGAGGCTTCGATAAAATTTCCCTCGGAATAGATCTGGAATAGCCGGGGTGGCTCCGATCCGATCTGCCCTCCGAGAATAAAGGACGCAAAAAACCCGCTGCGCGTCGCCTCCAACGCTTCTCCGTCCACCCGTCGCACCTCGCGCACAGCATCTCCCACGATCCGCGCGGCACGATACATCGACGTCGCCGTCATAAGAGTGTGCTCAACGCCAGAGTCGTCGGCCAACTGCTCGTTCAGAATGCTGACCACGGACTGGCTGATACCCAGATTGCCGGCCGTCAGTAGTACGATCACGCGATCCCCGGGCCGGCGCCAGTAATGCAACTTCCGGAACTGCGAGATGTTATCGACACCTGCATTCGTGCGCGTATCGGCGGCAAAGACGATGCCGCGGTCAAGTCGCAGGGCGACGCCGTAAGTCATATGAGGGCATGCTCAAACTATTGTTGCTGTTGAGCGCCTTGCTGCTGGACTTCGACAACCACGTCAAGTGTCTCGTTCTGTCCGCCCCGGCGGTTGCCACGAATGGGCGCGGCAGTCGCCGCATCCAGGCCCGTCGCGAGCCGAATATAGCGCTCCGTCGGGCACATCAGGTTCGCTGGATCGAAGCCGACCCACCCAAGGCCCTCCACCCACGCCTCCGCCCAAGCATGATGTGCGTCAGACGGTTCCGGTGTACCGGACAGAAAATACCCGTTCACGTAGCGCGCAGGTATGCCGAGCACGCGCGCGCCGGCAATGAAGATATGTGCATAATCTTGGCAAACACCGGTGCCATCAGCGAGCGCTTCTGCCGCACTGGTGTGCGAATGTGTCGTGCCAATCTCATAGGTCACCGCCTCACGGGTCGCATGCATCAAGCGGTGCAATTGATCGAGGGTGCATCCGCCTTTGCATTGTGTAGTGAGATCGCGGATCCCGTCATTAGGAGCCGTTCGCGGCGTTTCCCGCAAATAGACGCGAAGCGGCGCCGGCTCTGACAATCCCTTCGCAACGCCGATCCGATCCCCCGTCTCGACAACGCCACCGGCCTCGATGGTGATGCTGTCGTGCTCGTCTTGGATGGCCGTCAGATGTACCAGATTGCCGAAACCATCATGAAACTGCGCGGCATTTTCAATGCCCGGCGCAGTAACTTGCCAAGAGATGATCTTTTGCCCATCGAAGGTTGGCGGTGACAGCCGCAAGCTCTCGATAGCGTAACGCGCCAGCGTGTCGTAGCGATAGGTGGTGGTATGCTTGACGCTGAGCAACATGGCGATCTCAACCGTTGAAGTGGTATGCGTCTGAAATCTCCTCAGCCACGCGATTGTTGCGGCCCAGGAAGTCCGTCAAAAATTCATGCAAGCCCGACTGGAAGATAGTGTCGATGTTCCCATTTTCCAGCATCGCCAGCGTTTCATGCGCCATGGGTACGCACGTATCGTCCTGATCGTAGAAGGCCTTTAAACCAGCCACCGCTTGATCGATCTCGATGTAACAAGCCCGCAACGACCTGGGCATTTCAGCGCTGAGGATCAGGTAGTCCGCGATGTTCCAAGGCTTATAGTGCTGCTTGTAGACCCACCGGTAGCTGCGATGCGCCGACACGGACCTCAAGATTGACGCCCATTGCAGGTTATCAACGCTGGAGCCGATCATCTCGTAACTCGGCAGGAGGACAAAATACTTCACATCCAAAATGCGGGCCGTGTTGTCAGCCCGCTCCAGAAACGTGCCCAGCTGGCTGAAATAGAAAGTGTCGTTGCGCAAAATCGTGTTCAGCAGCGCGCCCCGATAGGTGGCCGACCGCTCCTTGATCCAGTCCAGAAGCGCAGGCAGCCGGTCGGATGTGATGTCGCGCGGATTGATCGCCTCGAAGTCGATCCACGCGCTATTCAGGCTCTCCCACATCTCGCGCGTCAACGAGGTGCGCTGCGCCCGCGCGTTTCGCCGCGCAATAGAGATGCATGAGCGGACGCTCGCCGGATTGTCGGCGTCAAAAAGAAGGTAGTTGATCACGTCCGACGTCGTCGGCGCGTCGTGCTTGGCCAGATATCCCGTCTCGCACCCAGCACTTTGCAAAGTGGATCGCCACTCCTCGTTGTACCCCTCACCCTCGCGCGGAAGCAACGCGATGCGATAGCCGACCTCGATCAGCCGCGCCATATTCTCCGCGCGTTCCAGATAGCGCGAGAGCCAGAAAAGATCGTTTGCCGTTCGGCCGAGCATGAAAGAAACCGGAGTTTGTGTTGGTGGGCAATCGTCTGTTCGAGGCTTAGTCTTGCAAGATCCAGGTGTCCTTGGTGCCGCCCCCTTGACTCGAGTTCACAACCAACGATCCCTCCCGCAGCGCCACGCGCGTCAGACCGCCGGGAACAAGTCGCACCCGATCGCCGATCAACACAAACGGGCGCAGGTCGAGATGACGCGGCGCCAAACCTGCATCGACGAGGGTTGGGCACGTGGAGAGGGCGAGCGTGGGTTGGGCGATGTAATTCGACGGTCGCGCTTTCAGTTTCTCGCGAAACGCGTCGATTTCCTTTTCTGAAGCTGCCGGTCCAACCAGCATTCCATATCCGCCCGAACCGTGAACTTCCTTCACAACCAGCTCTTTGAGATTGTCGAGGACGTAGGCGAGTTCGTTGGGGTTGCGGCAGTTTCGCGTCGGCACATTATTCAAGATCGGCGGTGCACCCGTGTAGAATTTCACGATCTCCGGAATGTAGCTGTAGATCGCCTTGTCGTCCGCGATTCCAGCGCCCGGCGCGTTGACGATCGTCACTCGCCCAGAACGGTAAACGTCAAACAAGCCAGGCACGCCAAGCATCGACGTCGGCTCGAACACCAGTGGATCGAGAAAATCATCATCGATTCGCCGATACAGGACGTCGACCTGCTTCAGTCCCTGCGTCGTCTTCATGTAAAGCGCACCGTCGAGGACCACGAGATCGTGCCCCTCGACGAGTTCGACACCCATCTGATCGGCGAGAAACGAGTGCTCGAAGTAGGCGCTGTTATAAAGACCGGGTGTGAGAAGCGCGATATTGGGTTCGCGGTCGAGATGCTTGTCCGCCACGCTCTCCAGCGTCTTCAAGAGATTGTCGGGATAGGTCTCAATTGGCGCGACGCGGTTCTTGGCAAACAAATCCGGAAACATGTGCATCATCGTTTCGCGGTTCTCCAGCATATAGGAGACCCCCGAAGGCGTGCGTGTGTTGTCCTCGAGAACGTAGAACTCGTTTGGGCCCGTCCGAACGATGTCGATGCCGATGATGTGCGAGTAGATGCCAAGCGGTGGGTCCACACCGATCATCTCGGGCACAAAGGCGCTATTCTGGATGACCAGCTCTTCCGGGATTCGCCCCGCCCGCAAGATCTCTTGGCGATGGTAGATGTCGTACATAAAGGCATTGAGCGCCTTGACCCGCTGTTCAATACCCGCTGCCAGCCGCCGCCACTCGGATGCGGAAATGATGCGCGGCACGATGTCGAAGGGGATCAAGCGCTCGGAGGACTGCCCATCGCCATAGACGGCAAACGTTATTCCGGTCCGCCGGAACAGCGCTTCCGCTTCGGTTCGCTTCTTTTTCAGATCATCGATTTTCTGGGTACCGAGCCACTCAGCCACGGCGCGGTAAGGTTCACGCACCCCCCCACCGAAGCCATTCATTTCGTCGAAGGCTTTCGACACGTCGAGCGATCCCCCAATTCGTTTGTTCTTAGCCACAATAGCGCAAAGACCGGGCCAACTAAAAAACCAAATAGAGTCAGAGAGATAAGGCGGCAGGAACGACGATCTGGCGTCTCAAGAGGCGGCGGTTGCACAAGTTTCAGTCACGCCATGTCGCACGGAACGGCCTGAGCAGTTTTTAGGCGCCCTCCAATTAACCGCAAGTCGAACGACACGTCACGGTCCACCTGTTCGACCCGTCTCTGCCGCTATTCATCATGATAGTAAGGTCCTAGGGGTTGATCGACCAGTGGGAGTGGTCAAAGCGAGAGCGGTGACGGGGGACATGGCAGAACGCAGCAGCAGCCGAAGTGGAACGTACGCGGAGCGCGCGGGTTCCAGCCCCGAGCGCGTCGGCGTTATCGTCATACACGGTGTTGGCGAAACTGAAGCTGGCTGGATCAACGACAGCCTGATTCCCCGCCTCGCTTCGGAGCCCGACACCCCGGCATTCGACAATCACAGCGAGGTCTTCAACCTTCCCGATCGGGGCCGAAACCGTCCAAACCTTCGTTTCAAAGCATTTGTTCGCCGTGGCCGCACCCAGAGCGGAGCGAGCCTTGCGTTAATGGAAATGACCTGGGCCGATCTTTCGCGCATCGGCTCTGGCACGCTGGCCAACGCCCTCGTCATGCTGAAACTCTTCTACGAAGCGCCTCAGGTGCTCGGCGAGTGCTTCTTCGACAAGACGCGCAATGTCTTTGCCACCGTTCTTTGGAACCTCATCCGGCTCGCCAATTGGATTCTCCGCTGGCCCATCACCGGGCTCAACATCGTTGCGCTCGTTTGCGCCCTGACGCTTCTGCTCCGGCAAAGAATGCTGGACACACCTGACCTCCAGCCGTTGTTCATCTTTAGCCTGCCGCACGTGATGATGGCGCTCCTCGCCGGTCTCGCGGTGTTGTCACTCCTGTTCGCGCGATGGCGCGTTGGCCGCGACATCGCCCTCACCGATATAGGCATGTCGACGGCAATGTTCGCCGCCCTATCCGCGATGGCCATTTTTATCACGCAACAGGTCATGCCGGATGAACTGTTGATGAACCCGGCATTTTACCTGAAGGCAGCCGGCGTGGTCATCTTCGGGTTCTGGATGATCTGGAATTACGCCATGCTGGTCGCGATTCTGTCCCTCGCTGCCCTGGCCATCCAGCAATGGTTTGAAAAAGAGAACACCGAGCGCATTCCCATCATCCGTCCCGTGGCCGCAGTCAGCCTCAGCGTTGCCCAGGGCGTGATCTACAAAATCGTCATCGCCCTCCTCTGGATCTTTATATTCGTCACCCTTGATTTCAATGAACGCACCGCCGACGCCTGCCAGAATGATCCGCTACATGCGTGCAGCTACCTGGCTGACGTTCAGAAAAATCTTGTCGGAATTGTCGTTTTCAATCTCCTCGTCGTCTCCGCCCTCGCCGTCACATTCTTCGTTGTCGCAATCACCCGTTCGCTTCTGCGCATCCCCGCCCGCCGCACGCGCCGCCTAGCATCGTTCTGGATGCCGCGCATGATCGTGAACCCGGTTGCGATCGTCATTCTCCTCCTCGGCACACTTTTCAACCTTGTGATTTTCTATTGGCGGGATGTCATTCCGGTTGATTTCTACAAGCAGGTCGACGTACGGCTTCTGCCGTGGCAGGAGGTCGTTAAGGTCATGGTCGGCGGCGGTTCAGCCTTGACCGTCGCATTCTACGCCTTCCGGGCTTTGCAGCACGCCGCCCGCGGAATCCTTCACATCGGCCGCGATCTCGTCGACCACCAATTCACGCCGCGCTTTACATTCTCGCGCTACCTGCTTCCGAGACCCGCACATACGGGCGTCGCTCATCCCCGGCGCGCGCGCATTGAGGCTCGTCTCGATGTACTCTTGAAGGAAATCGTCGACGTCGAACAATTCGATCGCCTCGTCTTCATCGCCCACAGCCAGGGCAGCGTCATCCTGCACGACTACCTGAGCGGAAACCGGGACGACCTCGCGATCCGCAGAGCGCGCCGCATCGACATCCTGACGCTCGGCTCTCCGCTGTCCCACCTCTATCAATACTACTTCGCGAAATACGAAGCGACGAGCGCCGGTCCCGAAGCGCTGAACACGCGCCTCACCTCTTGGACCAACATGTGGCGCGTTGACGATCCCATCGGCAATCGGATCGATCTTTTCGACGGCAATTTCGTGCGCAACATTCCGCTGCGTCCCGGCGGACATGTCGACTACTGGAAAGACCCCGAGGCCATCCGCGCCATCATCGACCTCATTGAGGAACGGCCGATCTCTTATGTGCCAGTTGAAGCAAACGAGGCAATTGAGCGGCCGCTGGCCGAACCCGTACCAGCCGCCACCTAGACGACCGCGCTGCGCGTGCCGGGAATAGCGGGCGAGGGGCCGCAAAACGTGATCACATCTCCGTCGCTGATGGATGCGCCCAAATCCAAGTTGCCGCCCGTATAGGTGCCGGGATTCATGTCCCGCCCGTTGCACAAAACACGCGCAATTTGGTCCAACGGTATCTGGTAGATCGCAATAAGATCGCCCACGCTCGTCTCTGCAGGCACGTCAATCGTCTTGGCAAACCGTGGACGGTCGCCGAATTTCATCAGGCTCGTCACGAATCGCACCTCGATGGACATCGTTTCGGCGGCGCGGGACGTGGCGGCTGTGATCGAGCGGTCATAAGCGGACATGGCATGCTCACGAAAAAGTTTGCGATGCCCTGCAAATCCCGCAATTCGCGGCTGCGCACAATTCCCCGAAAGTCGAACGGGCGCCGGAGTGATCCAGCGCCCGCCCAAATGCCAGCCCACGCGTGGCTAAATTTTAGAACAACCCCTCGATCTGCCCCTGATCGTTCAGTCGAATGGTATCTGCTGACGGCACCTTCGGCAGTCCGGGCATCGTCATGATGTCACCGGTCACCACCACAATAAACTCCGCCCCCGCCGAGAGACGCAGTTCCCGCACCGGCACGATATGTCCCGTTGGAGCACCGCGCTTGTTCGCGTCCGTCGAGAATGAATACTGCGTCTTGGCCATGCACACCGGCAGATGGCCAAAGCCCATGGCCTCCAATTCCTTGAAGCGCGTCTCAACCGAACCGTCGCACGAGATATCTGCCGCGCGGTAGATCTCGGTCGCGATCGTCTTGACCTTATCGCGCAACGGCATCTCGTCCGGGTACAATGTCTTGAAGTTGGCCTTGCCGCTCTCGCACACGCCCACGACATGCTGCGCCAGAGCTTCCGTCCCCTTACCGCCATCGGCCCAGTGCGTGCACAGGAACGCCTTCGTTCCCATGCTCTCCGCCGCCTTCATCACTTCCTGGATTTCAGCTTCGGTATCCGTGATAAACCGATTGACGGCCACCACCGCCGGAACGCCGAACTTGGCGACATTTTCGATGTGCCGCTTGAGATTATCGCAGCCCTTGGCGACAGCAGCGACGTTCTCGCCCTTCAAGTCTTCCTTCTTCACGCCGCCGTGCATCTTGAGCGCCCGCACGGTCGCGACAATCACCGTTGCCGACGGCGCAAGACCCGCCTTGCGGCACTTGATGTCGAAGAACTTTTCAGCGCCAAGATCCGCGCCGAAACCAGCTTCTGTCACCACGTAGTCGGCCAATTTCAGCGCCGTCTGGGTTGCGAGCACCGAGTTGCAGCCGTGCGCAATGTTGGCAAACGGACCGCCATGGATAAACACCGGATTGTTCTCCAGCGTCTGTACTAGATTGGGCATCAAGGCGTCCTTGAGCAGCACGGTCATCGCGCCGTCCGCCTTCACGTCCCGAGCCCGCACCGGCTTCTTGTCGCGCGTGTAGGCGATGATGATGTTTCCAAGCCGATTTTCGAGATCCTTGAGGTCCTTCGACAGGCACAGAATGGCCATGACTTCGGACGCCACCGTAATGTCGAAACCGTCTTCGCGTGGGAAACCATTCGAAACGCCGCCCAGAGAGTTGACGATCGAGCGCAGCGCGCGATCGTTCATGTCAAGCACGCGGCGCCATTCCACGCGGCGGCTATCGATGCCCAGGCTATTGCCCCAGTAGATGTGATTGTCGATCAACGCCGAGAGCAGGTTGTGCGCGGATGTGATGGCGTGAAAGTCGCCGGTGAAGTGAAGATTGATATCTTCCATCGGCACGACCTGGGCGTAGCCGCCCCCTGCCGCGCCACCCTTCACGCCGAAGCATGGCCCGAGCGATGGCTCACGCAAAGCCATGATCGCCTTTTTGCCGATCCGGTTCAGACCATCACCAAGGCCCACCGTCGTCGTCGTCTTACCCTCGCCCGCTGGCGTCGGGTTGATGGCCGTCACGAGGATCAGTTTGCCGTCCGGGCGGTTCTTCAGACTATCGATAAAGTCCGCCGTCACCTTCGCCTTGGTCGGGCCGTACTGCAAAAGTGCATCCGATGGGATGCCGACCTTGGCGGCCACCTCCGAAATCGGCTTCATGCTGGCTTCGCGGGCAATCTCAATGTCGGTCTTCACGGTCACGGCGTTTCCCTCGAATGGAGTTTCTTATGCGTGGGTGAGTAGTTAACCGCGCGCGGCAGGCAAAGCTAGCAGCGGGAAAGGATGCTTGGCGGTTGTCCGGGAATATGTCGACTAAAGTCGCTGCCGCCAAGCGCGTTATTGTCGTCCGGGGCCTGGAGCGGTGCGGCTTTGCTTCGCACATGCGAAGGCCCACCGCTGGGGGCGGCGCGCCTGTCTTGGGGGGGCATGGTTTGCCGGCTTATCTCTCGCGGAAAGCCCGGTTGATCTGATCTGACATTGGCTTCATGAGGTAGGAAAGCGCTGTCCGCTCCTCGGTCGTAATATGGACTTCAACAGGGATGCCCGGCTGTAGCTTGTTGTGACCGAGCTTCGCCCGCTCGGCATCAGACATTGAAATTCTGGCGGTGAAATAGATTTCACCCGTGATCTGGTCGCGGGTCAGATCCGGCGAAATGCTTGCCACTTCGCCGGCGATTTGCGGTGTCGTCTGCTGGCTGAACGCACTGAAGCGTAGGCGCGCCTGCATGCCGACCCGCACCTGATCGATATCCTGCGGCGCGATCTTGGCCTCGACCAGCAGCTTATCGTCTTGCGGAACGATGAGCATGATCTGCTCGCCGGGATTGATGATCCCGCCCACTGTGAAAACCGCCAGCTGATGCACGATTCCATCCTGTGGCGCGCGGATGTCAACCCGGCGCAATTGGTCGACAGCAGCAATCTTACGTTCAACAAATTCCGCGATCTTCGTTTGTGCGTCGCGCAGTTCGTTGACCACCTCGGTCTTCATATCCTGGTCGAGGCGCGCCATCTGCAACGCAACTTCCGTCCGCCGCCCGCTCGTCTGCGCCAAAGTGGCGCCATACTGGCCAAGCTCGCCCTCAAGTCGCGCCTTCTCCCGCTTCAGCGCCGCCAGCTTCGTGGTCGTTACCAGCTGCTTGGCCTCTAGACCTGAAAGGCCCGCCAGCTCGTCGGCAATCAGTTTGATTTCGCGCGTCTTGGCATCAAGTTGCGCGGTGATGCCATCCGCCTCCTGCGCCAGTTGGCCGACACGCTCGTTGAGCTGCGACAGTTGCCCGGCCTTGGACTCCCGGCGCGAAACGAAAAGGCTTTGCTCGCCGTTCACGATCTCGGCAACATCGGCTTCGAAAGTTCTGCTGGCCAGTATCTCTGGAACAGCAATGCTGTCCGCGCCGTCCCGCTCCGCCTTGAGCCGCGCTTCGCGCATCAAAAGCTGATCGAGCTGCTTGGAGATCATCTGCTCGTTGGTGCGCGTGAGCGTCTCGTCGAGCCGGACGAGGAGATCGCCCACGTTCACCCTTGAGCCATTTTTCACGTGGATCTCACCGACAATGCCGCCGGAGGGATGCTGAACTTTCTTCACGTTCGACTCAACGACGACAAGTCCGGCGCCGATCACCGCGCCCGAGATCGTCGTGCTCGCAGCCCAAACACCCAGGCCACCGACGAGAAAAAATAATACTGCCAAGCCCGCTGCAATGTAACCGCGGACGTTCGCTGCAACCTCGACCTTGATGCGCTGCGGACGGGTCATTGAACACCTCCCGTATCGTGATCAGTGATCACCTTGGGCACCAAACTTGGAAAAGGCGTTGTCGAGGTTTCAGATGGCGCGGATGTCATCGGCGACACAGTGGCGACCGGCCGCAGAGACGCGGTCGGTTTGCTGGAGCCAGTCTTTCGTACAGTCCGAACGACCGGCATTGAGGCGTCTTTCGCGGCCACACCTGGAGCAGCGGGTCCGGCCGGCGCAACCGGTTCGGCTTGGTTCCGTGCGGCGACAGGCTCAGGAGTGTGCGCTGGTTGCGGCCGGTTGAGCACATCCTTCAGCACGTCGGCCTTAGGTCCGAAAGCCGCGATCTGTCCCCGTGCCATGGCCAAAACCATGTTGATGGCAGCCAGAGCTGACGGGCGGTGGGCGATGACGATCGCGATCCCGCCGCGTGCGCGAACCGACTGGATCGCTGCGGTCAGCGCGTTGTCACCGGCCGTATCGAGATTGGAGTTCGGCTCATCGAGCACGACGAGGAATGGATCGCCATAAAGCGCACGCGCCAACGCGATGCGCTGCCGCTGACCCGCCGAAAGTCCCACGCCGCCCTCGCCGATCTTGGTCTGATAGCCGTCGGGCAGATTGACGACCATCTCGTGAACTCCGGCCGCTTCCGCTGCCTTCACGATGGTCTCACTTGTGGCATCAGGATCGAAACGCGCGATGTTCTCGGCCACGGTCCCGGCAAAGAGTCCGATTTCCTGCGGCAGATATCCGATGTGTTGGCCGAGTGCCTCAGGCGTCCACTGGTCGAGCGCGGCCCCGTCGAGGCGCACGCTGCCAGCCGGTGTCAACGGTTGCCAAATGCCCATCAGCGCCCGGGCCAGCGTCGATTTACCCGACGCGCTGGGGCCGATGATGCCCAGGCCGTCGCCGGCGTTGAGCGCAAAATTGATCCCGTGAATAATCGGGTTGCGCTCACCCGGTGCCGCGATCGCGAGATTGCGAACACTCAGCGTCGCGGCCGGTTTGGGCAACGCCACAAGATCCGCCTCGTCCCCTCCAATATCCATCATATCGAACATTTTCGACAGACGCTCATAGCTCTGTCGTGTCGCAACGAACCCGCGCCAATGCGCAATAGCCGTCTCGATGGGCGCCAGAGCGCGCGCCATGATGATCGATGCGGCAACGATGGTACCGGGCGATACCTCGCCACGAATGACGAGCCAGGCGCCAAGGCCCAAGATTCCGGACTGCAAAAATAGCCGCATCACTTTCGAAATGCTGCCGATGCCGGATGCAGCATCATTTGCTGTCATTTGATCGGTGACATGCTGCGCAGTAAGCTTCTCCCAGCGGGCCAGCATACGGTCGCCAAGTCCAAGAGCATGGATGAGCTCAGCGTTTCGCCGCGTTTCCTCGCCGAAAGCGTAGCGAGACGACGCGCTGGTGACAGCCGACATCGTCGGCTCTCGCGTCTGCTGTTCGGTTAAAAGCGTCAACGTCACGAGAATGATCGCGCCGAACAGAGCGAAGACACCGAGGATTGGATGAAACAAAAAGACGACGAGCAGATAGATCGGCACCCACGGCAGATCAAAAAGCGCTGTCGGGCCAAGCCCGCTGAAGAAGCCGCGGATGGTGTCGAGATCGCGGACCGGCTGTAGACCGTCGCCAGACTTGCGGTACTTGAGCGGCATCATGCGGATGGCCCGGTACACGCTGGCCCGCACATCGTTGTCCATCCGGACGCCCACGCGGCTCATGACCCGGACGCGAATAAAATCTAGAAATCCGTTGGCCATATAAAGCAGCGCCATCAGAACGGTGAGACCGATCAAGGTCGGCACGCTGTTCGACGGCAGCACCCGGTCATAGACCTGGAGCATGTAGAATGAGCCGGTCAGCGCCAGCAGGTTGATGACACCCGAGAAGAGGCCAACAGCGATCAGTAGGTCTTTCGAGCGGCGAAGCGTGCGCTGTAGCGGGTTAGAAATGGGGGGACTGGACGAAAGCCGACTCATAACGGCACTCACGCTCCGGATCGCGCCGTGGCTCAATCGCGAACCGGAGGGTCCGTGACGGTCTTCGACGCATGGTTACCGGAACATTGGTGCCAGAGAACTCTTCACAGATGGCTAACTCTGAAAAGAAAAAGCGTTTCGGGAGAGTCACTTGCCAATTTCGCCCTTCATCTTTTGTCAAGCAGCCGGCGGCGCTGCATTGAATTGGAACCGGCCAATAAACGGTTTGCCCTCTTTGTCCCGCGCGCGCAGCTTGGCCGGCCTCGCCGTAAAGACATTCTTAGTCAGTTGCTGGAGCAACTGCTCGACGACCTTCGGCTCACCAAAAGCGGCCACGATCCATGGAATGTCTCCCGATTTCCAGTCGCCGGGATCGAGCTGCATCGGCTGATCGAGCTGCGCGGAAAGTCGCTGGTCGACGCTGTCCGAGACCATGGCCCACAAAACGACACCCATTGGAGCCACCACGCCTGTCTCCTGCGCCTGGGCTTCCGCGACCGCGAATTGCCCCGTCTGCATGGCCGGCACGACCATCCATTCCAGATCCGCCAAAGTCCTGCCCCGCTCCGATTCAGACCTCATCAGGAGTGTAACGATGTCGCCAAATGCACTGGAAAGTCGCTTGGCCAACTGCGCGCGGCGCGTCAGTTCCTCTTTGGATAGAGCTTTGGGCTTCTCATTTCCGCTCGTGGCCATGGGCCAAATCCTCACTGAAGTATCGTGGAAATTAACGTCCGTAAGGAGCGCTGGCCCGTCCGGAAGTCAAGCCCCGCGCGCAAATCCCAAGGGCATTCATCATTGCTTGCCGAATTCTATGCTGCAATGACAAATAGGTTGGAGACCAGCAGATCGGGGCTCTAAACAGCCAATGGCCCCGCAAACCTGGAAGCAAGACACCGGTATGTCCGACTCCATCGATTTGGCCGAATATCTCGCCCGCTGGGTCGACAAAAACCCGGAACGAGAAGCCGTGGCCACGACGGTGGCTGGCATCGCGCGCGCCTGCCTTGAGATCGACGCCCTGATCCGCAAGGGTCCCCTCGCTGGCGCCGTCACTGCAACCACGGGCAAGCAAAGTGGTATTGATCAGCAAAAAAAAATCGACGTTCTCGCCAACGATCTGATCTTGCGGGCGCTTCGCGATTGTCCCGTGTCGTGTTTTGCGTCGGAGGAAATGGATAGTCCGCTCCGCATTCACGCCGGCGGCAAACTCGCGGTGGCCGTCGACCCTATCGACGGCTCGTCCAACGTCGAAGCCAATATCACCCTCGGCACCATCTTCTCGATTCTGCCCGCGCTGGCGGGCGGCGCCGACGGATCAAGCTTCATGCAGCCTGGCCGCAATCAGCTTGCCGCCGGCTTTGCGGTCTATGGTCCCTACACCAGTTTCGTTGTCAGCGTCGGCGCCGGCACGCAGATTTTCACGCTCGATCCCGAAACCAAGCGATTCATACGCAGCTTCTACAGCGTTGCCATTCCCGCCAGTACCGCCGAATTCGCCATCAACAGTTCGAATTATCGCCACTGGGAAGATTGCGTGCGCATCTACGTTGACGATCTCTTGCGCGGCCGCGACGGCCCGCGTGGCAAGGATTTCAACATGCGGTGGACCGCCACCCCGGTCTCGGACATCTACCGCATCCTCAACCGCGGCGGCATCTTCCTCTACCCAGGCGATCTGCGCGACGGTTATAACGCCGGCCGCCTGCGCCTCGTTTATGAGGCAAACCCCATCGCTTTTGTCATCGAACAGGCCGGTGGTGCCGCATCGACCGGGCGCACCGCCATTCTCGACGTAGAGCCCCAGAGCCTGCATCAGCACACGCCGATCGTCACCGGTTCGAAAGCCGAAGTCGACTATGTCGTCCGCCTCCACCACGAACCGCACGGTCCAGGCGAACGCTCGCCCCTCTTCGGCCGCCGTGGTCTATTCCGAATTTGATCGCAGGAAAGTAACGAGAGATGTCCGCCAAGCATCCGATCATTTCCGTCACCGGTTCGTCCGGCGCCGGCACGTCGTCCGTCAAGCGCACGTTCGAGCAGATCTTCCGCCGCGAAGGTCTCAACGCGGCGTACATCGAAGGCGACGCTTTTCACCGCTACAATCGCGAAGAAATGCAAGCGGCCATGCAGTCCGCCGAAGAGGCCGGCAATCAGAACTTCAGTCATTTCGGCGTCGAAGCCAATCTTCTAAAGGAGCTGGAGCAGGCGTTCCGCTCGTATGGCGAAATCGGCACCGCCAAGACCCGGCACTACATTCACAACCAAGAGGAAGCGCTGACCTTCGGTACCGAGCCGGGCACTTTCACGGCCTGGGAAGAGATCCCCTATGGCACCGATCTCCTCTTCTATGAAGGCCTCCACGGCGCCACCGTCACCGGCAAAGTGAACATCGCCAAATACGCCGACCTGAAAATCGGCGTCGTCCCCGTCATCAACCTGGAATGGATCCAAAAGATCCACCGTGACCGCGAAGACCGTGGCTACACCACCGACGATGTCGCCACCACAATCCTGCGCCGCATGCCTGACTACGTAAAATTCATCTGCCCGCAGTTCACCGAAACCGACATCAACTTCCAGCGCATCCCCACGGTCGATACGTCCAATCCTTTCGTCGCCCGCTGGATCCCCACGCCCGACGAGTCGATGGTTGTCATTCGTTTCCGCTCCCCGCGCGGCATCGACTTTTCGTATCTCTGCTCCATGATCAAAGACAGCTTCATGTCCCGGGCGAACTCGATTGTCGTTCCCGGCTCCAAGCTCGACCTTGCTATGCAGCTCATCCTGACGCCGATGATCCTCCAGCTCATGGAACGCAAGCGCCGCACATTCTTCTAAACGGCCTTGGTGCTGGGTTTTACGCAGCCGTCCCGCGCCGCCCGCTTGCCCTTGCCGCCTGGCCCGTGTACCCCTGCGCCGACGCCATCCCGGAGGAAGCCCCATGTCCCGGCCGCTCATCATCGCCCCATCGATCCTCTCCGCTGACTTCTCCAAGCTCGGCGCAGAAGTCCGCGACGTGGATGCCGCCGGCGCCGACTGGATCCACCTCGATGTCATGGACGGCCACTTCGTCCCCAACATCACGTTCGGCCCACCCGTTATCAAGGCCATCCGCGCCGCGTCACCGAAGGTCTTCGATTGCCATTTGATGATCGCACCTTGCGATAACTACCTCGCAGCCTTCGCCGACGCTGGCGCCGACATCATCACCGTCCACGCCGAAGCCGGTCCCCACCTCGATCGGTCGCTCCAAGCGATCAAGGCGCTTGGCAAGAAAGCCGGCGTTTCGCTCAACCCGTCGACACCCGCCAGCGTCATCGAGTACGTCCTCGACCGCTTGGACCTCGTCCTCCTCATGACCGTCAACCCTGGCTTCGGCGGCCAAGCCTTCATCCCGTCGGTCATCGAGAAAGTGCGTCACGTGAAAGCCCTCGTCGGAAACCGCCCCATCGACATCGAGATCGACGGCGGCGTCACACCCGAAACCGCGCCGCTCGTCGTCGCTGCCGGTGCCAACGTTCTTGTCGCGGGCTCCGCCGTCTTCAAAGGCGGCACGCAAGCGGCCTACGCAGAGAACATCCGCGCCATTCGCACCGCCGCATCGTCCGCCCGCGCCCGCGCGGCGTGACGCCGTGAGCCCGTAATGCGTTTCGACACGCCGCTGCCCATCGACGACGTGCTCGGCGAACTGAGCGCGGCGCTGACCGCCCGCTCGTCGGTGGTCCTCGTCGCTCCGCCCGGCGCCGGCAAAACGACGCGCGTGCCGCTCGCCCTGCTCGATGCCCCCTGGCTCGGCAAGCGCAATAAAATCCTGGTCCTCGAACCCCGCCGCATCGCAGCGCGCGGCGCTACCGAGCGCATGGCCAAAACGTTGGCCGAACGCGTCGGCGACACGGTCGGCCTGCGCGCGCGCATGGTCACCAAGAGCGGTCCGAAAACCCGCATCGAAGTCATCACCGAGGGCGTTTTCACCCGCATGATCCTCGATGACCCGTCCCTCGACGGGATTGGTGCGGTTCTTTTCGACGAATTCCACGAACGCTCGTTGGATGCCGATCTCGGCCTTGCCCTGGCACTCGAGACGCAAAAGGCTCTCCGCGACGATCTCCGCATTCTCGTGATGTCCGCCACACTCGACGGCGCTCGCGTCGCGTCTCTTCTCGACAACGCCCCCATCATCGAAAGCGAAGGCCGCGCCTTTCCCGTTGAAACCCGCTATCTTGGCCGCGATGCCAGCCGCTGTATCGAAGATCAGGTGACGGACGCGATCGGCCGCGCCGTGCGCTCTGAGCCCGGCTCGCTCCTCGTCTTCCTTCCCGGCCAAGGCGAGATCAAACGGGTGGAAGAACGCCTGCGCGATAGCATCGCCGATCCGGCCATCATCCTCGCGCCCCTCTACGGCTCTATGGATATGGCCGCCCAAGATCGCGCCATCGAGCCAGCCCCCGCCGGCCAACGCAAAGTCGTCCTCGCCACCGCTATCGCCGAAACCTCGCTCACGATCGAGGGCGTCCGCGTTGTCATCGACTGCGGCTTACAGCGTGTCCCCCGCTTCGAACCCGACGCGGGCGTCACGCGCCTCGAAACCGTCCGCGTCTCTCGCGCCTCCGCCGACCAGCGCCGGGGTCGCGCCGGCAGAACGGAACCCGGCGTCTGTTACCGCCTCTGGGATGAACTACAAACCGCAAGCCTGCGCCCTTTCACCGAACCCGAAATCCGTTCCGCAGATCTATCCGGTCTGCTCCTCGATCTCGCCGAATGGGGCGTCACCGATCCGGCAACTCTGGCCTGGCTTGATCCACCTGCACTGTCGGCCGTGACCGCCGCCCGCGAAGAGTTGCAGGCCATCGCCGCCCTCGATGCCAGCGGCCGTATCACGCCCGAAGGCCGCCGCGTCCGAGCACTGCCGCTGCCGCCTCGCCTCGCCCGCATGGTGCTTGCCGCGCAATCGCTTGACGCCGCCGAACTGGCCGCCCTCCTCGTCGAACGCGGCCTCGGCGGCACTGACACCGACCTCGATCACCGCCTGACGAATTTCCGTCGCGACCGCTCCCGCCGCGCCGATGACATGCGCCGCCTCGCAGCTGCTTGGGCCAAGTCGGCTGGCGCCGGCAACGGCACGAGCGATGACACCGCAGCGACCCTTCTTGCGCTCGCCTATCCCGATCGCATCGCCAAGGCCCGCGGCGCTCCGGGCCAATATCTCCTCGCCAACGGCCGCGGTGCGCACCTCGATCCCGCCGATGGCCTCGCCCGCGAGCCCTACCTCGTCGTCGCCGAATTGCAGGGCAAGGCAGCGGCCACGCGCATCCTTTCCGCCGCGCGCTTGACCGAGGCCCAACTTGTCGCGTGCGCAGGTCACCGCATCGTCGATCGCGATGAAATCTCCTTCGACACCACAGCCGGCGCCATCCGCGCCCGCCGCATCAGCCGTCTCGATGCCATCACGCTCTCCAGCGAAAGCCGCGCAGTCACGCCGTCATCGGAAACCGCCGAATTGCTCGCCCGGGGCGTTGCTACCACCGGCATCGATCGGCTGCCCTGGTCCAATACCCAACAGCAGCTCCGCCACCGCGTAGCATTCCTGCGCACCGCCGAAGGCACCGGCTCGAATTGGCCCGATTTGAGCGACGTTGCACTGGCTGAAGCCCCCGAAACATGGCTCGCCCCGTTCCTCGATCGCGCAACCAAACGATCAGAGATTGATGCCGCCGTACTCGGAAGTGCTCTTGAAGCGCTCATACCGTGGGACATGAAGCGCAAACTCGATGCCGATGCGCCGACCCACTTCGAGGCGCCCACCGGCAACAGCCATCCCATCGACTACGACGGCCCCAGTGCGCCTGCTCTCTCAATCCGTGTCCAGGAACTGTATGGGCTGAAAGAGCACCCGGCGATTGCCGGCGGCCGCCTGCCGCTGACGCTCAATCTGTTGTCGCCTGCCCATCGGCCGATTCAAATCACGCGCGACTTACCCGGTTTCTGGGCGGGCTCCTGGAGAGCTGTGAAATCAGAAATGAAGGGCCGCTACCCGCGCCACCTTTGGCCGGATGACCCAGCCAGCGCCCTACCGACCGCGCGGGCTAAGCCGCGCGGTACATGACGCAGTCCAGTCGCCTTAGCGATAGCAGGGACGCCCCTCGACACTGGCGCTCCACCCGCTCGTCTCTTTCGAATATGAAATCTTCTTGCTGGCGGCATTTCCAAAGCTTGCCCACCGGCCGCCGTACTCCAGATCCGTGAAATCGATCCAAGACCGGATCGCGGCCTTCTGCGCAGCGGCCTTGGTGGCACCCACGCCGCTCCCCGAATGCCAGTGATCGCTCATGCAGAGCTTGCCCTTCTCGCGGCGCATGTCATGCATGGCGGCAAGCCCAGAAATCTCTTGAGCGGAAGCGGAAACCGGTAGGCCGACCGCAACAATCATCACAGCAATCATGCTGAAGCGCATTCGTTGTCTCCCCAAGACCATTTCGCAGAACAGGCGAATCGCCGAGATATTAGCGGCGCCCCCGACACCCTTCAATTAGATCAGACGCATCGTCCGCATACTTATGTGTCCCGATCGCCCCACAATAATGTGGTCGTGCACGGTCACTCCCAGCGGCTTGCCGGCATCGATGACAAGCTTGGTCATATCAATATCTGCCCGCGATGGTGTTGGATCACCTGACGGATGATTGTGGACCAGAATGATTGCCGTCGCCGAAAGTTCCAACGCCCGCTTGACGACTTCACGAACGTACACCGGCGTGTGGTCCACGGTTCCTTCGCCCTGCACTTCATCGGCGATCAGCCGGTTCTTCTTATCGAGGAAGAGAACGCGAAACAGTTCCCGTTGTTCGTAGCCCTGCGCCAACGTCAGATAGGCCAGCACATCCGGGTGTGACGATAGCAGTGGTTTCTGGATCATCCCAGTTCGCGTCAGCCGCGTAGCCGCCGCATGAACCAGCCGAAACTCCGTCACAACGGCATCGCCGACGCCGGTGACTTCCTTCAGTCGCCCCTCGGGCGCATTGACGACCTCGGCGAACGAACCAAATCGCGCAATAAGCCGCTTAGCGAGGTCCTTCGTATCCCGCCGAGGGATCGCACGAAAAAGAACGAGTTCGAGAAGTTCATAATCTGGCAGCGCATCCGCCCCGCCTTTGCGAAAGCGGTCCCGCAACCGGTCCCGATGCCCCATGTGCAGCGGAGCCGTTGCCGAAGCAGAGACCGAAGACGCTTCAAACAGACCGGTCTGGCTCGGCTGATCGTCGCCCTTCCCCCGGTCCGTCATCCTCGCCCCCGCCAACGTTTTCTCTATGCGATGACGTAGGGCGGTTGATGCAGTCCGGCGGGCGACGTCGTAAAGATCTCGCAACCCGTCTCCGTCACACCGATCGTATGCTCGAACTGCGCCGAGAGTTCGCGGTCGCGCGTCACGGCCGTCCATCCGTCGGGCAGCACTTTCACCGACGCCTTGCCGAGATTGATCATCGGTTCGATCGTGAAGAACATGCCGGGCTGCATCACGACGCCCTCGTTCTCCTCGCCGTAATGCAGGATATTTGGCCGGTCGTGGAACACGCGGCCAAGTCCGTGCCCGCAAAAGTCCCGCACCACGCTGCACCGCTCCGCTTCCGCGAACTGTTGGATGACTGCACCGATCTTGCCGGTCGAAACACCAGGCTTCACCGCCGCGATCCCGCGCATCAGGCATTCATACGTCACTTCAATAAGCCGCTCCGCCCGACGAGAAACCTCCCCGACCGCGTACATGCGGCTCGTATCGCCATGCCACCCGTCTACGATGAGCGTGACATCGATGTTGACGATGTCGCCATCGCGCAAAGGCTTCGGCCCCGGAATGCCATGGCAAACCACATGATTGATCGATGTGCAGATCGCCTTGGGAAATCCACGATAATTGAGCGGCGCCGGGATTGCGCTGTGATCGCGCGCGAAGTCCATAACCAGAGCATCGAGGTGATCGGTGGCGACACCGGGCTTCACGTGCGGCGTAATCATATCCAGTGCCGCAGCCGCCAACTGCCCCGCCTTACGCATCCCCGCAAAGTCTTCGGGTCCGTGCAGCTTGATCGAATTATCGCGCTGACGCGCCCGGGAAACTTCGACGTTCGACATGGATCTGCTGCTCACCGTAACTGATGGCTGAATTAATATCGGAAAGACGGCTCTTAGCCAACGCACGAGCGGTCCCGATCCGTCGCAGGCGACGCGGAAAAGGAAACGGCGGCCTTTTGGGGCCGCCGTTCCGGATGTTCACCCGTCAGATCGCCGGGAGATTTACGCCTGGGCGTCGCCTTCGCCCTCGGCGGGAGCTTCGGCAGCCGTCAGCAGCGCGCGTGCTTGGCCAATCCAATCCTGCTTCTCGATGCGGCCATCGATGTTGAGCGCACCTTCGACGTTGCCGATGTCCTCGTCCGAGAAATTCGCAACCTGTTCGAACTTGTAAAGATTAAGCTGCTTCAGGCGAGCGGCCAGCATCGCATCGATGCCATTGATCTGCGACAGATCATCGGCCTCACCCTTCGGCTTCTTGAAGCCCTTCCAGGCGGCATTCAGCTTGCGGGCGCGCGCGTCGGTACGTTCGAAGATGCGCGCAGCCTTACCGCGCAGACCGCGCAGGTAATAGAGCTTGGCGCGGCGCACGCGGCCGCGGCGGATAACTTCGATTTCCGCGATGTGCGGCGAGTAGATCGGGAACACGCGCTCCACGCCCTCGCCATACGAAATCTTGCGCACCGTGAAGCTTTCGTTGATGCCAGCGCCTGCGCGCGCAATCACGATGCCTTCATAGGCCTGTAAGCGCTCAGCCGGCGCACGAGCTGCGGCAGCCTTCTTCTTCTTGTCTTTTGGATCGACGTCGGCCGATTCCACGACCCGAACCATGACCTTGACCGTGTCTCCAGGCTGGAATTCCGGAACCCGGCGCTTGGCAAGCACGGCATCCATCTGCTCGCGCTCAATCTGCTGAATAATGTTCATTTTCGTTCCTTTTTGATTATTTTTCAATGCAGAGGAGCACTGCCGCCGCCGAAACGGCGGGCGGGCAAAGCTCGTGCGGCCCTTAAGGGCACCCTGAGCGGGGAATTCGTTGAGGCGCGTGATACCGGAAAGGGTAGTCCTTGTCGAGTGGGTGCGGCCCCTCAACCCATCCCAGGGCCGATCAAAGGGGCGGCGGCGGTCCCGGCGCCGGACCGAGTTCCGAAGGGGGCATGCCAAGGCCCCGGAGCGTCATGAAACGTGGATCTTCACGCGACGCCGCCGACAAACCATTCGTCCCGCTGTCTTTCGGGTCAGGTTGAAAAAATCCGGTCGCCACCGCCCCAAGTGCGGCCGGTGCGGCCACCGCCGGTTTTTGCGGTTTTACAGGCTTGGGAGCATCGCCGGGAAAAACCGGGGGCGGCTTGACCGCTGTCGTGGTGGCTGGCGGCCGCGCGGTCTTACGGAGATTTTTGCTCCCTGGCCGCACAGCCTTTGCCGGCCGGACCTTCGTTTTCGGCGCAACTGGCTCGGCCACGGGCGTCGTCGCTGCGCCATCATCTTGCGTCTCGCGCACCTCCACTGTCAGCGACGCGATCTTCACCCCCGCTCGGGTTCTGAGATCCAGTGTCGCCCGCACGGGCTCGGTCCGCTGCCGAGGCAACTCAATCACGAGGTTATCCAGATCGCCGAACGCAACCGCCCAGGCCCCGGCTTCCGCCCCGCCCCCTGCCAACCCATGCCCCACCAGGGACGCCCCGGCCGACAACCGGGCGTCGGATGGCAGCCCAGTAATGTGCAAAGACCCCAAAGGATCGAAAATCGGTTCCGCGACAAGGGCATGCTGTTCGACCGAAGCGGTCGTCACGGGTTTTGGAAGGGTCCCCAAGTTGCGGCCGATGACGGCCTGTAGTGCAGGCAGCAACTGGTCCCGCCCCTCGGCTCTGACAAACGCAAAGGCAGGTGTCGGCTGAAAGGGAGGGATTGCAGGACCCGCCAACGCGAGAGCGGCGGGTTCACCGTGCGGCCTCTCCCGCCCGCTTTCCAAGATAAACCATCCGCTCAATGCCAGCAGTGCCCCCGCCAGGAGAAGAAACTCGAAGTCCGCCGACAGGCCCTTGACGAAGTGGCCCCAATTGGCCTCGCTGGCAGCATCCATGTCGGGAAGGGGCTGCGGCTCTGGCTGGTCCCAACCGCCAAGCGAACGATCCGTCGCCGTAGCGTAGGGTGAAGGGTCCGGCATCGGTTTAACCTCTGAACACAAGACCTCGAAACGGTCTGAGCAGGCTGAGCAATTCCCTCATGCGGCCAAAGCAATTGTTTATCAAATGCCAATTGTTCATAAAATACTTCAAAGACGAACACAGTAAAAAAGCTAGTAAGCATTGCAAGGTATTGAGGCGGAATTAATTCCGAACCTACACGGAGTGAACAGCTCATATTAGCCATATAAACGAGCAAAAACAGCATATTAAGCCCACGTTTTCTATAAGATTCAATTGCAACGTTATTCCCACAATGAGCTTTTCGCAATTCAAGCGGGGATCCGCTGCAATCCCCAAACCGGCGCGTCGCGAAATGGCAACAAGGTCACTTGGCCGGGCTTCATAAGCCCGCGTGCCGCGAAACAAATAAGGTCATTAACCAACTGTTAACCAACCTGATCAATCCTTTACGAAACACTAACGGGGGCGGTGGGGATGATTCGGCAGCTCTACGATCTGGAAGACCGGCTCTTCTACCGCTCGCGTGGCTGCACACCGTCCGTGCGCCGCCTCGTCGAGAACCTGTCCCGCGCCATCGGCCATATCGCCGACCGGCTGGAAGGCCAAGCGTGGCGCGGCCGGCCAACCTGACGTCAATCGTGCTCCGGTTTGCGGGTCAGATCGGGCCGCCTCTGCGCAGTGATGCGCTGGGCCTCCGCCCGCCGCCACGCCGCAATCGCTTGATGATCTCCCGACAACAACACCTCGGGGATGCCGCTCCCCTCCCACTCTCGCGGCCGCGTGTATTGGGGATATTCGAGCAGCCCCCCCTCGAAACTCTCGTGCGCCAGGCTCTCAGGCGCCCCCAGCACTCCCGGCAGCAGCCGCACGCACGCATCGATCAAAACCATCGCCGCCAGCTCCCCTCCCGACAGCACGTAGTCTCCGATCGACACCTCCATCAGCCCGCGCCCCGCGATCACACGCTCATCGACGCCCTCGAAACGTCCCGCCAATAGAACGACACCCGGCCCCGCCGATAGCGTCTTGGCCATCGCCTGATCAAACGGCCGCCCGCGAGGTGACAGATAGATCAACGGGCTGTCGGGGTTGGCAGCACGCGCCGCATCCACGGCTGCCCCAAGTACATCTGCCCTGAGCACCATCCCCGCACCGCCGCCCGCGGGCGTATCGTCCACCAGCTGGTGCCGCCCCAACCCAAAGTCGCGGATCTGATGCGTCGTCAGCGACCAGACGCCCGCATCCAGCGCCTGCCCAACGAGCGAAACACCCAGTGGTCCGGGAAACATGTCGGTAAACAGCGTCAAAACGTTTGCGCGCCACGCCGCCCGCCCATCGCTCGTCGGAAAGTGTGCCATCTGCCGGCTCAGACGCCTTCCACAACCGTGATGTCGATTGTGCCGGCGCCCTGTCGGAGCGCTTTTGCCTCGGCGTATTCGGGGCTCGTCGCATAGCCGATGGCATGCGCATAGCTCGGAAACTCAAGTACGACGTTGCGCTGCACGCCATGGCCTTCGATAATTTCACATTGGCCGCCGCGCACAATCGGACGCCCCTCGAACTTATCGAGCGCGATCTTCGATTTGGCGACGTACTGGCCCCACTTTTCGGGATCGGTCACGGTGGCATGCGCAATCACATAACCCTTCGCCATTCGTCTTGTGTCCTTCTCATTGGCCCAAAGATCAAGAAGGCATAAGCCGCAGAACGGCGTCCCGCAAGCAACCGCCCTCTGGCGTGCTGAACGGCCAGCGATTACATGGCCTGCCGGATGTGATGGTGGAACGTCAGCGCCGCCTGGACCGGGTCGTCCGCCTGGGTAATCGGCCGCCCAACGACGATATGATTGGCCCCCGCACCAATCGCGTTCTCCGGCGTCATGACCCGCTCTTGGTCGTCCGTCGTGCCACCAGTGAGCCGGATCCCCGGTGTGACGATCAAAAAGTGTGGCCCCGTCGCGGCACGGATCGCTGCCGCTTCCTGCCCCGATGCAATGACGCCGTCGCACCCCGCTTCATAGGCAAGCCGCGCGCGATGCAGCACCAGGTCGCTCGGCGACAAGCGGCTCCCCTGTTGCTTCACATCCTCCGCCGTTAGGTTCGTCATCACGGTGACCGCAAGCAGCTTAAGCTGACTTCCGCCCCGTCCCGTCACCGCTGCCCGCAGCGTCTTAAGATCGTGACCGTGCACGGTCAGGAAATCGACACCCAGTTCGCGCGCATTGGAAACCGCCCGCTCAACCGTATTTCCAATGTCGAGCAGCTTCATATCGAGGAACACGCGCTTGCCCCGCGCCTTCAAGCTGTCGGCGAGATCGAGACCACCGGCAAACAAAAGTTCCAACCCGACTTTATAGAACGTCACCGCGTCGTCGAGCTTAGCAACGAGTCGCTGCGCCTCCTCCACGGTCGGCATGTCGAGCGCAACGATCAGACGGTCTTTGACAGGTGTGTGTGACATAGCGGGGATCCGGCATCCGGACCACGCGGGTCCGGAACGTAGTTGTGATCGTCAGTCCGGTTGCCGTCTGCCGGCTGCCGGATGGCGTTCATTATCCATGCAGCACGTGTGCGGCGCGGGCAAGCTTTTGAATAAGCGCCTTGAACTGCTCTTGCGAGTCCTTGTTCTTTAAGTGCCCGTGGTCGTCGTAAGCGTCCATGGCACGCGGCACCGCAAACTGCTCCGGTAGGACCAGCGCACTGAGCCCCAACTCCAAAACCGTCCGCACGGTATTCAGTCCGCGCAATCCACCCATGCCACCCGGTGAGGACGATCCAAGCGCGAACACACGTGTCTTGAACACGGCCAGCGGCTCTTCCCCGTCATTGCGAATGCGGCTCAACCAGTCGAGCGTGTTTTTCAAAAGCGGCGTGATCGACGCATTGTATTCCGGACACGCGATAAAGATGCCCGTGTGCACGCGCATCAGCGCCTCGAACTTGCGCGCGTTATCCGGAATACCGTCGCTATTCTGCAAGTCCGCATCGTAGAGCGGCAAAGGATAGTCTCCCAGATCCGCAAACGTAGCAGCGATACCGTTCGCCTCGGCGATCGTCGCCCCGAGCTTGGCGAGGCGCATGTTGTGCGAGCCAGTCCGTGCCGATCCGGCGAAGAAAAGAAGGCGAGGGGCGTTCGATGTCGTGGACATGGGCTCATCCCGGCTTGGAGCGGTGAATACTCAATCAATTGATAGTCCAACGGCAAGAGGCATAACGTGTCTGCGCAATGTCCAGCGGCGCCCGTGCTCAAGTCTCGCCGCCAAAGAGATCCTTGATACGCGCAAAGAACCCGGTGCTCGCCGGGCTTGTCTCTTTCGCGCTGAGTTTATCGAACTCCTCCAGCAACTCGCGCTGCCGCCGGGTCAAATTCTTCGGCGTCTCGACATCCACCTGAATATACAGATCGCCCGTCGTCGTTGATCTCAGGATCGGCATACCCTTACTCTTCAGGCGAAACTGTTTGCCCGTCTCAGTCCCTTCGGGAACCTTGACGCGGCTCGTGGTTCCGTCGAGGGTCGGCACGTCAATCTGCCCGCCGAGCGCAGCAGTCGTCATGGAGATGGGAACGCGGCAAAAGACATCCGCTCCGTCGCGCTGGAACAGCTCGTGCGGCTTGATCGACAGGAAAATGTAAAGATCGCCGGCCGCTCCCCCGCGCAGCCCCGCTTCACCCTCGCCGCTGAGGCGAATGCGCGTCCCGTCCTCCACGCCCGGAGGAATGTTCACCGACAATGTCCGCTCTTTGACCACGCGCCCCGCGCCGTTGCAGGCAGTGCACGGGTCGGCAATCGTTTCACCGCGTCCTTGGCAGGTCGGGCATGTCCGCTCGATGGTAAAAAAGCCCTGGCTCGCGCGCACCTTTCCGGCACCGCCGCACGTGCCACACGTGACGGGTTTCGTGCCGGCTTTCGCCCCTGTGCCCGAGCACGTCTCGCACCCCACATTGGTCGGAACGCGAATTTGCGCGGTCTTTCCGGAGTAGGCGTCGTCGAGGGTGATCTCCATATTGTAGCGTAGATCCGCCCCGCGCTCGCGCCCGGGTTGGCGCGCATTGCCACCGCCTCCGCCGCGGCGCCCACCCATGAACTCGCCGAAGAGATCGTCGAAGATATCAGACATCGACGACGCGAAATCCGGACCGAATCCAGGGCCGCCTCCGCCACCACCGCCGCGTCCGCCCATGCCGCCATCAAACGCCGCATGTCCAAACCGGTCGTAGGCCGCGCGCTTCTGCGTGTCCTTGAGAACCTCGTAGGCTTCGTTGAGTTCTTTAAACTTCTGCTCGGCGTCTTTGTCGCCGGGATTGCGGTCGGGATGGTGATCCTTGGCGAGCTTGCGAAAAGCGGATTTCAGATCCTGTTCGCCAGCATTTCGCGGCACCCCGAGAATTTCATAATAGTCGCGCTTGGCCATGGGGGCGTTCTATCCGAGGCGAAAATGGGCTGGCACCGTTTTGACTGCGGGCATCGCATCCAGCGGAGCATAAAGTCAGAAGGGAGGTTGCCGTCCCAACGCCGCAAAGGCGCAGAAGCGGGCCGGACCTGAAACTGCCCCGTCGCGATGTGCGGCGGGGCAAAACATCAGGTTCAGCCGGCCTTCTTCTTGTCATCCTTGACCTCTTCGAAGTCGGCATCGACGACATTTTCATCTTCCGGCTCGCGGTCCTCCGACGAACCTTCGCTCGCGTCCCCGGTGCCGGCACCGGCGGACGCCGAGTAGATCGCCTCGCCGATTTTCATGGCCACCTGGGCCAGGGCGTTGGTCGCGGTCTTGATCTTCTCTGCGTCCTCGGAGCCAAGCGTCTCTTTCACAGCTGCAATAGCTGTCTCGACATCGCCCTTCACGGCCGCAACACCAGCGTTCGAACCATTTTCGACAAGCTGCTTCTCGGTCGCATGCACGAGCGCTTCGGCTTGGTTCTTCGCCTCGACGAGTTCACGCTTCTTCTTATCGTCCGAAGCATGTGCCTCAGCGTCTTTCACCATCCGCTCGACCTCGGCCTCCGACAGACCGCCCGATGCCTGAATGCGCACCGACTGCTCCTTACTCGTGGCCTTGTCCTTGGCCGAGACATGCACGATGCCGTTGGCGTCGATGTCGAACGTCACCTCGACCTGTGGCACGCCACGCGGTGCCGGCGGCAGGCCGACAAGGTCGAACTGACCCAGCAGCTTGTTGTCCGCCGCCATTTCGCGCTCGCCCTGGCTGACGCGGATGGTCACAGCCGTCTGTCCGTCTTCCGCCGTCGAGAACACTTGGCTCTTCTTCGTCGGGATCGTCGTGTTGCGGTCGATCAGGCGGGTGAACACGCCGCCCAGCGTTTCGATACCCAGTGACAGCGGTGTCACATCGAGCAGCAGGACGTCTTTGACTTCGCCCTTGAGCACGCCAGCCTGGATCGCGGCACCAACGGCCACAACTTCGTCCGGGTTCACACCCTTATGCGGCTCCTTGCCAAAGATTTCTTTGACAGTCTGCTGCACTCTCGGCATGCGCGTCATGCCGCCGACGAGAACGACCTCGTCGATCTCGGCAGCTTTCAGGCCAGCATCCTTGATCGCCTGCAGGCACGGGCCCTTCGTCTTTGCGATCAGATCTTCGACAAGGCTTTCCAATTTGGCGCGCGTGAGCTTCATCGTCAGATGCTTCGGACCCGATGCATCGGCCGTGATGAAGGGCAAATTGATTTCCGTCTGCGACGACGACGACAGCTCGATCTTCGCCTTTTCAGCCGCTTCCTTCAGGCGCTGCAAGGCGAGCTTATCGCCACGCAGGTCGATGCCGTTAGACTTCTTGAACTCGTCCGCCAGATACGAAACGAGCTTCATGTCGAAGTCTTCGCCGCCCAGGAACGTGTCGCCGTTCGTCGACTTCACTTCGAAGACGCCGTCGCCGATCTCCAGAACCGAAATGTCGAATGTACCGCCGCCGAGGTCATAGACCGCGATCGTCCGGGCTTCTTTCTTTTTGTCGAGACCGTAGGCGAGTGCGGCCGCCGTAGGTTCGTTGATGATGCGAAGAACTTCCAGGCCAGCGATGCGGCCGGCATCCTTGGTCGCCTGACGCTGCGCGTCGTTAAAGTAGGCCGGAACCGTGATCACGGCCTGCGTGACGGTCTCGCCGAGCTTGGCTTCCGCCGTTTCCTTCATTTTCTGCAGGATGAACGCAGAGATCTGCTGCGGCGAGTACGATTTGCCGTCGATTTCGACCCACGCGTCGCCGTTCTGCCCCTGCACGATCTTATAGGGAACGAGCTTCTTATCCTTCTCGACCATCGGGTCGTCGAAGCGGCGGCCGATCAGTCGCTTGATCGCAAACAGCGTCCCGGTCGGGTTGGTGACGCCCTGCCGCTTGGCGGGCAGCCCCACCAAACGCTCGCCGTCGTCCGTGAAGGCGACGATGGACGGGGTCGTGTTGGCGCCCTCGGCGTTCTCCAGAACGCGCGGCTTGCCACCCTCCATGACCGCCACACACGAGTTCGTGGTGCCGAGGTCGATGCCAATCACTTTAGCCATGGTGAACTTCCTCTTTCATTGTGGCGAACCGCTTCGGACCCGTGTCATGGCATCCGGCGCCGCCCCGCGCCCGTTCAAGTGGGCCGGAGCCGCTGCGGTCCCCAGGGAGTTAATGAGACGTCGTGGTCACGTATATAGGGCGCTTTTCAAGGGGTGCAACGGCACTCGATCACGCCGTCGTGTCTAAAATCTGCCGCGGCCAGGATGCCGCAGACCGGGAAGCCAATAGATGCCGCCTTCACAAAAAAAGAAACCCACCGCAGAGACTTCACCTGTTGAGGGTGCCCCTGCGGCAGTCCGGTTGCCGGATGGGTTTCAGCTCATCCCCGGCGCTTTGTCCGCAATTGAACAAGAAACCCTCCTGGCCGATATCCACGACATCATGCGCCGGGCCCCCCTATTCCAGCCGCGCATGCCCCGAACCGGCCAGCCCTTCTCGGTTAAAATGACCAACTGCGGCCCCCTCGGCTGGGTTTCCGATAAGGACCACGGTTACCGCTACCAGCCGACCCACCTCGACACGGGCGTGCCCTGGCCACCTATACCTCAGAAATTGCTAGATCTTTGGCGAACCCATGCTGCCGTTGAAGGCATCCCGGAAGCTTGCCTGATCAACCATTACCCCGCCGGGGCCAAAATGGGCTCCCACCGCGACCAGGATGAACATGAACCCCGCGCTCCTGTCCTTTCCGTCTCCCTCGGCGATGACGCCGTCTTCCACGTCGGCGGCCCCAAACGCTCCGGCCCCAAGGTCCGCGTCACGCTCCGCTCCGGCGACGTCTGCCTCCTCGCCGGTCCGTCACGCTTCGCCTACCACGGGATCGATCGCATCCTGCCCGGCACCTCAAATCTCATCCCCGGCGGCGGCCGCATCAATCTCACTCTGCGCCGCGTAACGCCTTTCGATTGAGCCACGGCCATACCTGCACCAGCAGCACCGCCGCGATCATCAAACCGGCTCCCAGCCAGGAGATCGCGCTTAAACGCTCGCCAAGCATCAGCGCCCCCGCCGACGCCGCAAACAGGCTCTCCGCCGACAGGATCACCGCCGCCTCCGGGGGCGTCGTATGGCGAATCGCGATTGTGAAAATCGTATAGGTCAGCGCCGTCGACACCAGCCCGACAAATAGGATCGGCACCGCCGCTGACCTGAGCCCGTCCAGCGTCGGGCTTTCGACCGCAATCGCCGCAACCGCCGCCACTGACCCCACCACGGCAAACTGCAACGCCGTATAGGTGAGCGGCCGCTGGTAGTGGCTGGCGCGTCCGGTGATTACGCAATGCGTCGCCCAGAACACCGCGCTTCCCATCACCAAGAACTCGCCCGGCCCCGACCCGCCGATGGTCCCACCGCCAAGCAGCCACGTACCCGCAAACGACAACCCGATCGCCGGCCACACGATCCGCGGCGGCACGACCCTCGACCAAACCCACGCCACCAGCGGTGTCAACACGACGTAAAGCGACGTCAAAAATCCAGTATTCGTAACCGACGCTGTCTTCAGCCCCTCCTGCTGCAGGAACGCTGCCGCCAGAAACGCAAATCCACACAGAACCGAAATTGGCCCCAACCCCGGCGGCAACGCCCGCGCACCGCTTTTGCGATGCTCGAAGAAAGCCAGCGGCGCCAGCACCAGAACCGCGAGGAGGGATCGCCCCGCGATAAATGTCCACGGACCGATTGAGGTCATCGCATCCTTCTGAAAGTAGAAGGCCACGCCCCACAGCGCTGCAGCAAACAAGAGCAAAAAATCGGCCTGTATGCGTGTCATGCGGCCTTGTAACAGAGGCACTGCGCGTGCGTCACTCGCTGTTCGAGGGATCCTCAGCCGCCTGCTCTGGCGGTACCTCCGTCTTCCCCGGCTTCGGCCCGCCCTTGGCCGTCACGACCACCGCCGGCCGGATCAGCCGCTCGTCGATCACGTAGCCCGCCTGCCAAACTTGCAGGATGGTCCCGTGCGGCACATCGGGCTTCTCCACCTGCTGCATCGCCTGATGCAGATGCGGATTGAGCACTTCGCCTTCCGGCCAGATGCGCGTTACGCCGTGCCGCTCGAGCACGCTCTTCAATTGCCCGTCGATCATGCCGACGCCTTCCACGAGGCTCTGCAAAGCGGGATCGGCTTCAGCGGCCCCCGCCGGCACCGCCTGCATCGCGCGCTCGAAGTTGTCCGCCACACCGATAATGTCGACGGCGAGTTTAGAGATGGCGAATTTTGCCGTCTCGGCTTTCTCCCGATCCGTGCGCTTGCGCAGGTTGTCCATGTCGGCAACGAGACGCAACGTATCGGCTTTCGCCTTTGCGAGATCGTCGTTGGCCTTCGCCAAATCATCCTGGAGTGCGCCGATGATGGCCTTGATTTGTTCGGCACCTAACTCGGCGGCCGTCGCGTTGGCGTCTGGCGTGAGCTCAGCGGCGTTCGGGTCGGGCGTCGTATTCGGATCGGACATAGGGGGCTCGATCGCTCTCTATCAATTGGGTTTTACGAGGTTAGGCGGGGTATCGGCTGTCGGACTAAAAAAATCAAGAGATGAGGCGCGATATGATCTTAGCGGTGTAATCGACCATGGGAATGATACGCGCATAGTTGAGGCGTGTCGGCCCGATGACACCCAGCACACCGACGACCTTGCGCGAATGGTTATGAAATGGCGCCACGATCAGCGACGATCCCGACATCGAGAACAGCTTGTTCTCAGACCCGATGAAGATGCGCACGCCCTCGCCGCCTTCCGCCAGCCCGAGGATCTGTGACAATTCCTTCTTGGATTCCAGATCGTCGAAAAGTTGCCGGATGCGTTCCAGGTCTTCGATCGCCGTCAGATCTTTCAAGAGGTTCGATTGCCCGCGCACGATCAGGCTCTGCCGGTCGTCGAGCGTACCCGACCATTCGGCCAGCCCAGCGGTCACCACCTTTTGCGTCAGCCCGTCGAGTTCCGCCCGGGCGTTAGCCAGTTCCGTTTCGATCCGGTGCCGCGCTTCACCAATCGTCAGCCCGCGAATGTGCGCGTTGAGATAATTCGCCGCCTCAATCAAAGCTGTCGGCGAAACCCCCGCCGGCAAATCGACAATGCGGTTCTCGACATCGCCGTCTTCGCTGACAAGAATCGCCAGCGCCTTCGTCGGTTCCAGCGGCACGAACTCGACCTGCTTCAACCGCGCGACCTGCTTTTCCGCCAGCACAACACCGGCGCAATGCGACAGGCCGGAAATCATGTCCCCCGCTTCGCCCAGAACCTTGTCGAGCGATGTCGAGCGGCTGGCCGCGATTTGCGCCTCGATCTGCTTACGCTCATCTTCCGTTAGGCCGCCCGTTTCGAGTAACCCATCGACGAACATCCGTAGGCCCGTCTGCGTCGGCAGCCGCCCCGCCGACGTGTGCGGCGCATAGATGAGCCCCAATTCCTCGAGGTCCGCCATCACGTTGCGAATCGACGCTGGCGACAGGTGGAGCGGCAAAACGCGCGATAAGTTGCGCGACCCCATGGGATCGCCCGTGGAGAGATAGCTCTCCACGATTTGACGCAAAATGGCGCGGGAGCGGTCGTTCAGCTTGACGATTTCGGACATCGGCTCTCAGTGCGTGGGGCCCAGGGACGGCAGCCGCCATCTTATGTCACGAATGTAGGGACGGCGGGGGAGTTCCGTCAAACCTCACCCTTACCCTCTCCCCATCAAAGTCGATGGGGAGAGGGTAAGGGTGAGGGGCAGCATCCGCACAAGTCCACGCGATGGCCCGTCGTCCCCGTCAGTGCCCCGAAAGGCAGTGAGAGGGGACAACCGGCCAGGCTTGCAGCCCCAAACCGTCCACGGTTGCGCCCGCCAAGCCCCCGGACTAGGGTCGCGCCGAAATCCACAAATCAAAGGCAAACACCCTCCATGCGCCCCTCCAAACGCCAGCCCGACGAGCTCCGCCGCGTCTCCATCGAACGCGCGGTCTCCATGCACGCGGAGGGCTCCTGCCTGATCAAGTTCGGCAACACCCACGTCCTATGCATGGCTAGCTTGGAAGAACGGGTTCCGCCGTGGCTGAAGGGCCAGGGCCGCGGCTGGGTGACGGCGGAGTATTCCATGCTCCCCCGCGCCACCTCCGAGCGTACCCGGCGCGAAGTCACCGCCGGCCACCCGTCCGGCCGCACGCAAGAAATCCAGCGCCTCATTGGCCGCGCATTGCGCGCCGTCGTCGATCTGCAGAAACTGGGTGAGCGCCAGATCACCGTCGACTGCGACGTCATCCAGGCCGATGGCGGCACCCGCACCGCCGCCATCACCGGCGCTTGGGTCGCCCTCCACGATTGCCTGCAATGGATGAAGGTCCGCGACATGGTCAAAGATGGCGTTCTCCGCGACCAAGTCGCCGCCGTCTCCTGCGGCCTCTATCGCGGCACGCCCGTTCTCGACCTCGACTATCCCGAAGACTCCAGCGCCGACGCCGACAGCAATTTCGTCATGACCGGCGCCGGCGGCATCGTCGAAGTGCAAGGCACCGCCGAGACCACCGCCTTCTCCCAAGAGAGCTTCGACAGCCTCATGGTGCTCGCCCGCAAAGGCATCTCCGAACTCGTCCAGCTCCAAAAAATCACGGTAGCTTAGGAGCCTGCAATGACGATCGCACTTGGCCCCTTCGCGCTCGCCGTCGCGGCTGTTTTCTTTGGAGCGGCATTCTACATCAATGTCGCGGAGCAACCCGCACGTCTGATGCTGGACGATCGCGCCCTTCTGGCAGAGTGGAAGCCCAGCTACGCGCGCGGTTTTGCCATGCAGGCCACTCTGGCCGTCCTTGGCTTCGCACTCGGCACCGCCGAATGGTGGCGGACCGGCGAAATATTGTGGCTCGTGGGCGCTGTGGTTCTCGTAATCAATTGGCCTTACACGCTTCTGGGCATCATGCCGACCAACCACGCCCTCAACGCAATTCCGATCAACGAGGCCGGCCCCCATGCGCGGGCCCTCATCGTGAAATGGGGCGGGCTCCACGCAGTCCGAACTGCCCTTGGCGGCATCTCGATGGCTATATTTCTTTGGGCATTGATGTGACACGCACCCTCACACGCGGAACGAAACTCGTCGTTGCGAGCCACAACAAAGGCAAGGTCTGGGAGATCAACCAGCTGATCGCGCCCTATGGCCTGGAAGCTGTCTCCGCCGGCGCGTTGGGCCTAGAAGAACCCGAAGAAACCGAACCCACCTTCGAGGGCAACGCCAAACTCAAAGCGTTGGCCGCAGCCAAAGGCGCAAACCTCCCCGCCCTCGCCGATGATAGCGGCCTAGAGGTGGAATGCCTCGGTGGCGCGCCGGGCATCTTTTCCGCCCGCTGGGCCGGCCCGCAAAAAGATTTCGGCCTCGCGATGGAAAAAGTCGCCCACGAAATCACCGCGCGCCACGGCTGGGCGGCACCCGGTCCCCGCGCCAATTTCATCTCCGTCCTCTGCCTCGCTCGGCCCGATGGCGAGACGGCCACCTTCGAAGGCAGAGTTTTCGGCCGCCTCGTCTGGCCCACGCGCGGCGGCAATGGCTTCGGCTACGATCCGATGTTCGTCCCCGACGGCCACGACCTCACCTTCGGCGAAATGGAGCCAGCCGGGAAGTACGCCATCTCCCACCGCACTCGCGCCTTCGATGCCTTCCGCAAAGCCGTCCTCGGCGACCTCTCCGCCGAACCCGTCCGACCCAACGCCGATCGCGACGCCGATGGCCTCCACGCCGCCGCCGCCAATATCTCGACCCGGGAAGAACTCAAAACGTTCGTGAAATACCTGAGCGCGGATCTCGAGCGCCGTGGCCAGCCGCGCGTCAACCTCGGCACGCTCATGGTTGCCCTAGAAGACTCAGTCGGCGAAAAATCACACGAACCCCGCTGGCGCACTCTGGCCAAGGCGCTCCTCGCCGCAACCGAGGCCAAACAGCCGTGAGTGCGCTCCCAGAGCGGCCCGACGCGGACAAATTGTTCGGCGTCTACATCCACTGGCCGTTCTGCGCCCAGAAGTGTCCCTACTGCGACTTCAATAGCCACGTCCGCTTCGGCGGCTGGGACGAACCCCGCTTCCTCAAAGCCTACCTCCGCGAACTCGACACCGTCAAAGCGCGCGTCGGCAACCAGGAAGTCTATTCGATCTTTTTCGGCGGTGGCACGCCTTCGCTCATGCAGCCGGCAACAGTTGCCGCCATCCTCGACCACATCGCCAAACTCTGGCCGGTCCAGCCGGGCGCCGAAATCACAATCGAAGCCAACCCCAACAGCGTCGAAGCCGACCGCTTCGCCGGTTATCGCACAGCCGGCGTCAATCGCGTCTCCATCGGCGTGCAAGCGCTGCGCGATGATGAGCTCAAGCGCCTCGGCCGCTTGCACTCGGTCACTGAGGCCCGCACCGCCATCGACATCGCGCGCCGCACCTTCGACCGCTTCACCTTCGATCTGATCTACGCCCGCCCCGGCCAAACGATCAATGCCTGGCGCACCGAGCTCGCCGAAGCGCTCTCCATGGGCAGCGAACATCTCTCGCTCTATCAACTGACCATCGAGCCCGACACGCCCTTCGCCGAACTCCACGCGCGCGGCAAACTGATCATCCCTGACTCAGATCGCGCCCTTGAACTCTACGCGCTCACCCAAGACATGACCGCCGCCGCCGGCCTTCCCGCATACGAAATCTCAAACCACGCCCGCCCCGGCCAAGAGAGCCGCCACAACCTGCTCTACTGGCGCTACGGCGCCTATGCCGGCATCGGACCCGGCGCGCACGGCCGCCTCGTCCTACCCGATGGCAACCGCATCGCCACCGCCACTGAACGCAATCCCGAGCGCTGGGCCGAACAGGTCGAGACCGCAGGCCACGGCTTCACCGAGGAAACAAAACTCTCACCCGACGAACAGGCCGACGAAATGCTGCTGATGGGGCTACGCCTCACTGAAGGCATCGATCTGGACGCGATGGCGCGCCGCTTCGGCTTCGCGCCTGCCGCTGCCGAGATCGCACACCTGCAAAAGATGAGCCTCATCGAAATCATGAATGCCGAACGGCCAGACCCTGATCATATCCGCGCCTGCGTCGGCCCCGGCATATCCCCCGCCGCCGCGACGCCCTACACGCCCCGCCAACCCACGATCCGCGCCGTCGGCCAAGGCCGCTTCGTCCTCAACGAACTCGTCCGCCGCCTCTCACTCAAAACGGAGCCCGTCGCGGTGCCAATAAACACAACTGCAACACTTCGCACGTAGACACGGCCTGCAACCCTCGATATTCAGCGCCTCGATGATGAGATCTCTTTACGATTGGATGATGCGCCAAGCCGCCAGCGAACGCGCGCCCACGGCGTTGTTCTGGGTTTCCTTCATCGAAAGCTCAGTCTTCCCGATCCCGCCTGACGTCATGCTGATCCCGATGGCCATCGCCAATCGGCTCAAGGCCTGGTGGTATGCGACGGTGGCCACCATCGGCTCGGTGCTTGGCGGCTTACTCGGCTACGCGATCGGCTACTTCCTCTTCGATCTCGTCGGCCAACCGATCCTAGGCTTCTACGGTTACGGCGAAAAGTTCACCGAATTCGCGGCGCAATATAACGAATACGGTGCCTGGATCGTCTTCATGGCTGGTCTGACACCGTTTCCGTTCAAGGTTATCACCATCGCCAGCGGCACCACGTCCATGAATATCTTCGTGTTTGTGCTAGCCAGCATCGTTGGCCGCGCCTCGCGGTTCTTTGCTGTCGCAGCCCTCCTGTACTACTTCGGCCAGCCGATCCGCGCATTCATCGAGCGCTATTTTGGCATCCTAACGGTGCTATTCTTCGTACTGCTCCTCGGAGGCTTTGCCGCCGTGAAGTTCCTGATTTAGCGGGCAGCGATCCGCGCGAAGGTCAACCGATGCTCGACACGAAGATCCGCCCTGACAATGCCGACGCCTATCGCCTGGGCGGGCTGGCACTTATCATCGCCACCGGCATCATTCTGACCGCGCTGGGCTTCGAATACCTCGGTGGCTACGCGCCCTGCCCACTCTGCGTCATGCAGCGCTATGCCTTCTACGCTGGCATTCCGCTGACCTTCCTCGCCATGGCTCTCGTCGCCGAACAACCGCGATTGGCAGCACTTCTCTTCTTCGCAGTCGCCCTTGCCTACCTCGCCAACGCCGGCCTCGCCACCTACCACGCCGGCGTCGAATGGCACTTTTGGCCCGGCCCCGACACCTGCGCGACGGCCCAAGCCCTCCCCACCAACGCAGCCGATCTCCTCAAAGGTCTCGAAACCGCCCGCGTCGTCCGCTGCGATGAAGCCACGTGGCGCCTCTTTGGCCTCTCGTTCGCTGGCTGGAATGTCCTTATCTCTCTGGCGCTGTTCGCAATTTCACTCCAGGCCGCCTTCGCCGCCTCGTCACGCTATCAAAAAGTATAATCAGCACAGAGGCTTATAAAATGCTCGCAACGATTTAAGCGAGCCCACCCCACCTATGCAGTGGGCGGAACTCTCCATGAACAGAATGCAAGCGAATTTCCTTGGATAGGACGAGCCTTCGCCATTTTTGCGCCTGAGTGTGGCAGTTAATTCACACCAAGCGCGGAACACAAACGGAACGCAGCGCCTTCGGGCAACGCCTCCAAAGAGTTCCAGAGCGGTGTGAAGGAGTGGTCGCGTATGGGGAACTTTGTTGCGTTCTCCCCCTCGTCTCCCAGGCAGGTCTTGTCGCGTTGTTTGCGTCCTGCCGGCGTCATGGAGATGAACCTGGCCAGTGATCCCGCGGATGTGTCTCCGCCAATTGGTCTCAGTAAGCGTTGCGTCCCTGTTGCGTCAGTTGCGTTTGTTGCGTCCCCAGTAGCGTCTGCGTTGCACACCCCAAAGAGCGCGCTTCGTGGCGTGTTCCAATGTCTGAAGCGAGCGGTCTGGCGTGAAAAGTCCACGCGTCTGGCCAGACTGCTCCCCAGGAGACCACTGCTCTCCAGGAGACCAGTGTCCAAAGTTTCACCTGCGATCCTCTTGAGTTTAGCGGACCGCAGTCATCTCGAAATCAGTGCCGAGCGTTCGCGTCCCAGTCCGCGAGTCAGTTGAGTTTTTGTAGCGTTGCGTACCCATCAGCGTCTGTCGCGTCAGTTGCGTCTAAAGTTGCGTGAGGAGTGCAATGCTCAAGTCCCCCGTTTCGCGTCCCTCTCTTGCGTCCCCCAAGTTGGTGTTGGTCGAAGCCCAGTGTGCGTCTGCGTCCCCGCCGAGTGCATGGCGGCCCCTGTCGGACATCGTGTCCGGCATCGTGCGTAATATTGAACCGAAGACGACAGTTGAAGGCCGCGAAAACGCTTTACCCCAAGCCGCGTAACGACCCCTCTGTGAAATTGCGGATCAAAACGATCTGGTTCCGCCACGAAACGGCAGGTGTATCGAGTGCAGGACCCGCAGTCCCCAACGGCACTGCATCACACAGTTCTGCGTAGTGGTGCCAACGGTACTCTTTGCACCTGCCACCCTTGTGTCTCGCGTACGTTCAGCGTCGCTGTAACCCAGTATCCCGATGGAGCAATCCCCTATGGCCCACGTTTCCACCCCCGATCACGTCAATCCTGTTCAGTGGCAGCACGCCCAGGGCGTCGCCCGCCAGACGTGCGCCCGCTTCTTTCGTGATGGCGGCACACCGGCCGAAGCTCTGAAGGCTTTCGGCCTTTCGGCCGGCGAAATCTCGGGCCTCGATTGGAGCCGCGCCGTCGATACGATCGCGCACGATCTTTGCTCAGCCCTGCAACGCCGCGCGGCTTGATTTGCTGGCAGCCGATCCGCTGCCGGCAGCACACCATGACTTCGTCCCAATCGAACTTCGGCCCCGCTGCGCAAGCACGGGGTCATTTTTTGCATGTCCAGATCGACACGCTGCGGAGCTACGGATGCTTCCGGCCCCAATCGCGCATCGCGCGGATAACCGGCCCGAGTTCGCGTCCCTTCTCGGTCAGCACATACTCGGCCCGCGGCGGATGCAGCTCATAGAACCGCCGTTCGACGATGCCGTTCTCCTCGAGCAATTTCAGCCGGTCGGAGAGCGTATTGGGCGGGATGCCCGCCAAAGAGTTCTGCAAGTCCTGATAGCGCCGCGACGGATTGAGCAGCAGATCGCGCATGATGAGCGCCGTCCACCGGCTTCCCACAATTTTCGCCGCCCGCTCCACAGGGCAAATAATTTTTGATGCTTTTCTCATGAGGCAAATTAAACGCTGAGATGTGTTGCGCAACACCAACATATGGACAAGTCACTATGAAAAACATAGTTTACAATCGAGACCATTTCAAAACCTGCGTCTACGGAGCCGACGATGACGATCACGCCCATCTACGCCGCCATTCTCGCGCTAATGTACGTGGCCTTGAGTGTCCGCGTCATCGGCGCGCGCCGCAGCGCCCGCGTGGCATTGGGGGACGGTGGCAACCCCATTCTTTTGCGCCGGCTGCGCGTTCACGCTAATTTCGCCGAATACGTTCCTCTGGCCCTCATCCTCATGCTGCTGGCTGAACAACAGTCGATGCCAACAGCAATCATCCACGCCATCGGCGCACTTTTGCTGACAGGCCGCGCCATCCACGCCGTTGGAGTGAGCCGTCATCCCGAACAGATCTGGCAGCGAGTGACGGGAATGGCGTTCACGTTTACAGCGCTGATCTGCGGCTCCACCGCAAACCTCGTCTACGCGCTGGGGCTCGTCTGACGGCGCCCACCCAGCCGCTGTCGGAACCGCCACTACTCCTCGAGTTCCGTATCCCAATATAAATAGTCCATCCAACTCTCGTGCAGATAGTTGGGCGGGAACAGGCGGCCGTTGCGGTGAAGTTCGAAAACGGTGGGCCGGTAGGCCGGCTGCATCGGCTTCATGCCGGCGGCATGCAGCGATTGGCTGCCCTTCTTGAGATTGCAAGGCGCGCACGCAGTCAGCACGTTTTCCCACTTCGTCATCCCGCCGCGCGCGCGGGGCACCACATGGTCGAAGGTGAGGTCGTGCTTGTCGCCGCAGTATTGGCAGCTGAACCGGTCGCGCAGGAAAACATTGAACCGCGTGAAGGCGGGATAAAGCGCTGGCTTGACGTAGGTCTTGAGCGAGACGACGCTCGGCAGGCGGATTTCAAAGCTCGGACTTCGCACCATCGTGTCGTATTCGGAGACGATGTTGACGCGGTCCAAAAACACCGCCTTCACCGTCTCCTGCCAACTCCAGAGCGACAAAGTTAAGAACCAGGGCCGGACACGATGCCGGCAAGGCAGCATGAGCGTTCACGAGCTTTGCTTCCAGTCGGTTCGACATTCGAATCGGCTTATCAGGCCTCTTCAACGGGCGGGATACTAACCGCGCATGTCAGCGATGTGAAGCCTTGCGATGCCCCAGCGATCCCCGCGCACAAGTTTCTGCTGATGCTCACTTTTTTCAGAGCGAGGATGTTCTATGAGATCAAGCTCAGCCTCTGCCATGTGGCCACAAAGCGACGTGTCGCATCACCGCTTGCAACAATGAGCGGCCCCCGCGAGTATTGAGATATGACCTCGAAAAAAGCCAAGCCCGTGCCCGCCGACACGTCCGCTCCCAAACGCCCCGCTCCCAAACCCATCGTCTCAACGGGCTATTGGCTCCTCAAATCGGAGCCGGATGTCTTTTCGTGGGAGATGCTGAAAGCCAAAGGGGCCGCAGGCGAGCCGTGGACGGGCGTGCGCAATTACCTCGCTCGCAACAACATGCGCGCCATGAACCTGGGCGACCTCGCCTTCTTCTATCACTCCAACATCGGCCTTGAAATCGTGGGCATCTGCGAAGTTTGCGCACTCTCCCATCCCGATACAACGACCGACGATCCGAAATGGGAGTGCGTGGATGTGCGCTGGGTGCGCGATATGCCCAAGTCCGTCCCGCTGCCGAACGTCAAAGCCAACCCAAAGCTCGCCAAAATGAGCCTCGTGACGTCGATGCGCCTCTCCGTTCAGCCCGTCACAGCCGAAGAGTGGCTCGAAGTCTGTAGGATGGGCGGACTGGATACGCACGACCTTGGCACAAAAGGCCTCACCTCCATGAAACGCAAACGATGAGTGCCGGCACCCGCGACGACTCCGGCTACCCCGCGTTCATCGCCGCCAACACCACGTTGATCGCGCCACCGCACGTGCCCGAGATCAAGCTCTACCTCGCCGAAGAATCCGTGCCCATCTGGCAGAAGATGGAAGAAGAACTGGGCGAGATGAACGTACCGCCGCCCTTTTGGGCCTTCGCCTGGGCGGGCGGTCAGGCTCTCGCCCGCTATCTGCTCGACAATCCGCACGAGGTCGCGGGGAAAATGGTCCTCGATCTTGGCACCGGATCCGGCCTCACCGCCATCGCCGCCATGAAAGCTGGCGCCGCCTCCGTCCTCGCCGCCGACATCGACCCCATTGCGCTTGCCTCCGCTCATTTGAATGCAAACGCAAACGGGGTCGTGCTCGCGACGACGCAGCGCGACGTGCTGTCGGACGCGCCCGGCAACTTCGAAACCATTTTGGTCGGGGATCTCTTCTACGAGCGCGATCTGGCCGAGCGAGTTCTGACCTACATCAGTTTAGCAAAATCGCGCGGCGCCCGCGTTCTCGTCGGCGACCCACAACGCAGCTACTTTCCCAGCGAACTGTTCGTCTGCGTCGCATCATATGAGGTGCCGGTGACCCGCGAATTGGAAGACGCCCTGATCAAGAAGTCAGCCGTTTGGGCACTGAAACCATAAGCGCAGTTCACAGTCGGTGTTAACCTCCTGCCCCCGCATATTGCACCGCAATATGCGACGTTCCGGATCGTACCTTGTAACAGTTGTGCGCCGCCGCACGTCCCCGCATACTCGCACCAAATCAAAAAAGCACGTGGGAGGAGAGCACGATGTCGGAGAAGGTGTACCCGGTCAAAGCCGACTGGGCGAAGAACGCGTGGATTGACGACGCCAAGTACCACGAACTCTATCAGCGCAGCGTCACCGATCCGCAGGGATTCTGGGGCGAGGCCGGCAAGCGTCTCGACTGGATCAAGCCCTACACAAAGGTCAAGAACACCTCGTTCGATCCCAACAACGTGTCCATCAAGTGGTTCGAGGACGGCACGCTGAACGTGTCCGCCAACTGCATCGATCGCCATCTCGCCACGCGCGGTGATCAGGTCGCCATCATCTGGGAAAGTGACGATCCAACCCTCGATGAAAAGATCACCTACAAGCAATTGCACGAGCGGGTCTGCCGCTTCGCCAATGTTTTGAAGGCGCACGGCGTCAAGAAGGGCGACCGCGTCACAATCTACCTTCCGATGATTCCCGAAGCAGCCTACGCGATGCTTGCTTGCACGCGCATCGGCGCCGTTCATTCCATCGTCTTCGGTGGTTTCTCGCCCGACAGCTTGCGCAACCGCGTCGACGATGCCGAGAGCCGCGTCATCATCACCGCCGATGAAAGTATGCGCGGCGGCAAGTGCGTTCCTTTGAAGAAGAACGCCGATGTCGGCCTCGATGGCTGCCACCCCGACACCAAGCTGCTCGTCGTCCGCCGCACCGGCAATCCTATCAATTGGGTGCCCGGCCGCGATTTCTGGTTGCATGAGGAAACCGCCAAGGTCTCCGCCGATTGCCCGCCAGCGGAGATGAATGCGGAAGATCCGCTCTTCATCCTCTACACATCGGGCTCAACCGGTAAGCCGAAGGGCGTCGTCCACTCCACCGCCGGCTACCTCCTCCACGCCTCGATGACGCATCAGTACGTGTTCGACTACCACGACGGCGACATCTACTGGTGCACCGCCGACGTCGGCTGGGTTACAGGCCACAGCTACATCGTTTACGGACCGCTCGCCAATGGCGGCACAACGCTAATGTTCGAAGGCATCCCGACGTATCCGACTGCTTCGCGCTTCTGGGATGTGGTCGACAAGTGGAAGGTCAACATCTTCTACACAGCCCCCACTGCGATCCGCTCGCTGATGGGCCAAGGCGACGACGTCGTGAAGCGCTCAAGCCGCGCCTCATTGCGCATCCTAGGTTCCGTCGGCGAACCCATCAATCCCGAAGCCTGGGAGTGGTACTATCACACCGTCGGCGAAGGCCGCTGTCCGATCGTCGACACGTGGTGGCAAACGGAGACCGGCGGCATCCTCATCACCCCGCTGCCCGGCGCCACGGCCCTGAAGCCCGGTTCCGCCACGCGTCCGTTTTTCGGCGTCCAGCCCGCCCTCGTTGATGACAAGGGCACGGTTCTCGACGGCGCCGGCAACGGCAATCTCGTCATCATCGATAGCTGGCCCGGCCAGAGCCGCACCATCTACGGCGATCACGAGCGCTTCGTGCAGACGTACTTCTCAGCCTACCCCGGCACCTACTTCACCGGTGACGGCTGCCGCCGCGACGAAGACGGCTATTACTGGATCACCGGCCGGGTCGATGACGTGATCAACGTCTCCGGCCACCGCATGGGTACGGCCGAAGTCGAAAGCGCACTCGTGGCCCATCCCAAGGTCGCCGAAGCGGCCGTCGTCGGCTACCCGCACGATCTCAAGGGCCAGGGGATCTACTGCTACGTGACGCTGAACAACGGTATAGAACCGTCCGATGCGTTGAAGAAGGAACTCGTGGCCCACGTCCGCCGCGAAATTGGACCCATCGCCTCGCCCGACCTGATCCAGTTCTCACCGGGCCTGCCCAAGACCCGCTCCGGAAAGATCATGCGCCGCATTCTGCGCAAGATCGCTGAAGACGAATTCGGCAGCCTCGGCGACACCTCGACCCTCGCCGATCCGGGCGTGGTGGATGATTTGATCGAAAACCGCCAGAACAAGCGCGCCAGCTAAGCTTAAAAGGCACCACGCAAAAACGGGCGGATGGAGGTTCTCCACCCGCCCGTCCTGATTTCCGGCCGCTCGACGATCAGCTCGTCATGCGCAACGTGTTCAGCCGCCGCACAATATCGCGGAACGCTGCGTTCAACTGCGATGCGTTGCTGGCGTCATAGTAGTTCTCATCGCCCGAACATTCCCTCATCATCGTTTCTGCAGCCGTGGGCGCCTGGAATGCGACGGTGTACAGTCGAACCGCCTTCGACGCGTCGCCGAGCGACTTGATCTCTTCGCAAAGCTGAAGTGCCTGATGCCCGGAGCTGCCGGGATGCGATGCATCGGAGCTGAGCGCATCGGGCCACGGGTTCGTTTCGCCGCCGTTTGCGTAGGAGATATTGAACGCCCCGTCCGTCATCAAAACCACAACTTTAATCACCTTCTCGGGGTCCCAGCTGCGTCCGGCGCGGCTACCAAACACGCCGCTCCATTCTGGCGAAAGCAGATACCAGCCCCATGCCGCCCCGATGTGGCCAGCCGTACCCCCCGAAGCCGCGAGACCGTCAATAGCTGTGAGAAGAGCGTCCCGTTCTCCTGTCGAGGCGAGATCGGCCAACGGCCGGATAGGGTTTGCCACGCATGAATAGAAGGGCAGAGATCCCGGCGCAACGGCACCCAACGGCTGCGCATAGGGCGACGCGTTGGTGAAGGCTTGGCCGCCGCTGCGTTCCACAACACAGCCGTCCATCGACGCTCCGCCGCTCACTGCGTTAGCAAATCCGCCCGCGTTGACCGATGCGGAGTAGGGCACGAGAGCGACGCGCACGGCGCCGGCACCCGGGTTGTTGCTGGACAGTGCTGTTACCATATCGCGCGCGGCCGTCTTCAATGCGTTGAGCTTGGCAGCGCTCGTGCACGGCGGATCGCCGGCCAATGGCGGCGTATCGCACATGGAGCCGGTGATATCCGCGACGAGAGAAAGTTCAATCTTGAGTGCCCTGTATGTGGCCGTCGACTCGGGCGAGAATTCAAGCGAGCCGCCTGCCCCGGAGAGATCTTTAAATATCGATCCCATCGCGATGTCGACGCGAGCCGTCAGGGTCGAGGTGGTCCAATCTGGATCCGTATCAAAGTTCTCAATGCGGACATCGGATATGGCAAGGCGCGTGAGTTGTTCTCTAAAGAAAGCTTCGGCCTTGGCCTGAACGTCGGCATCCGTAGCGCCGTCTTCATCGAGAATTTTCGCGCCCGAAAGTGCCGCAGCATCAAGCGCCGACTGGATGCGCGAGCGCACGTCGTAGGCCCGTGCCGTATCAATGGATAAGGCGACGGTCAGCGAGAGAACCATCAGCGACACCGCAAAGATAATCGCGATCGCGCCACGGTCGTTCTTTGCAAAACGCTCAATAGAATTAGAAAACTGCATGTGCCCCACCAGATCTTACACAGGTGAGATAATGTCACGTTGACCATAAACGTCGTGTAAAGATGAATGCCGTGTAGACCACGAGTGCCGGGCGGTTGTTGAAATGGTTGACGAACGATGAAGGTCCGTGCCGTTCTGCGCTCTTATTTGCAGCGTGAGAAAGCGCCGCGATCAAAGTGGAAATGGTTCTTGTGAGCGGCATTATACTCCGGCCCAAGGGCCACCCGGAAATAGCGGCAAGCCCGCCGGTGGATCTCCTTCAGGAACGCCGCCTCCTTGCCGCGGCCGGACCAGTCGCGCAGAATCGAAATCTGCCGTCCGCCATCGAGTGTGAATCCGGAGATATCAATGGCATTGGCTGTCGCATGCTGACTGCGAATGTTCTTCATCAGTGGGTTCCCGACGATATTCCGGCAGTCGTAAATACCCATGTCGCCGATTGAGACAACCCGGGCGCCAAAGGATTCCAGCGCCAGTGGCTGCACCTCGTGCTCGATCCAGAGCGCCATTGCCGCTGCCATCTCACACGTCAATTTTTCAGCGCCGATCTTCGCTCCCCCGGCCTGCGAGAAACGCACGGCGTTCTGCCATCCGCAGCCGTCCTTGTAGGGCTGGTCCGCAATCGACGTCGCGCTGATATGCGGTTCCTTCAGCACGGCCTCGCAGAGTGGCCGGTCGAGTCGAAGCGCCGCCAATCGCGTATCGAGAAACCAAGATGGCCGTTCGTTAAGGGAGATCGGCGGAAACGGGCTGAGCCGCTGCGGCACCCAGCCAAGCCGCATGGCGGCAAAGGCAGTGCCAGCGAGAAGGAGCACGAGAAGCAGTCGGCTGAGAAAGCGGCGTTTTGGGCGGGCTTGCGAGGTCATGGGCGCTCCAGATCGGAGTGGGACATTAGCGATTGCGTCCAATCACTCCTAGGCCCGGAACGCCACACTCGCCCGCTTCAAAAACGTTTCCGAAGAGTTCTGTCCTCAAAAGCACCACAAAAAAAGACCCGCGCCGGTAAGCGCGGGTCTATCCATGCAACTCAAGCCACCAAATTACTGCGTCAGGCGCAGCCCATTGAGCGAACGCGCGATTTTTAGAAAGGCGGTGCGAAGGGCTTCGGCGTCGTTTGCCTCATGAAATTGCCCACCCGCTTGCTCGGCGCAGGTCCGCAGAAAAGTCTTGGCCGACGCCGGCGCTTCGAAAGCCACCGTATGAACCTGCATGCCCTTTGCCCGATACGCGCTGCAGATAGCCAAAGCCTGCACACTCGAACGGTCATTGTCATACGACATGTTGAAAATGCCATCCGTCATCAGGATAACGGCCTTAGTCGTCTTGCCGTCGTCGTAGTCCACAGCCTCGCTCGCATCCGGCCACAGATCGTTGAAGTTCGGCGACACGAGATTCCACGCCCACTGTGCTCCGATATGCCCAGCCGTCGAGCCGATTGCCGTCAAATTGGCAATGGCATCCGTCAGCGTCGCCTTATCGCCCGTCAGCGGAACGACCTCGGCTTCCGGACAGAAGTATCCTTGAAAACCTTCGGTCGGATCGATGTCGCGGAACCGGCCCGTCCCACGATATGGCCCGCCCATCGAAATAGACGCGTCGGTATAAGCGTCGCCGCCCGACCGTTCGCGCACGCAGCCGTCGCCGCTCGTTCCACCTGATGCTGCGGCCGCATAGACGCCAAGCTGGACCGACGCCGAATAAGGTGCGAGTCCGATCCGGACCTTGTTGGGCCGCTCCTCATCGGGCAGCAGCGTCTCGACGAGATCATTGGCGGCAGCCTTCAAAGCGTCGAGTTTGCGGGCGCCGGCACACGGCTGGCGCGATCCGCGATCGCACATGGAGCCAGTCACGTCGAGTGCGATACCGAGTTCCAAATCGCCAGCTTCAAACGTAGTGCTGGCATCGGTGACCGTGTTCAACGTCTCATAGCCTGCCACGCGCATGAAGGTCATGGGAACATCAGCATCGACCCTGACTTCGATGCTGCTCGTCGCGCGGTCCGGAATGATCTGAACATCGCCGATCGTCGCGAATTTTGCCCCGCTGGCTTGAATGTTCTCATTGAAAAATCTCAAACCGATTTCCGAAATCTCCGCATCCGACATCCCGCCGTTCATCAACGCGCGGCCGGCGGCCAGCGCGGCAGCATCGGCCGCCGCTGTAATTTCAGATTTTGCGTGCGCGGAGCGGGCATAGTCCACCGCAATGCCGACACACATCACAATGGCAAGAAACATGACACCGAACAGCACCGCAACGGCGCCGCGGTCGTCGCGGGCAAATGCGCTAGCATGGTGTCGGATCTGGCTGAGCATCGTGTCTCTCCTTGAAACAACCCCGCAGGGTTCGGATCAGCAGGAGCAATCGCGATGCCGCACGGCCTCGGTCGGCGCGGTCCGGTCGCCGTTCCAGTCCAGGTGGTTGAAAAAGTCTTAAGCACCGTCTCGCAGCTTTGCATTAATTTGAGCAAAATCAGCGCACTATCGTAAAGGAATGGTCATCCCGCAGAGTTTCACTACTGGCTTCTGCCAGTCTCAAGCAGCCAATCTGACGACGCCACTCAGCCGCACTGCCCCTATATGAAACAACAAGCCGCTGCCCCTCGGCTCCTGAGACTAGAAATCTGAAATGATCCCGTCTTTTTCCCAGTCGCCATAGCGAACTGGATCAGGCCCCGCGCGCCCGCCGACCTCTGCCGGCGTTTCAGCCGCCCGCGCTGCCTCCCGCAACCGGCGCCTTTCCTCCGCTTCCGCCAAGGCCCGCTTGGCCGCCTCCGTGAGCGGCGGCCTGGGCTCTGCGGTGCTCTCGGCCGGCGCTGAACTCCCTGGATTTTCCGTCATCATATCCGCCATATCCGCCATCCGCGATCGCAGCACGTCCAATTGTGGAGACCACAACAGCGCGTCTGGTTGTCGCCCGCATGCATTCCCATATACCATCCGCAGCCGGAAACGGATGCGTACCGGGCGGCGTTGTGCCGCCGCAGAGCTTTGCCAACGGGGAGCCGTCCCACCATGCCGATGAACTACGCCAAGACAGGTCTTTTGCTAATCGTGCTGACTGGCATTTTCGTGGCCATGGGCGCGCTCGTGGGCGGCCAGACCGGTCTTGTCATCGCTTTCATCATGGCGCTGGGCATGAATGCCGTCAGCCTTTGGAAATCCGACACCATGGTCTTGCGGATGTTCAAGGCCCAGGAGGTCGACGACCGCGACGCGCCGGGTTACGTGGGCCTCGTTCGCCAGCTGGCCGAAAAGGCCGAACTGCCAATGCCGCGCGTCTACGTTCTCAACAACCCGCAGCCAAACGCTTTCGCCACTGGCCGCAGCCCGACGCGCGCCGCTGTCGCCGCTTCGACAGGTCTCCTCGACTCCCTCTCGCGCGAGGAACTCGCCGGCGTCATCGCCCACGAACTCGCCCACATTAAAAACCGCGATACACTCACCATGGGCATCGCCGCCACCATCGGCGGCGCAATCTCCATGTTCGCCCAATACCTACAACTCGGCATGTTGTTCGGCGGCAACCGCGTCAACGGCGGCGGGCCGGGGTTCCTGGCCAGCATCGTCGCCATGCTCATCGCGCCCTTCGCCGCCATGCTGGTGCAAATGGCCATCAGCCGTTCGCGCGAATATCAAGCCGACCGTATGGGCGCGTTGATTTGCGGCAATCCCATGTGGCTCGCCTCGGCCCTCGTTAAGATCAGCAATGCGGTCCAGCGCACGCCCAATATGCAGGCCGAACGCATCCCCGCCGCCGCGCACGTTTTCATTATCAACCCCCTCACCGGCCATGGCGTCGATAATCTCTTCTCAACGCACCCCAACGTCGAAAACCGGATCCGCGCCCTTAAGGAATTGGCTGTCGAAATGGGACAGCTGCCCGACGTGCTCGAAACCGACTTCGCGGGCGGCCCCGCCGAGCGCCCCGCCGCCGGCCCGTGGTCAAGCAACAGCCCCTCGCGCGGCCCCTGGGGCTGATGTTTGGTCTGTGCGCCATGCCGCAATTGACCCGGTCGCGCCAGCACCGTAGCGATGGCGGATGAAACCCACCCGCCCGCCGCGTGACGGCAAAGCCGCATCCCGGCCTCCCACATCATCAGGCCCGTCAAAAAAGCGCGGTCCCTTCAAGCCGCGCCCTAAATCTGCGGAAGCTTTCCCGGCTGGATTTGAAGCACGGCAAGCCGCCGTAGAGACGCTCTGGCGCGTCATGAAGCGCGGGTCCTTTTTCGAGGAAGCGTTCGCGGAAGCTTTTCAAAAGCCCGAACGCGCCAAGGTTGAACCGCGCGACCGCGCCTTCTCACGCCTGCTGGTCACCACCGTCTTACGCCACCACGGCGAACTCACACACGTCATCAACACGCATCTCCAGAAGCCGCTCCCTGAGCCCCAGGGGTGGGTCTGGCAGATACTTCTAGCCGGCGCGGCGCAGTTGTTGCTGCTCGACACACCACCGCACGCAGCCATCGGGCTCGCTGTCGATCAATGCAAATCCGACCCCAACGCCCACCGCTTTGACAAACTCGTCAACGCCGTGCTCCGCCGCGTCTCCGACAACGGCAGCGCCGCGCTCGCCGATCTCGACGCCGTTGCATTGAATGTTCCCGCGTGGCTACTCGCCGGCTGGGAGAAAACCTACGGCGCCGATCTCGCGCGCCGCATCGCCGCCGCGTCCTTGGAAGAACCGCCGCTCGACGTCACCGTCAAAGGCGATCCCGTCGAGTGGGCCGCAAAACTCCAGGGCGTAGCGTTGCCCACGGGCACGGTGCGAATTCTCCAAGCCGGCCGCATTCCAGATCTGCCAGGCTTTGAAGATGGGTCTTGGTGGGTACAGGACGCCGCGGCCGCACTCCCTGTCCATCTCCTGAACGCCAAGTCGGGGCAGCGTGTCGCCGACCTGTGCGCCGCCCCCGGCGGCAAGACGGCGGAGCTGGTCCACGCCGGTGCCCACGTCACCGCCGTCGACATTTCGGCAGCTCGCCTGCGCCGCGTGAAGGACAATCTTGATCGCCTCCACTTCACCGCCGATTGCGTCACCGCCGACGTGCTTACATGGCAACCCGCAGCCCTCTTCGACGGCGTTCTCCTCGATGCACCGTGCTCCGCCACGGGCACCATCCGCCGCCATCCCGACATTCTCCACGTGCGCCAGAGCCGTGGCTTTGAAAAGCTCATCGACCTGCAGGGCAAGCTGCTCCAACGCGCGGCAACGTTCGTTCGTCCCGGCGGCACGCTCGTCTACTGCTCCTGCTCACTGGAACCGGAAGAAGCCGAGCACCAGATCGCCCGCTTTCTCGCAGCCGAGCCGGGCTTCGATCGCGTGCCCGTCACCGCCGCTGAAATGGGCGGTCTCGAAGACGCCATTTCACCCGAAGGCGACTTGCGCACCCTGCCCTGTCACAGGTTTCCCGGTCATGAGAACGGCTTAGGTCTCGATGGCTTTTTCGCCTCCAGGCTGCGCCGCCGCGACACCTGAGCGTCGCCACGATCTACGCACAACTTGATGCCCGACCCTGCCTTGTCAGGGACTTATCGCTAGGTTACCGACGCGGACTAAGGGCCGTGACGTGCTGGTCCATCAGGTCAAGAGTGGAGAGGCAATCGGCCTATGGCGGGTCTCAGTCTGGCCGAAAAGTCGCGGATCGCCTTCATCGCCGCGAAGCGATCACAGCGTGCGTCAATGGCGCGCCTGCAGTTGTCGCCGCTTTTGCGCTGGCGGTTTGGCTCCACAAGTCTCGGCAATCTCCTCATTGTCCCTCAAACCCTGCGTAGCGCCGACCCGAGCTTTTGGCCCGAACTCAAACTCGGTCATATGGGGCTCGCTGGAACGGGCGTCGATTTGCGTGGCCGTTCGCCGTTTGAGATCCGCCCGCCGAATGACGGCTGGGAGCGCGCACTGCACGGCTTCGGCTGGTTGCGCCACCTCGAGGCGTCCGGCGATTTCGAAGCCCGCGATCTCGCCCGCAGTCTCACCGTCGAATGGACACTTCGTCAACGCGGCGTCGGCTTGGCATGGGAACCAGCCGTGCTCGGCCGCCGCATTATGTCGTGGCTCAATCACGCCAATTTCTTGCTCGATGACGCGAGCGTCGAAACCTACGACGCCATCACATCCAGCCTCGGTGCTCAAATCGTGCGCCTCGCTGCCTGCTGGCGTGATGGACCAGATGGCTATCCGCGCCTCCTAGCCCTCACCGGTCTCGTACTCGCCAACGTCTGCGTCGCCGGCCACGATCGTCAACTCGACGACATCGAAAAAACGTTCGCCGCCGAAATCGAACGCCAGATCCTGGACGATGGCGGCCACGTCAGCCGCAACCCCGCCATCCTCGTCGAAATTCTGCTCGATCTCCTGCCAACGCGGCAGTGCTTTGCTGCACGAGGACGCAAACCGCCGCCCGCCTTGTTGCAAGCGCTGGCCTCGTCTGGCGCCTTTCTGCGCTACATGCGTCTGGGCGACGGCCGTCTTGCTCGCTTCAACGGTGTCTCGATCGCTTCTCCCGCCGGCCTTGCCACAGTGCTTGCTTATGACGATCTCTTCGCGACCCCGCTCGCCATCGCCCGCGAGTCCGCCTACGTTCATCTCGCACGCGGCGCCACGACGCTGATAAGCGATGCAGGCCCCGCCCCACCCTTCGAATTCGCAGCCGACGCGCACGCGGGCTGCCTCTCGTTTGAAATGAGCGCTGGCCCGCGCCTCATCTTCGTCAACGGCGGTGCTCCAGCTGCGGCGGACCAGGACTGGCGCGCGCAGGCCCGCGCCACCGCATCTCACAACACACTTGTCGTGAACGATACGTCTTCCGCCAAACTCGTGCGCCACAAAGGTCTCGAAGCCCTGATCGGTGGCGCCCCCATTCGCGGGCCGCAAGAGGTCGCGAGCCAGGTCCAAGAACAAAACGGCGAGCTCGTCTGGACCGCCTCGCACGACGGCTATCTCGGCCGCTCCGGCCTCATTCATCATCGCCAAATCGCGCTCAGCGCGTCTGGCTCGGCCCTTCGCGGTATCGATCGTTTGACCGGCTCTGACAAGGCTCTTCGTTTGAAGTCCGATGCCCCCTTCGCCATCCACTTTCATCTCCACCCCGAGATCACATGCCGGCGCGGCACCGTCCCGGGCACCGCGGAAATCCTCACACCGGAAGGTCAGGTCTGGCTTTTCTCGGTGCAGGGCGCCGAACTCAACATCGAAGAAGGTGTCTATTTCGCCGACAGTTCTGGCCCCCGTCGCGCGCTTCAGTTCGTCCTGCGCGGTGCCACGTTCGGCGACACGACGGTAGTGTGGAAAGCAGAAATTCGGGCCTGATGCGTCCGGAGACAACCCCGTGACTCTGTGGCCTGCGTCGCGAGCAGGCGCGGCGGTACACGCTCAGCCGTCTTCGTGCTAAGGCCCGGTGGAAAGACCCGAAAGGACAACCACCGTGACGACCGACACCCTTCCCATCCGCCGCGCTCTGATCTCCGTCTCCGACAAAACCGGCCTCATCGAGCTGGCGCGCGACTTATCGGCCATCGGCATCGAACTCTTGTCCACCGGCGGAACGGCGTCCGCCCTGAAGGCAGCCGGCCTCAAGGTCATCGATGTTTCGGAGCACACGGGCTTTCCTGAAATGATGGACGGCCGCCTGAAAACCCTTCACCCCAAAATCCACGGCGGCCTGCTCGCCGTGCGTGGCAACGCCGAGCACGAGCAATCAGCGAAAATCCACGGCATCGCCCCAATCGATCTCCTCGTCGTCAATCTCTATCCCTTCGAGGAAACGCTCGCCAAAGGCGGCACCTACGATGCGTGCGTCGAAAACATCGACATCGGCGGCCCCGCCATGATCCGCGCCGCCGCCAAGAACCACGCCGGAGTCACCGTCATCGCCGATCCCAACGACTACGAAGTGCTGCGCGCCGAATTGCAATCCAAAGGCGGTACCACGTTCGCCTTTCGCAAAGCCATGGCCGCCCGGGCGCTGGCCCGCACCGCCGCCTACGACGGCGCTATTTCAAACTGGCTGACGGCAAACCCCGATACCACCGGCCGCCCTGCGAATGCGTTCCCGCAGAGCTATACGGTGCAACTGACCAAGGCACTCGATCTGCGCTATGGCGAAAACCCGCATCAATCCGCAGCGTTCTATCGCGAGCTCAACGCCCCCGCCGGCAGCGTGGCCACTGCCCGTCAGTTGGGCGGCAAGGAGCTATCG
>LNFM01000823.1_pt1 | contig 73536 bp, 64 predicted proteins | sample 596031 | NCBI WGS metagenome assembly LNFM01 (sample SAMN04254537, study PRJNA301005) | activated carbon metagenome | isolation source: dual media filters at the Ann Arbor, Michigan drinking water treatment plant | place: USA: Ann Arbor
GGTGGGGTATCGGGGGAGGGCAAAGCCCTTCCCCGGGCCACGCTCACCCCGTCACGCGCTCCCTGCCCGATCCTCCGCCTGCACGCCGAGGAATTTCAGTTTGCGGTGCAGTGCGCTGCGTTCCATGCCCACGAAGGTCGCGGTGCGGGAGATATTGCCGCCGAAGCGCAGCAGCTGGGCTTCGAGATATTGCCGTTCGAAGAGTTCCCGGGCTTCGCGCAGCGGCAGGGTCATAATTTCGCTCGATCGGTCGAGCTTGAGCATCGCCGGTGCGGCGGCGCCCACCTCGGGCGGCAGCATGTCGGCGCGGATGGGCGAGCCTGAATCGCCCGGCGCCATGATCAGCAGCCAATCGATGAGGTTGCGCAGTTGCCGGACATTGCCGGGCCAGTCGTAGGTTTGCAGCGCGGCCAGGGTATCGGCGCTGATCTCGCGGGGCGCGATGCCCGAGGTCTCGCCCGAGCGGGCCATGAAGTGCCGGGCGAGGGCCGGGATATCCTCACGCCGGTCGCGCAGCGCCGGGATGCGCAGCGGCACCACGGAGAGGCGGTAGAACAGGTCCTCGCGGAAGCGCCCGGCGGCGATCTCGGCCTGCAGGTCACGATTGGTGGTGGCGATGACGCGGACATCGACATTGACGCGCGCCGAGCCGCCGATGCGGGAGAACCCTTGGTCCTGCAGCGCGCGCACGATCTTGCCCTGGGTTTCGAGCGGCATGTCCGCCACCTCGTCCAGCAGCAGGGTGCCGCCATGGGCGCGTTCCAGCACGCCCGCGCGGCGCGGCCCATCGGCCGAGGGTTCGACGCCGAAGAGTTCTTCCTCGATGCGCGCGGGGTTCATCGTCGCGCAATTGATTGCAATGAAAGGCCCATCCACCCGGCGCGATCGGGCATGGATCATCCGGGCGACGACCTCCTTGCCCGCGCCGGCGGGGCCACCGATCAGCACGCGTGAGCCGGTCGGGGCGACGCGGTCGACCGCGGTGCGGAGTTGGTTCACCACCGCCGAGATGCCGACGAGATCGGTCTCGGGCCCGGCGCGCATGCGCAATTCGCTGATCTCGCGCCGCAGTTTCGCCGCCTCCAGCGCGCGCATGACGATGAGCAGCAGCCGGTCGGATTTGAAGGGTTTTTCGACGAAGTCATAGGCGCCGATCTGGATCGCCTGCACCGCCGTCTCGATGGTGCCGTGGCCCGAGATCATGATGCAGGGGATCTGCGGTTCCTCGACATGCATCGCCTTGAGGATGCCCAGCCCATCGAGCTTGGAGCCCTGCAGCCAGATGTCGAGGATGACCAGCGAGGGCCGCCGCGCGCGGAAAGCCGCCAGCGCCGCATCGCTGTTATGCGCCTGCCGTGTCTCGTAACCCTCGTCGGACAGGATGCCCTCGATCAGGGTTCGGATATCGGGCTCATCATCCACGATCAGGATGTCATGCGCCATGCAACACCCCCTTTGGGCAAACCATCAATGCTCTCGTGCATCCGCCGCGGCACCGGTTTCGGTGCCTCGGCCATCCATGCCATCTTCGGAGGCGGCACGCCAGGGCAGGCGCAGCGTGGCGCAGGCCCCGCGGCCACCCGGCGCGTCATCGAGAGCGATCGCGCCGCCATGGTCCTCCATGATCTTCTTGACGATGGCGAGCCCCAGCCCTGTGCCCTTGATCTTATGGGTGACATAGGGCTCGGCCAGGCGCTCGCGCTCCTCGCCGCCCGGCAGGCCGATGCCATCGTCGCAGACGGCGATCAGGGCGGCGTCATCGCAGGTGCTCAGGCGCACGGTGATGACGCCGTGCGCCTCGGCCTCCTGCTCGGCGCGCATGGCGATGGCGTCGGCGGCGTTGGTGAGCAGGTTGGTCAGCGCCTGGCCAATCAGCCGGCGGTCGCAGGCGGCGACCACGACATGCTCCGGCAGCTCCAGCCGGTAGTCGATGCCGGCATGGGCGTGGCGCTGAAGCACCAGGGCCTCCTCGACCAGCCGGTTCAGCTTCTCCGGCTTGATGACGGGCTGCGGCATGCGGGCAAAGGCGGAGAATTCATCCACCATGCGGCCGATATCGCCGACCTGGCGGACGATGGTGTCGGTGCATTGGGTGAAGGTCTCGGGGTCGTCATGGATCTGCTTGAGGTAGCGCCGCTTCAGCCGCTCGGCCGAGAGCTGGATGGGGGTGAGCGGGTTCTTGATCTCATGCGCGATGCGCCGTGCCACATCGGCCCAGGCGGCCTGGCGCTGCGCGGTCAGAAGCGCCGTGATGTCGTCGAAGGTCAGGACGTAGCCGGAGACGTTTTCTTCCGTCGTCTCGGCCGAGATGCGGGCCAGCAGGGTGCGCCGGGCGGAGGGCGGGCCGATGCGGACCTCGGATGTGGCCGCCCCCCCGCCGCCGCGCATAAGCGCCAGGAGTGGGGCGAATTCGGGCACGAGCTCGGCCAGGTCGCGGCCCACCGCGGGGTCGAGGTCGAGGCCGAGCAATTCGCTCGCCCGGCGATTGGGCAAATGGATCGAGCCATCGGCATCGAGGCCGATGACGCCGGCCGAGACGCCGGCCAGCACGCCCTCGGTGAAGCGGCGGCGTTCGTCGATGGTGCGATAGGCCTCCATCAGCTCGTTGCGCTGGCCTGCGAGCTGGTTGGTCATCCGGTTGAAGGCGCGGCTGAGGGTGGAGACCTCGTCATCGCTCGTGCCCTCCTCGACCCGCACCGAAAGATCGCCCGAGCGCACCCGCTCGGCCGCGTGGATCAGCTTGCCGATGGGCCGCGCCAGCTGGTTGGCCAGCACGAGGCCGATCAGGATGGCCGCCAGCAGCACCAGCAATGCGGCAATGGCGAAGATCATGACGAAGGTGATCTGCAGGCCGGAGCGGTTGCGGTCGAGACTGGCATAGGCTTCGACCGCCGCCTCGGTGCGCTGCATGTGCTCGATGACCTGCGGGTCGACCGGGCGGCCGATCATCAGGAGCAGGCCGGTGGCCGGTGCCAGGGCGATGACGGCCCTTGCCCGGTTGCTCTCATCGCCTGTCAGCACCGCCACCTCGCCCGAGCGCGCCATCTCGATGGCGCTGTGCGGCGGCGGGTCGAGCTGGAAGCCGGCCGAAATCCCGGCATGGGCGATGACACGGCCCAGGACGGGCTCGAAGACGATCGCCTCGGTCAGGCCGCGCACGCCGGCCTGGGTGCCGAGCACCCGGGCGAAGGTCAGGGCCTGCTCAGGCAGCAGCACCACGGCGCGGTTGAGGTCATTGGCCATGGCGAAGGCATCGGCGCGGATGTTCTGCTGGTGCTCGGCGAGATAGGCGCGGCTGGCGAGCAGCGAGGCGTCGAGTGCCGTGCGCACGCGGTCACTGAACCAGGCCTGGATGCCGAGATTGAAGAACAGCGCGGCAAAGCCCGCCACCAGCATCGAGGGCACGATGGCCACGACCGAGAACAGCACGACAAGCCTTGTGTGCAGCTTGGAGCCGGCATAGCCCCGCCTGCGATCCGCCCACATCCGCACAAGCCGCCCGGCCAGGGCCGCGAAGAGCAGGAGCAGAAAAGCCACGGCCGCCAGCACCATGCCCACGACCTGACCCGGGCGGGTGGGCCCGAAGGGGCTGCCATCGCTGAGCACGGTGAAGGTCAGCAGGCCCATCAGCAGGGCGCCGACGGCCAGGCCCAGCGTCACGCCCTTGCCCAGCAGCAGGTCGGAAAGGCGCCGGAGCAGGCCGCGCTTCTCCCGCAGCGGTGCCTCCGGTGCTGAAGCACGGCGCGAGACGCGCTCGGCCATGGCCTGCCCGGCAGCACCCAGGCGCGGCGCGGGCAGGATCTTCATCAGCTGATGCCGCGGGGCGGTGCTGGCGCGCGCGGCATCAGCTGATGCCGCGCACGACGGGCAGTTCGAGATCGCGCAGCTTCTTGCGCAGCGTGTTGCGGTTCAGCCCGAGCATAGCCGCGGCCTTGATCTGGTTGCCGCGGGTGGCGCTGAGCGCGAGGCGCAGCAGCGGCCGTTCGACTTCGGCCATCACCCTTTCATGCAGGTCGCGCACCGGGATGCCGTCCTTGTGGGCGGCGACGAAGGCTTTCAGGTGCCGCTCCACCGCCTGCTCCAACGATTCCTGGGCGCGGGGCGCGCCATCGGGGCTGGTCTCGGCCTCGGCAAGTTCGGCATTCACCGCCACCTCGTCGATGGTCTCCTGCGGGTAGAGCGCGGCGAGGCGCCGCATCAGGTTTTCCAGCTCGCGCGCATTGCCGGGCCAGGGGTGGCGCTTGAGGCGCTCGACGGCGGCGGGGGTGAGCTGCTTGAAGGCCAGGCCCGCGGCCTTGGCGCGGTCGAGGAAGTGGCGGGCGAGCAGGCCGATATCTTCGGTGCGCTCCCGCAGGGGAGGCAGGCGCAGCGGCACCACGTTCAGCCGGTAGAACAGATCCTCGCGGAACAGCCCGGCGCGGATCGAGGCGCGGAGGTCGCGATGCGTGGCGGCGACGATGCGGGCATTGGCCTTGATCGGCTGGCGGCCGCCCACCGTGGTGAATTCGCCCTCCTGCAACACGCGCAGAAGGCGGGTCTGCGCCTCGGCCGGCATGTCGCCGATCTCGTCGAGGAAGAGGGTGCCGCCGGCGGCCTGCTCGAAGCGGCCGACGCCGCGGGTGAGTGCGCCGGTGAAGGCGCCGCGCTCATGGCCAAACAGCTCGCTCTCGATCAGCTCGCGCGGGATGGCCGCCATGTTGATGGCCACGAAAGGCCCCTGCCGGCGCTTGCCGTAATCATGCAGCGCGCGGGCGACGAGCTCCTTGCCGGTGCCGCTCTCGCCGGTGACCATCACGGTGAGGTCGGTCGTGGTCAGCCGCGCCACGGTGCGATAAATGTCCTGCATGGCGGGCGAGCGGCCGACCAGCGGCAATTTCTCCTGCGGGCCGGCCTCCTCATCGGGCACCTCGGCGGTGGCGGGCTTGGCGAGTGCCCGCTCCACCACCGCCAGCAATTCCTTCAGGTCGAAGGGTTTTGGCAGGTATTCGAATGCGCCGCGCTGGGCCGCCTTCACCGCGGTGGTGAAGGTGCTCTGCGCGCTCATCACCACCACGCGCAATTCGGGGCGGATGCGCTTGATGCGCGGCAGAAGGTCCAACCCGTTCTCGTCGGGCATCACAACATCGGTGATCACCAGATCGCCCTCGCCATCCTCCACCCATCGCCAGAGCGTGCTGGCCGAGGACGTCGCGCGCACCGTGTAGCCGGCGCGGCCCAGCGCCTGCGACAGCACGGTGCGAATGGCACGGTCGTCATCGGCGATGAGCACCGAATGGGGTTCGGCCATGATCTAATCCAGTTCCAGCGGTACGGGTTCGCCCGGCGGCGGCGCGGGCATGGAGAGGCGGAAGGAGGTACGGCCGGGCCGGCTGTCGCATTCGATCAGCGCGCCATGGTTGGACACCAGCTTGGCGACGAGTGCCAGGCCCAGCCCCTGGCCGCCCTGCTTGGTGGTGATGAAGGGCTCGAAGAGGGTGCTGCGCAGCTCCTCGGGGATGCCCGGGCCATTGTCGCGCACGATGATCTGCAGCGGCAGATGCACCCGCTCCGAAGTGCCGGGCACCGCGATGCGCACGCCATGGTGATAGGCGGTGATGAGGTGGATTTCGCCATGGGTGTGGCCGCTTTCGGTCACTGCCTCGGCGGCGTTCTTCACCAGGTTCAGCAGGATCTGCACGAGCTGGTCACGATTGCCCCAGACCGGCGGCAGCGAGGGATCGTATTCCTCGACGATGCGCAGATGCGCGGCGAAACCGGATTGGGCGACGCGGCGGACATGGTCGAGCACGCGGTGGATGTTCACCGGCGCGCGGTCGATCGGCCGGTCGGAGAACATCTCCATCCGGTCGATGAGGTTGCGGACGCGGTCGACCTCATCCTGGATGAGCTGGGTCAGCTCGATATCGGCCTCCGAGGCGTTCTGTTCGAGCAGTTGCGCGGCACCGCGGATGCCCGAGAGCGGGTTCTTGATTTCATGCGCCAGCATCGCCGCCATGGCGGTGGCGCCGCGTGCCGCACCCAGGAAATTCAGCTGCCGGTCGAGCATCTGCGCCGTGCTGCCATCGGTCAAAGTCAGCACCACGGCGCCGGGCATCTCGGGCAGGGGCGCGCCATGGGCGGAGACGCCGGAGCGATGCAGCCGCGGGCTCTGCAGCAGCAGGTCATGGTCGGAGACCGGCGCGTCCTGGATGCGGACCTGCCGCAGCAGGGCGAAGACGCGGCTGTCCTCGGGCAGGAATTCGACCAGCCCCATCCCGGTCAGGGTGGCAATGGATTGCTGGAAGAAGAGTTCCGCCGCCTGGTTGGCGAAGCGGAAGCGGTCATCCCCATCGAGCACCACGGCGGGCATGGGCAGCGCCGAGAGCACCGAGGCGGCATCGGGCACCGCATTGCGGTTGGAGACGAAGCGCCGGGCGAGGCCGGCGAGACGGGCCCCGCTCATGCCGCCATCCGCTCAGGCGCCGGCGCCTCGATGAGCGGGCGGTAGAAGCCTTCCATCAGCGCCTCGGCCTCCTCGGGCGTATCGACGCGGTTGACGCCCATGCGGAATTCGGCGCCACCGCGCAGGCCCTTGGAATACCAGGCGACATGTTTGCGTGCGATCCGCACGCCGGCCTGGGTGCCGTAATGGCTGAGCATGGCGCGGTAGTGCTGCAGCAGGATGGCGTATTGCTCGGCCAGTGAGGGATCGGGCAGCACCTCGCCGCTGCGCAGGTAATGCGCGACCTGGCGGGGGAACCAAGGCCTGCCATAGCAGCCGCGGCCGATCATCACGCCATCGGCGCCGCTCGCGGCCATCGCGGCGGCCGCGTCCTGCACGGTGGTGATGTCGCCATTGGCGATGACGGGGATGGCGACCGCGGCCTTCACGCCGGCGATGAAATGCCAGTCCGCCGTGCCGGTGTAGAGCATCTGCCGGGTGCGGCCATGGATGGTGACCAGCCTGATCCCGCATTCCTGGGCGATGCGGGCAAGCTTGGGCGCGTTGAGCGATTTGTGATCCCAGCCCATGCGCATCTTCAGCGTGACCGGCACCTCCACGGCGCGGACCACGGCTTCGAGGATGCGGGCGGCGGCGACCTCGTCGCGCATCAGGGCGGAGCCGGCGCATTGGCCGACGGCCACCTTCTTCACCGGGCAGCCGAAATTGATGTCGACGATGGCCGCACCCAGGGACACCACCAGCCTGGCCGCCTCGGCCATCACCGTGGGGTCGGAGCCGGCGAGCTGGGTGGAGGTGATGCCGGCATCGACATCGGCCATCATCAGGGATTGCCGGTTCTGCCGGATCATCGCCTGGCTGGCGATCATTTCGGAGACGACAAGGCCGGTGCCCTCGGCGCGGGCCAGGCGGCGGAACGGCAGGTCCGTGACACCCGACATGGGCGCCAGGATCACAGGTGTTTCGATGCGCACACCGGGGGCAAGGTCAATGGGCCGCAGGGATGAGTTGCACAACATTCGAGCAGGCATACAGAAAGCCCATGGACGGGGCAACATGCCGCATCGGTTTGCGGCGCGGGCGGTTCTGGATTAACGCCCTTCGCCATGGATGTGGTGGCCATTCTTCTCGCGGCGGGCCAGGGCACGCGCTTCGGCGCGGCGCGGCCGAAGCAGTATCTCGACCTCGCGGGGAAACCCGTGCTGCGGCATGCCGCGGAGGCGCTGCTGGCCGAAGGTGTCGTGACCGCCCTGCAGCCGGTCTGCCCGGCGGGCGAGGAGGCGGTGCTGGCCGGGATGCTGCACGGGCTGCCGGCGCTGCCGCCGGTGGCGGGCGGCGCCACCCGCGCGGCCTCGGTGCGGGCGGGCCTGGCGGCGCTGGCGGCGCGCGGCCCGGATATCGTGCTGGTGCATGACGCGGCGCGCCCGGTGGTGCCGGCGAGCACGATCGCTGCCCTGCTGCGCGCGCTGGAGAGCCAGCCCGGCGCGATTCCGGCCCAGCCGGTGAGCGACACGCTCAAGCGCGGCAAGGCCGGGCTGATCGAGGCCACCATCGCGCGGGACGGGCTGTTCCGCGCGCAAACGCCGCAGGCCTTCCGCTTCACCACCCTGGTCGCCGCCCATGCCGGCAATCCCGATGACGCGACCGATGACGCGGAATTGCTGGAGCGCATCGGCGCCGCCGTGGCGCTGGTGCCGGGCAGCGAACGCAATGTGAAAATCACTTTCCCCGAGGATCTCGAACGCGTGACGATACCAGCTCAGCACATGGTCTGCCGCGTCGGCACCGGCTTTGACGTGCACCGGCTGGTGCCCGGCCGCCGGCTCATCCTCTGCGGCATCGTGGTGCCGCATGAGACCGGGCTCGACGGCCATTCCGATGCCGATGTCGGCATCCACGCGCTGTGCGATGCGATCTATGGCGCGCTGGGGGAGGGCGATATCGGCCGGCATTTCCCGCCCAGCCAGATGACCTGGAAGGATGCCGACAGCGCGCAGTTCCTGGAACACGCGGCCGCGCGGATCGCCGCGCGGGGGGGGCGGCTGGTCAATGCAGATGTCACGCTGATTTGCGAAAGGCCGAAGATCGGCCCGCATGCCAAGGCGATGGAAGCGCGCCTGGCGTCCCTGCTGGGCGTCGATGCCGCACGCGTGGGCGTGAAGGCCACCACCACGGAACGCCTGGGTTTTGCCGGCCGCGAGGAGGGCATCGCCTGCCAGACCGCGGTCTCCATCCTTATGCCCGAATGAGCATGAAGGGCATTCGACAGACCCGCGTAGGCAGGCTTATACTCCTGGCATGATACGACCCCTCGCCGCCCTTCCCGCCATTTTTCTGCTGGCTGCCTGCAGCGGCTTCGCGCCCGCCGCGCCGCGGCCTGAGGCGCGCGATATCAACCGGCAGGACAATGTGAGCCTGCGCGCGGCCTGCCGCGAGGCGGCCGACCGCACGCTGGCGCGACAGGATCGCGGCCAGCTCATGCGCGAGGATGAGCGCAATGCCCGCCTTGGCAGCGAGACGGCGGGGCTGACCCTGCGGACGCAGACCGACCAGCTCGGCCGGCAGTTCCGGCGCGACCGTCTGGCGGCGGATTGCGAGCGGCAGAACCAGCAGGACGCACCCGACCAGGCGCCCGGCGCCACGCCTATTCGCTAGAGGCCAGCGGCAGGTTCTCCGGCGTCCAGCGCGGCATCGGCCGCGGTGGGACCCAGGGGCGGTCGCCCCGCAAGGCGCGGTCGCTCACCACCACCGGCCCCGATGCGGTCAGCCAGACCGCATGGGCGCCGTCACGCCAGACGCTGAAACGGTCGATCACCACGGAGCCGTCGCAGCGTCCGCGCACCGGCTCGGGCGAGAGGATGATGCCGGCCTGGCCGCAAGGCGGCTCGGCCGGCGGCACGGTGTCGTGCCGCTGCGCGTTGCGGCCGCGCGGCGGGGGCGGGGTATGGCGCAGCAGGGCGAGTTGCGGGCCATCGGCGGTCAGGCGCAGGCGGCAGGTGGAACCGCGGCAATCCAGCCCGGCCTCGCCACCCTCGGCGGGCATCGGCTTTGCCGCATCCTCGCCCCAGCCGCGCAGCCAGGAATCCCGGGTGAAGCGCGGCGCGCCGGCTGCGCGCTGGAGGAAGACCTCGCCCTGGGCATTGCGCAGCGCGATCAGCCGCGCATCGGCCGAGATCATCGCATCCGGCGCGGGCGAGGCGCCGCCGCTGGCCAGGCCGATGACAAGCAACGCCGCCCCTGCCGCGCGCGCCGGGCCGCGCCAGAGCGCCAGCCACACCATGCCCAGGGCACAGAGCCCCAGGCCCCAGCCCGGCAGCGGCGTGGCGGAGAGCGCCGCGCCCGGCCAGGCCGCGACGGCGCGCGCGATGGCCAGCACGCCCTCGACCCCCAGCGCCATGATCCGCAGCGGCCAGCCTTCCAGGCCGAAGGGCATGAGCAGCGTGGCGAGCATGGCGCTGGGCATAATGACGAAGCTTGTCAGCGGCACCGCCAGCGCATTGGCGGCCACGCCACAGACCTGCAGCCGGCCGAAATGATGCAGCCCGAAGGGCGTCGTCGCAGCCCCCGCCAGCACCGAGGTGAGGATGGAGGCGGCGAAGATCAGTCCGGCGCGACGCCACCACGGGCTGCCGGCCTGAGGCCTGAGATAGCCCCTGCCCCATTCCCAGGCCGCGACGAGCGCGAGGACGGCGGCAAAACTCATCTGGAAGGACGGGCCGATGATGGCCGCGGGCTGCAAGGCCAGCACGGCGGCGAAGGCGATGGCCAGGCCGCGCAGGGTGAGCGCCCGCCGCCCGGCCAGCAGTGCCAGCGTCACCAGCGCCGCCATGGCGAAGCTCCGCTGCATCGGCACCTCCGCCCCGGTCAGCAGCATGTAGAACCCACCCAGGGCCAGCGCGCCGAGCGAGGCCGGCAGCTTCACATTCACCCGCAATGCGAGCCAGGGCCACAGCGCCAGCCCACCCCGCAACAGGGTGAAGCCAAGCCCCATGACGATGGCGATATGCAGCCCCGAGACACTGAGGAGATGGGCCAGGCCGGAATCGCGCATCGCCGTCATTTCGGCGGGCGGAATGGCGGATTGGCCGCCGGTGATCAGCGCCGCGGCGATGGCGCCGGCGGCACCCGCGATCTGGCCCTGCACCCGCGCCTCGATGGCCGTGCGCAGGCCAGCCAGCGGCGGCGCGTGGCCACGCTCGGTCAGCACTGTGGCGGCGCCCAGCGCAAAGCCACTGCCGCCCAGCCCCGAGAACCAGGCGGCGCGCTGGAAATCCCAGGCGCCGGGATGGGTGGGGGCGGAGGGCGGCCGCAGCAGGGCGCGCAGCCGGATGGTCTGGCCGGGCGTGGGCTGGGCCTGGTCATCGGCCCGCAGCCGCACCCGGATCTGCCGCTGGGACGGCGCCGAACCCTCCCAATGCGCGGCGGAGAGGGTGACGCGCAGGCCCTCCGGCAGGCGGTCGACGTCGGTGACGATACCCTCCAGCACCACGGCGGTGCGCGGCAGTTCAAGCGCGGCGGGCGCCCGGCCGGCATGCCATCCGGCCAGGCCGAAGCCGAGCAGCAGCGCGGCCAGCATGCCCATCCCCCAGGCCAGCCAGGGCCGCCGCCCGGCCAGAGCGAAGGCCCCCAGCAACGGGGCGATGAAGGCGGCCTGGGACAGCGCCGGCGGCTCAGTCAGCAATTGGAAGTAGAGCAGGATCCCGCAACCCAAGGCGACGGGCAGCCAGAGCGCCAGGTTGGGCTGCTGGGCCAGCAAACCTGCGCTCAGGCTGGCCTGCATCGCCTGGGCGCGCGGCAGGCGCAGGGGTATCGCAGCAGCTGACGCAACCGGGGATTGCAACATGAAAGACCCTACGAACGACTCGGACGACTCGGTCAATACGAAAGCCCAATAATTTTACTCACGAAATATTTCTGAGTCGGAACGTAGGTTTTTTCCCTTAACTCCTAGGCGATCCGGTGATGAAACAGCATTGGGCTAGGTTTATTCGCCCCGACTGAAAAAACCCTTGACGCAGTGGCAAAAACCTTTGGGAAGCCCTGGACGAAACCGCCGGGCGCGCGGATATCCCGCGCATGACCATCCGCACCCGCTTCGCGCCCTCGCCCACCGGCTTCCTGCATATCGGCGGTGCCCGCACCGCCTATTTCAACGCGCTTTTCGCCCATCGCCATGGCGGGCAGTTCCTGCTCAGGATCGAGGACACCGACAAATCCCGCTCCACCCCCGAAGCGGTGGCGCAGATCATCGAGAGCCTGGCCTGGCTCGGCCTCTCACCCGACGAGCCGCCGGTGATGCAAAGCACGCGCGAGGCCCGGCATGCCGAGGTGGCGCATGCGCTGCTGGCGGCGGGACGTGCCTATCGCGCCTATGAAACCGCCGATGAGCTGAAGGCCATGCGCGAGGCGGCCCAGGCCGAGGGACGCCCGCCGCATTACAACGGCTATTGGCGCGACCGTGAGCCAGGACCGGCCGAGACCGAAAAACCCTTCGCCATCCGCATCAAGGCCCCGCGCGAGGGCTCCACCGTGGTGCATGACCTGGTGCAGGGCCGGGTCGAGGTCCAGAACAGCGAGCTGGACGACATGATCATCCTGCGCAGCGACGGCTCACCCACCTACCTCCACGCCGTGGTGGTGGATGACCACGACATGGCCATCACCCATGTCATCCGCGGCGATGACCATCTGACCAATACGTTTCGGCAATGCATGGTCTTCGACGCCATGGGCTGGGCACGGCCGGAATTCGCCCATGTGCCGCTGATCCATGGCGCGGATGGCGCCAAGCTATCCAAGCGGCACGGCGCGGTGGGCGTGCTGGAATGGCGCGACCAGGGGATTTTGCCGGAAGCGGCACTGAACGCCTTGCTCCGGCTGGGCTGGGGCCATGGCGATACCGAGATCATCGGCCATGCCGAGGCGGAGAAGATTTTCGACATCGCCGATGTCGGCCGCGCCGCCTCGCGCATGGATTATGCCAAGCTCACCCACATCAACGGGGTGTATCTGCGCGCGGCCGACCCTGCCCGGCTGGCGGCGATGGTGGCGGAGAAACTGGCACCCGACGCCACCGGGCTGGCCCGCATCGCTGCCCTGATGCCGGCGATGCAGGAGCGGGCGAAATCGGTCAATGAACTGGCCGAGGGGGCGCGCTTCGCGCTCGGCCATGGCGCGCCGGCGCCCGACGCCAAGGCTGTGGCCATGCTGGGCGAGGAGGCGCGCGCGCGCCTCGCCCGGCTGGCAGAGGCGCTGGCCGGCGGCGACTGGTCGAAACCTTCGCTGGAAGCGCGGCTGAAGGCCTTCGCCGAGGCGGAGGGGCAAAAGCTCGGCGCGGTGGCTCAGCCGCTGCGCGCGGCGCTGACCGGCACGCTGAACTCACCGCCGATCGATGCCGTGCTGGCGGCGCTGGGCGAGGCGGAGGCGCTGCACCGCATCAGGGCCGCGCTGTAGGGCTGCAACGCCGGGGAGACCTGGCGCGTTGTCATGCCACGCAACCATGCCCGGAACGCCTTGTTCAGGGCCTGCGTGGCGCAACCCGTCCCGAATGGATCCCCATCATGAGCACCGTCCTGATCATCGTCGTCCTCCTCGTGCTGCTGGGCGGCGGCGGCGGCTATTACGGCTACAACCGTTATGGCGCGGGCGGCCTGGGTGGCGTGCTCGGGCTGGTGCTGGTGGTGGTGCTGGTGATGTGGCTGGTCGGCGCGCTGGGTGGCGGGCGGATGATGTAACGCCGCTCAGCGCCGCTCAATGCGCGTCAGCCAGCAGCCCGGCCTTGCCGTGTGGATGTTCACGAAGGCCACGCGCGGGTCGGCCAGCCTTTCGCGCAGCGGCGCCTCGGCCTCGTGCCCCGGCAGCACGAGGCCGAGGTCGTAAAGGCACATCCCCTCGGCATCGTAATGCCGCAGGGAGATGATGCTGTTCTCCGTCACCGTCTCAGGCAGCCGGTCCTCCTCGATCCGGGCGGTGCAGTCATGCGCGTGCAGGAAGACCGGCGATGGCGTCCAATAGGGACCTGTCGGCGCCGGCAGGTCCCAACTGGCCAGCAGCATGGTCTCGCCGGGCAGCCCGAGCCTGAGGCAGTGCCGGCAGGGGAAGCCCGGGCCGTCGACGGCGCGACGGTGTACCGGGCCGCCGCGATCGTCGCGGCCAGTGGCGCGGAAACGCTGGGCGGAGGTGGTGTCCATGGGCAGGCAGCGGAATTGGGTCATGGCGGCAGTCTAGCCGAGCCCTCGCCGCGCGCCCTCCGCTTGTTGCGCCGGCACGCTGGGGTGCCCGCCGCGGCGCCCATTGGAGAATGGCGCGGCCTTGCCCTAGGCTGGCACCAGGCATGGAGGAATCGCCTTGAACAATCTCTTCGATCTCACCGGCAAGACCGCGGTGGTCACCGGCGGCAGCCGGGGCATCGGCCGCGCCATCTGCATCCGCCTCGCCCAGCATGGCGCGAAGGTGATGGTCTCCTCGCGCAAGCTCGATGCCTGCCAGGCGGTGGTGGACGAGATCACGGCCAATGGCGGCACGGCGATGGCGCATGCCGCCTCGATCTCGCGCAAGGAGGATCTGCAGGGGCTGGTCGATGCCACCACCGCGGCCTGGGGACAGATCGACATCCTGGTCTGCAACGCGGCGCTCAACCCCTATTTCGGCCCCAGCCAGGAGATTTCCGACGAGGCCTATGACCGGATCATGAACGGCAATGTCCGTTCCAACCTCTGGCTCAGCCAGATGGCGATCCCGGCTATGGCGGCGCGGGGTGAGGGCTCGGTGATCTTCATCTCCTCCATCGGCGGTTTCCGGGGTTCGCCCATGCTGGGCATCTATGGCGTCTCCAAGGCCGCCGACATGCAGCTGGCCCGGGCGCTGGCCACCGAATGGGGGCCGAAGGGGGTGCGGGTGAACAGCATCGCGCCCGGCCTGGTCCGCACCGATTTCGCCCGCGCGCTGTGGGAGGATGCGGCGAACCTGAAGAAGCGGACCCGCGACAGCCCGCTGCAGCGCATTGGTGAGCCCGATGAGATCGCCGGCGCCGCGGTGTTTCTGGCCAGCCCGGCCTCGGGCTTCATGACCGGCCAAAGCATCGTCATCGATGGCGGCGTGCTGGCCGGCCCGCCACGGGTGGAGGAATAGGGTTTCCGGGGACGGACGGCGCCCTATAGTAACGCCATGCCCATTGCCCTCTCCATCCTCGACCAGTCCTCTGTCGTCACCGGCCGCGGGCCGGATGACGCTATCCGCGAGACGCTCGCGCTGGCGCGGATGGCGGACCAATGGGGCTATCACCGCTACTGGCTGGCCGAGCACCACAATTCCTCGGCCCATGCCGGCTCGGCGCCGGAAATCCTGATCAGCGCCATCGCGGCCACCACCCGGCGCATCCGCGTGGGCAGCGCGGGGGTGATGCTGCCGCATTACGCGGCGCTGAAGGTGGCGGAGCAGTTCCGCGTGCTGGAGGCGATTGCGCCGGGGCGGATCGATCTCGGCCTGGGCCGCGCGCCGGGCAGCGATGGCCGCACCGCCTATGCGCTCAACCCCAATGCCGGCACGGCGGCCGACAATTTCCCGCAGCAAATTCGCGACCTGCAGGGCTGGCTGGGCGAGGGGCTGCCGGTGGACCACCCCTTTCGCGCCGTCACCGCAAGCCCCGCGGTGCCCACGAAACCCGAGCTGTGGATCCTCGGCAGCAGCGATTACGGCGCCCAGGTCGCGGCCTATTTCGGCCTGCCCTATTGCTACGCCTATTTCATCACCGATGGCGCGGGTAGCGACCAGGCGATGGAGCTGTATCACCAGGGTTTTCGCCCCAGCGCCGCCAACCCCGCGCCGAATGCCGCCCTCGCGGTCTTCGCCCTGACGGCGGCGACCGAGGCCGAGGCCCATCGCCTCTTCTCCTCCCGCGCGCTGGCCCGGCTGTGGCGCGACCAGGGCCGCTTCCTGCCGCTGCCAAGCCCGGAGGAGGCCGATGCCTATCCCTATTCCGAGGCCGAGCGCGCCCATGTCCAGCGCCTGCGCGACCGTGCGCTGATCGGCAATCCGGCGCAGGTGCGGGCGAAGATAGAGGCCCTGGCCGCGGCGCATGGCGCGGGCGAGGTCGCCATCCTCAGCCCCTGCCACAGCGCGGCCGCACGGGCCGAGAGCTACCGGCTGCTGGCGGCGGAATTCGCGCTGGAGGCGCCGGCCCGGCTGGTGGCCTGAAAGAGTTCTTGGGAGGGCGCTGGCCGCCCTTAGATCATGCTGCGTTCACATGCGCTCACTCCGCATGATCTAACCGTTGCTGAGAGATGATTCAGCGTTTCCGGCGATTCCGCCTCAACGCATCATGCTCTAGCGCGCCGCCGCCATCACACCGCGCCAGCGCTCGGTCTCGGAGCGGATGTGGGCGCGGAATTCCGCCGGGCTATTGCCGATCGGTGGCCCGCCCATCTCCGCCACCCGCCGCGCCACCTCTGGCTCGGCCAGGGCGGCGGTGGCGGCTCGGTGCAGCGCCAGCACCACCTCCTCCGCCACGCCCCCGGGTGAAAGCAACCCATACCAGCCGCCGGCGGTGAAACCCGGAAAACCCTGCTCCGCCATGGTCGGCAGGTCGGGCAGCATGGGCGCGCGGGCGGCGCTGGTCACCGCAAGCGCGCGCAGCAGCCCGGCCTCGATCTGCGGCCGGACCAGCACCAGGTTCTCGATGGTGAAGGCGAATTCGCCGGTGATCACCGCCAGCACCGCCGGCGCGCTGCCCTGGTAATGCACGGGTGCGGCAGGGAAGCCCGCGGCCTGGCGAAACGCCTCCTGCGCCAGCAATTGCGGCGAGCCGACGCCGGGCGTGGGGTACATCACCTCACGGCCCTCAGCCTTCAGCGCCGCGACCAGCGAGGCGAGGTCGCGATACGGGCCGGCCGCGCGCACCACCAGCACGAGCGGCGTGGCGTTCAGCAGGGTGATCGGCGAGAGGTCGACCAGCGGGTCATAGCCGAGCTGCGGCTCGGTGATCGGCGAGACCGCGAGCGGCCCTGTGCTGCCGACCAGCATGAGATGCGCATCGCCGCGCGCCCGTGCGACCAGCGCGGTGCCGACATTGCCGCCCGCCCCGGCGCGGTTCTCCACCACCACGGGCTGGCCCAGGCGCCTTCCCATCGGCTCGGCCAGCATCCGGCCGAGCTGGTCGAGAATGCCGCCGGGCGCGAAGGGCACCACCAGCCTGATCGGGCGCACCGGCGCCCATTGCGCGCGCGCGAGGCCGGGGGCCAGCAAGGCCGCGCCCAGCAGCGCCCGGCGCGGCGTCATGCCGGCTCCAAGGTGAAGGTCAGCACCGTGTCGCGCACCACGATCCCGCCGCGGTTGCCCGGGGTTATGTCGCCATAGCGCTGGGCATAGACCGGCGGCAATTCCCGCGCGCCCTTTGGCGAGAGCCAGAGACGCAGGAGGTGCCGCCTACGGTCCAGCTCCGGGAAATCCTCGAAATCCGTGCGGCTGTGCAGGATCTGGTGGTTGTGGATGAACTGCATGTCGCCGGGGCGGAATTCCATTTCCAGCGACATCTCCTCGGCCAGCCGGTCCAGCCGGTCGAGGGCGGCGATCTCGACGGGGGTGAGCCGCCGTGCCTCCGGGAAATTCACCTGGGCCGAGCGGATATACTGGCCGGAATAGATCGTGCTCAGCTCGCCCTGATACCAGTTGAAGACCGGGATCTCGAACCAGGGCAGCATGCCCGGCGGGATTTCGCCGCGCCGGTCGGTCGGCATCGGGTTGTGCAGCGCGCGCCAGAGCTCGGGGCTCTCCGCCATCATCCGGTCGTGGATCGCCACCGAAGAGACGATGCGCGAGCCACCGCCCGATTTCGCCCCGCGCAGGCAGAGCAGGCCCACGATGTCGCAGCTGTCGGTGTGGAATTCCAGCTCGCGATTGGTCTGGTAGTAGCGCACCTTGGGGTTCTGGATGTCGAGACCGAGATCGGTGACATGGCCGAGCAGATGGCCGCGCGCGTTCTGCGAGCGGAAGGCGCCGAAATGCGCGCCCAGGCCGAGATAGGCGATGGCGCTCGCCTCAATCCCGCGCCCGGCGACCTCGAAGCCGCGGAGCAGCACGAAGCCGCGTCCACGCAGCAGATCGCCCTGGATGCGGCGCAGCCGGGGGCCGAGGGTGGGGAGAAGGAAATTCTCCGCGTTGATGTCGCCCATGGCGCGGCCGGCCGCCTCATGGCCGGCGATGGCGGCATCGATCTCGGCCAGTTCAGCGGCACCGAGGGTTTCGATCCAATCGGTCCGCCCGTCCATCTCCGGCCCATTCCACGCCGCCGCGCCGCCGACCGGCCCTTTTGCGAGCTCCATCGGGTTTCCTCCGTTTGCTTGGCGGTCAGCCTTTCGCGTTTTCGCGGCGCTGTCCAGCAGGATCAGCCATAGCCGTCATCGCCGTCGGACCAGGGGCGTGTGGCATGGGCCTGGCGCCGGCCCCGGCGATGCCGCCACCAATCCTGCACCGGCCCCAGCAATAGCAGCGGTGACGCCAGCAGCGTGGCGAGCGCGAAGACCGCGGCCCAGCCCCGGGCGCCTGAGAGCAATGCCGCGACACTCGCCCCGGCGAGCCCACCCACCAGCACCAGCCCCAGGCCGAAAAGCCCGAGCATGAGCCGGTGCCGGGCATCGAGCCAGGATGGGGGCGCGCTGTCGTCGGTGGTGGGGCGGCCATCCCGTCCCACATCGTATTGTCGTGTGGGATCAAGGCCGAAGGGCGCGGTCACCCCAATCAGGGCCGGCGGATGACCACGAATTGCAGCGGCCGGCCGTCACGCCTGGCCTGCCGCAGCCGCCACCAGAGAATGCCGCCGGAGACCAGCCCCGCCACGGCGAGGATGGGCAGCAGGATGCCGATGGCCACCAGGGCGAGGGCGGCCAGCAGAAGGGCTCCGGCAATGCCGGCCACCACCAGCGACACGCGGAGCACGCCGGCCATGACCGGCCCCATCGGCGGGGGCGGCGGCGGGGTGGTGAACTCCCCCTCCGGGGTCATGTCCAGAACGGGCGGGCGACGCGTTTCCATAAACGCAATGTTGCGTGCGGGAGGGCGCGCTTCAAGAGGCGATGATTACTCCGGCGTCATGCGCGCCATGCGCACGAGGATGGGATTGCGGACCTCCTCGGCGGCGATGACCTCGGGCATGCGCGACATCGGCTCGTTGATCGGCACGCAGCCGAGCTCGAGGATACGCCGCACATTCTCCGGCTCATTGGTGGCGGCGGTCACCGCGGCATGGGTGCGGGTGGCGATCTCCGCCGGCAGGCCGCGCGGGCCCCACATGCCGGTCCAGCTTTCGAACCAGAGATCGGGGAAGCCGCTTTCGATCAGCGTGGGGGTATCAGGCAGGGCTGCGATCCGCTCGCGGGAGCAGACGGCGAAGGCGCGCAGCTGGCCGTCGCGGATCAGCGGCAGCACGCCGCCGGCGGGCGAGATGATCAGCTTATAGGCCCCAGCCAAGAGGTCGGCGATGGCGGGCGCGGTGCCGCGATAGGGCACGATGGTCAGGTCCACGCCCAGCGCATTGCCCAGGGCCGCGGCGCCGAATTGGCCGAGCGAGCCCAGCGTGGGCGTCGCGAAGGTATACTGCGTCGGGAGCCTGCGGATATTCTCCAGCAGCGGCATCAGGCTGGTCTCGCTGACATGGCGCGGGCTGCCGACCAGGATTTGCGGCACGATGGCGGTGCGGCAGATCGGCGTGAGGTCGGCCACCGCATTGAAGGGCACGTTGCGCTGGACGTGGCGCAGCATCAGCAGCACCTCGTTGGAATAGAGCAGGGTCGAGCCGTCGGGCGGGCTGCGCACCACGGCATCGGCGCCGATCGCGCCATTGGCGCCGGAGCGGCTTTCGATCACCCAATTCTGCTGCAGCAACTCCGCCGCGCGCGCGCCAATGAAGCGCGCCGTGGCATCCACCGTACCCCCGGGAGGGTAAGGCACGATGATCCTGACGCTGGAGCGGCTCTGCGCCAGCGCGGGGGAGGCCAGGGCCGCACCCAGCAGGGCACGGCGGGGGAGGGTCATGTGCATGTCAGTCTCCGGCTAAGGTCTGGACCAGCGCTTCCCTGAAAAATCCGGTGGGGTTGGCCCCGCTCAGATACGCGAAATATCCATCACCGAGGGCGCGAAGAGATCGGCCGCGGTGAGCAGGCGGGACGACAGGCCCTGCTCATGGGAATAACGGGCCAGGGCATCGATCTCATGCAGGCTCTCCTTCACGCCATAGCGCCAGTAATCCTGGCCCATCAGCGCCATGCTCTCCAGCGCTTCGGCTTCAACCCAGGGCAGGGTGATGTTCAGCGCGGTGATGTCGCGCACCTCCTGCATGGCGATGGCCTTGGCCTGGACGAAGGCCTTGTAGACGCTCGTGGCCAGCCAGGGGTGTTGTTCGACCAGGCTCTTCTTGATGCCGATGAAGTGCATGATCGGGAAAAGTTTTGTCTTCTGGTAATAGGCCTTTTCGACCTCGCGGTAATTCGGAAAGAGGCGGCCGATATTCGGCGCACCCTCGACGAAGCAGGAGGGCGCGCGCGCGGTGAAGAGCGCGTCCAACTCCCCCTTCACGAACATGTCGACCAGGGTGCGGTCGTTCGGGATCGGCGCCAGGTCCAGGCCCGGGATGGGTTTGATCGGCGTGCGTTCATCGCGGCCCGGCTGCTCCTGGCCGCCCGAGCGCCAGATGCATTCCTCCGGCCGCACGCCGTATTCATCCTGCATCATGCCGCGCATCCAGACCGGCGCGGTCATCTGGTATTCCGGCAGGCCGATCTTTTTGCCGCGCAGGTCTTCCGGCCTGGTGATCCCACGATCGGTGCGGATGTAGATGCTGGAATGGCGGAAGATGCGGGAAACAAAGGCCGGGATGCCGATATACTGGCAATCGCCACGCGCCGTCTGGATCATGGTGCTGGAAAAGCTGAGCTCGGTGACATCGAATTCCGTGCTGCGGAAGGCGCGGAAGAAGACTTCCTCGGCGGCGAGCGGCAGGAAATTCACGTCGCAGCCCTCGATCTGCACCCGGCCATCCTTGATGGCGCGGACCCGGTCGTAATCGCCGCAGGCGACGGTGAGGCTCAGCTTGGACATTCAGCAATCCTTCGAAGTGATGGCACGCAGCAGGGTTTCGGGCCGCACCGGGATGGCGCGGATATTGATGGTGTGGCCGCGCATGGCATGGGCGATGGCATTCACCAGGGCCGGCACCGCGCCGATGGTGCCGCCCTCGGCCACGCCCTTCACGCCGCCCAGCGTGTCGAGAGCGGGGGTCTCGAAATGATCCATCGCGATATCGGGCATGTCGAGCATGGTGGGGAGGGTATAGTCCAGCAGCGTGGTGGTCAGCAGCTGGCCCTGCCCGTCATGCAGCAGGCGCTCCATCAGCACGGGGCCGAGGCCCTGGAGGACGGCGCCATGGGTCTGGCCGTCCACGATCATGGGGTTCACCATCCGGCCGCAGTCATGGGTGATGGAATAGCGTTCGACGCGCACCTGGCCGGTGCGGCGATGCACGCTCACCTCGGCCACATGGCAGGCGGCCGAGACCGAGCTGAAGGGCTGGTCCCAATGCTGCGTGGTATCGAGGCCGAAGCTCTCGCCCGCCGGCATGCCGATCGGGCGCATCGCATGAGCGGTGCGGGCGATCTCCTCGATGGTGACGGAGAGGCCGGGCACGCCATTCACCTCGGCCACACCGTCGCGCAGCACGATATCGGCCGGATCGGCCTCCATGATGTGGCCGGCGATGCGCTTCATTTTGGCGGCGATGAATTCGGCCGCGGTGATCACCGCGCCGCCGCCCGCCACCACGCCGCGGCTGGCAAAGGTGCCGGAGCCATAGGGGGTGAGCGCGGTGTCGCCCTCCTGCACCGTGATGTTTTCCGGCGCGATGCCCAGCGATTCGGCCGCCATCTGCGCGAAGGTGGTGAGGTGCCCCTGCCCCTGCGTGGTCTGGCTGACGAAGAGCACGGCCGAGCCATCCGGCTCCACCTTCAGCCGCGCGGCCTCGATGCCGGGGATGCGCAGCAGGCCACGGGCACGGTAGCGGGCGCTGCCCTGCCCGGTCTGCTCGGTGATGCAGGCGATGCCGATGCCGCGCAGGCGGTCCGGGTCGCTGTCGCGCGCGGCAAAACCGGCATAGTCGGAGAGTTCCAGCGCGCGGGCGAGCAGCGCGTGGTGCGGGCCATTGTCGTAGCGGATGCCGCTGGCGTTCACGAACGGAAAATCCTCGTCGCGCAGCAGGTTGCGCCGGCGGATCTCCGCCCGGTCCAGGCCGAGTGCGGCGGCGGCGCGGTCCATCATCCCCTCCAGCGCCATGAAGCCGACCGGCGCGGCAACACCGCGATAGGGGCCGGAGGGGGTGGTGTGGGTGGTGATGGCGCGGGTGCGGAAGGCGTAGTGCTTGAAGCGATAGGGGCCGGGAAAAGTGCGCGGACCGCCGCCGGCCTCGATGGAACTGCCGAAGGGAATGCCGGGATAGGCGCCGGCATTGGCGATGACGTCGAGCCGGAAGCCGATCAGCGTGCCATCCCCCTCCATCGCCATCTCCACGCCAAAGCGCATGTCGCGGGCATGGCTGGAGGCCAGGAAATCATCCTGCCGATCGCCCACCCATTTGATCGGGCGATTGAGCTTTCGCGTGGCGGCAACCGCCAGAAGTTCCTCGGGATAGGCGGAGGCCTTCATGCCGAAGCCGCCGCCGACATCGGGCGCCACCACGCGCAGCGCCGATTCCGGGATGCCCAGCGCGGTGGAGATTGTGTTGCGCAGGAGATGCGGAATCTGGCTGGAGGAAAACAGCGTGGTCTCGTCCAGCCCGGCATCATGGCGGGCGAGGCAGCCGCGCGGCTCGAGCGAGACGGTGGCGACACGCGAGGCCGAAAAGGTCTCGCGGAAGATATGCGGCGCGGCGGCGAAGGCCTGCTCGAAACCATCACTGGAAAAAATGTTCTGGAACAGGCGATTGCCAGGGGCCTGCGGGTGGACCAGCGCCGCATCCTCGGCCAGCGCGTCCTCCAGCGTCACCACCGCGGGGAGCGGCTCGTAATCCACCAGCACGAGTTCCGCCGCGTCCTCGGCGAGGTAGGGGTCGGGGGCCAGGACGAGTGCCACGATATCGCCCACGAAACGCACGGTGTCGGCGCAGATGATGGGGCGCGGCACGGGGGCGAAGCCGGGTAGCGGCAGGTCGGGCGAGAGGGGCGCGAGATGGGCGAAATCCGCCGCCGTCAGCACCCGAACGCCGGGCAGTGCCAGCGCCGCCTCGGCGTCGATGCCCAGCACCCGGGCATGGGCATGCGGGCTGCGCAGGAAGACGGCGTGCAGCGTGCCCGAGGGCGCTTCGATATCGTCGAGGAAGCGGGCCTGGCCGCGCAGCAGCCGTGCATCTTCCTTGCGCGGCATGGAGCGCTGGTCGTTGTGCCCGATGCTCATGGGCGCATGCGCTCGGCCGCGAGGCGCACGGCATGAACGATGTTCACATAGCCCGTGCAGCGGCAGATATTGCCGTGCAGCGCCTCGCGAATCTCGGCGTCCGAGGGGTTGGGTTGCTCGCGCAACAACTCGATGGTCGCGGCAAGAAAGCCCGGCGTGCAGTAGCCGCATTGCAGCGCGTGGCACTCATGAAAGGCCTGCTGCACGGGGTGCAGGGTGGCGCCGGCCAGGCCCTCGACGGTGGTGATGGCCGCACCATCGGCCTGCACGGCCAGCATGAGGCAGGAGCGCGCCGTGGCGCCGTCGATCTCCACCGTGCAGGCGCCGCAGACGCCGTGGCCGCAGCCGATATGGGTGCCGGTCAGGCGCAGCTCATGGCGCAGGAAATCCGACAGCAGCATGCGCATGGGCACGCTGCGGGTGTGTGGCGTCCCGTTGACGGTGAGCGTGATGTCGCGCGCGCTCATGCCGCGGCCTGGACGGGGGCGAGTGCGGCGAGGATCGCATCGGGCAATAGCCTCTCCAGCACCGCGATGCGATGGGCGCCGCTGGCGATGAGGTCGCTCGGTGCCTCGGCACCGGCGAGGCCGGCGCGGGCCGCGTCGCGCAGGATACCGGGGCTGGGGGGCTGGCCCAGCAGCGCGGCCTCGGCCGCATCGAGCCGGATGGGACGGTTGGCAGCGCCGATGGCGGCGATGCGGATCGCGCTGATCCGCCCGCCATCAAGGGCGAAATTCACCGCGATGGCGGCCATGGCGAGATCGGCCTGGCGGACCCCCGCCTCGGCGAAATGGCTGTGCGGCAGGGGCGGCGGAATGCGGATGTCCAGAAGCATCTCGTCAGGCGCGATGGCGGTGACGAGCGCGTCGCGGAAGAAGTCGCGCGCCGCCACCTCGCGCCGGCCGCGGGCGCTGGCCAGCACCATCACCGCATCGAGGCAGAGTGCCGCGCAGGGCGCCTCGGCCGAGGGGTCGGCATGGGCGATGCTGCCACCCAGCGTGCCGCGGTTGCGGATGGCGCGCGGCCCCGCCCAATGCAGCGCCTGCACGATCAGCGGCGCCATTCCGCCCGCGCGCTGCACCGCAATCTGCCGCGCCATCGCGCCGATGCGAAGGCCACCGTCACCGCCCTCGATATGCGACAGGCCGGCGCAGCGATTGAGATCCACCAGCACCGCGGGCCGCGCCATGCGCATCACCAACAGCGCCATGAGGCTCTGCCCGCCGGCCAGGATACGCGCCCCGTCGCCATGTTCGGCGAGCAGCGCCAGCGCCTCATCGATGCTGGCGGGAGCCTCATGCAGGAAGGGCGGCGGCTTCATGCTGTCCTTCGCGGCGGGTCAGACGTTGTGGGGTATACTGCGGAATTCCGCAGCGGCCTGTCAATCGGCTGGACGGCGCCGGGCCGGGCGCTAAGCTGCATCCCCGAAGGCAAGGTGCTGCGATGGCTCAGGCGAAACAAACCGGCAGGCGGGCGATGCGGGCCGAAGCCACGACGCTGACGGTGAGCGATGCAGTGAGCGACCCGGAGCTGCGCCAGCTCATCACCCGCATGCCGCTGTGGCGCCGGCCGGGCTACCTGGTGCGGCGGCTGAACCAGATCCATTATGCCATTTTCTTCGAGGAATGCGCCGAATTCGACATCACGCCGGTGCAATACGGCATCCTCACCACCCTCTCGCTGAAGCCGGGCGCGGACCAGAATTCCATCGCCGGTGATGTCGGCATCGACCGCACCAATGTGGCCGATGTGCTGAGCCGCCTGGCCCGGCGCGGGCTGGTGCGGCGGCAGCGCGGCGCGCTTGACCGGCGCACCTTCGTCACCTGGCTGACGCCCGAGGGGGAGCGGCTGACCAAAGCCATGCTGGGCGCCATGCGCCGGGCGCAGGACCGCCTGCTCGCGCCGCTCGACGCCGCCGAGCGGGAGAGTTTCATGGCGCTGCTGCTGCGCCTGATCGATGCCAATAATGATGTCAGCCGCGCGGCGCTGGGGCCGGCCAGGATCGACCGCGCGGCCTGAGCTCAGCCGTCCAGGCGTTCATCGGGCGGGGCGATCACGGTCACGAGATCGCGCACCAGCGACTTGTTGGGCAGCGGCGCCAGGGCCATGACCCGCGCTTCCAGCCTGGTGGTGCAGGCATAGATGACGCGGCCATCGAGCAGCATCATGCATTCCTTGCAGGCATTGGCGTTGAGGCAGGAATAGCGCATCGCCAGGGTCGCATCGGCATGGGCGCGTACCCAGCGCAGCCCATCGAGGATGGACTGGCCGGGCAGGAAGGGCACGTCGAACTGCTCCAGCCTGGGCGTCTCGCCCGCGGCGCCGCGGGTGATCTGGAGTTGCGCGGTCTGGCTCATGCCGCGAGCCGCCCGGTGTGCAACCGGCCCTGGTGCAGGTGCTGGGCCTGGGCGCATTGCCAGGCCGCATCGGTGTCGGGGAAATCGGCGCGCTGATGGGCGCCGCGGCTCTCGGTCCGGGCCTGGGCCGCCGCGATGACCGCGCGCGCCACCAGCAGGGCCTGGCGCAGGTCGAGCCAATCCAGCCGCGCCAGATCATAGGCCCCTGGGCGGCCCGGCGGCGCATCGCCCAGCGCGGCCTCGAGACCGGTCAGCGCCGCCGCGGCGCTGGCGAGGGATCGGGCATCGCGCAGCGGGCCGACATCGCGGGTCATCACCGCCTGGAGTTCCTCGAAGATCGCGGCGGGGTTGCAGGACGGGCCGGCCGCCTCGGCGGGGCTGGGCATGGCCGGCAGGCTGGCGGCTGGCCTGCGCGTGGCGGCATGGCGCGCGGCCGAACGCCCGGCCTCGCGGCCAAAGGCGAAGGCCTCCGTGATGGCATTGCCGGAGAGCCGGTTGGCGCCCGAGGCGCCGCCCACCGCCTCACCGGCGGCAAAAAGGCCAGGCACCTCCGTCGCCATCTCCCGCGTCACCACCACGCCGCCCATGTGGTAATGGGCGATAGGCGAGACCTCCACCGCATCGCGCGTGAGGTCGATGCCATTGGCGGCGAGGCGGTCGATCACCGGGCCGAAGGCCTGGCGCAGCGCCTGCGCGCCGACATGGGTGAAGGAGAGAAAGGCGCCGCCGGCGGGCGAGCCCCGACCCTCGGCCACCTCGCGCAAAATGGCGTGGGTGGTCACGTCGCGGGTGGTGGAATAGCCATCATCGCGGGCAAAGACATCCTCACCCAGCGCATTGAGCAGCCGCCCGCCCAGCTTGTAGCGAAAGGGGTCCCACATGATCGGGTCCATGCCGATCATCCTGGGCGCGAGATGGCCGATGGGGAAGAACTGGACGAATTCCATGTCGCGCAGGCGGGCACCCGCGCGCAGCGCCAGGGCATAGCCATCGCCGCCCATATTCGCGCTGGCGGAATTGCGGGCATAGAGCCGGGTCAGGCCGCCGGTGGCGATGATGGTGGCCGAGGCCGCGATGCGCAGCACCCGGCCGGTGCTGATGTCCAGCGCCTGGGCCCCCTCTGCCTCGCCGTTGCGGGTGATGATGTCGGTCACCAGCACATCGCCGATGCGGCGGATGTCGGGGATGCGCTGCACCCTCGCGCGCAGCGTGCGCGAGACGGCCGGGCCGGTGTTCAGCACATCGACATAGACGCAGCGCGGCCGGTCATGCCCCGGGGCCTGGACCTTGGCAAAGCCCTGGCCGTCGCGCGCCCAGCCCACGCGCCATTCCGCCATTTCCTCGATGCATTCCACCCCCGCCTCGCAGAGCAGCGCGGCCAGGGCCGGGTCGCACAGGCCGCGCCCGGCTGCCAGCGTATCGGCGAGGTGGTGTTCCCAATGATCGCCATGGCGGTCGGCGGTGGCGGCCGAGACAGTCATCTGCGCCATCACCGTGGCGCCGCCGCGTCCCACCAGGCTGCGGTCGAGCAGCAGCACGTCAGCGCCCTGCCCGGCCGCCGCGATCGCGGCATACATCCCCGCACCGCCGGCGCCGATCACCAGCACATCGGCGGTGAGGTCAGGCGGGGCCATGGGCCTTGTTCAGGATCTCATCGGGGGTGGAGAGGACGACATCGACATAGCGCGGCGTGAAGGCCGCCCCGCCGCCTTCGATCAGGCCGATGAATTCGGGTTTCATCGCGCGCAGCACGGGCAGGATCGCGGCGTGTTCCTCGCGGTTCTTCCATTCCGCGATGAGGAAGAAGCGCTGCGGATCGGTGCCGTCGCGGCAGAGCACGCCGTCCTTCACCTGGGCTGCCGATTTGTGCATGGGGTTGTCGTCGCCATAATCGAAGGCTTCGAAGAGGCGGATGAACTCCTCCTCATGACCGGCCTTCACCCGGAAATCATAGATGTGAAGGATGTTGCCGCGCTGGGCGAGCGGTTCCTGGGCCATGCCGGCAGCCTTTCCTGGGTGACGCGATAGGAGGGTATACTGATCAATAATCGACGCGCAACCGTTGCGCCGGGGCTGCGCGTCTGGCTAAGCTCGCAGCAGGATTTTGCGGGAGAGCAGGGTCGATGGCCTGGCAGGCGGCGGCGCCCTTGGCGGCGATCGGGGATGGCGCGGTGCTGGGGGTCGAGCTCGGCGGCGTCGAGGTCGCGCTCTACCGTATGGGCGATGCCGTCTTCGCCACCCATGGCATATGCACCCATGCGCTGGCCTTCCTGAAGGATGGTTTTTTCACCGATGGCGAGATCGAATGCCCGCTGCACCAGGGCCGCTTCGATGTCCGCAGCGGCCGGGCAATGTGCGCGCCGCTGACCAAGGACATCGCCCGCTATGCGGTGGAGCTGCGTGGCGGCGTGGTCTGGGTCGACACCGAACAGGTGCTGGCGGAAGCGGCGGTGGCGCGGCCGGTGGTCTCGGGCGATGCGACCCGGGTTGTGATCCTGGGCGCCGGCCAGGCTGCCGCCGCCTGCATTCGTGCGCTTCGGGCGGAGGGCTTCGGCGGCCATATCGACCTGGTGGGGGCCGAGGCGCATCTGCCCTATGAGCGCCCTGCCCTGTCCAAGACCGCCCTGACCGATCCATCGGCGCCGCATCCGCCCTGCCTGACCGGGCAGGACGCGGCGGCGCTGGACGTGGCGCTGCATCTCGGCCGCCGGGCGGTGTCGGTGGATGCGGTGGTGACGCTGGATGATGGGGCGGTGCTGCCCTTCGACCATCTGGTGCTGGCCACCGGCGGCGCGGCGCGGCGGCTTGCGGTGCCGGGTGCCGAGCTCCCTGGCGTTCATCATCTGCGCAGCCGCGAGGATGCGGCGGCCATTGCCGCGGCGCTGCGACAGGCCCGGCATGCCGTGGTGGTGGGGGGCGGTTTCATCGGGCTCGAACTGGCCTCGGCGGCGCGGCAGCTCGGGGTTGCGGTCACGCTGCTGGAGGCGGCGCCGGGGCTGATGACGCGGCTGCTGCCGCCGGCCCTGGCCGGGGTGTTTTCGGCACTCGCCACCAGCCATGGCGTGGCGCTGCGGCTGGGTGCGGCGGTCAGTGCCATCACCCAGGGCGAGGCCGGCCTGATGGTGATGACCGCGGCTGGCGGGATCGCCGCGGATTGCGTGCTGGTGGGCGTGGGGCTGGAGCCGGAGGTCGCGCTGGCCGGGGCGCTGGGGCTGGCGCTGAGCGCCGGCGCCATCGCGGTGGATGCGGATGGCCGCACCAGCCGGGCGGGCATCTTCGCCATCGGCGATTGCGCGGCCCGGCCCGGCCAGCCCCGCCTGGAATCCTGGCAGAATGCCGAGGAGAGCGGCGCCGCCGCGGCGCGGGCCATCGCGGGCACCCCGGCCAGGCCGGCCAGGCGGCCATGGTTCTGGTCCGATCAGTTCGGCCGCAACATCCAGCTGCTCGGCGTGCCGGGGCGCGATGACCGCGTGGCGATGCGCGACGACGTCTATGTCAGCTGCGACGCGCTGAGCATGGTGCCGCGCGCGGTGATGGCGATCGATGCGCCGGGCGCCATCCACGCCGCCCGCGCGCTGCTGGACGAGGCGCAGCCCTTCGACGCCGAGGGCCACGAATTCCGCTGGCTGGACGACACAACCGAGGAGAGCACCATGGACAACCGCGCCGATATCTTCTCGCGCCGGAGCCGCTTCACCTGGCCGGCCGAAGGCCTCACCCGCATTCCGGACTGGGTCTATACCGACCAGGACATCTACCAGCGCGAGGTGGAGAAGATCTTTCACGGCCGCACCTGGAACTGCGTGGGCCTGGAATCCGAGATCGGCAAGCCGGGCGATTTCATCCGCAGCCATGTCGGCCCGACACCCGTGGTGGTCAGCCGGGCCGAGGATGGGACGATCCATGTCTTCGAAAATCGCTGCACTCACCGCGCCGCAGAATTCTGCCGCGAGCTTTCCGGCAATGTCGGCGAATTTGTCTGCCCCTATCACCAATGGACCTACGACCTGAAGGGCAATTTGCAGGGCGTGCCGTTCCGTCGGGGTGTGGGCGGACTGGGTGGCATGCCGGAGGATTTTCGCAATGCCGATCACGGCCCGCGCAAGCTTACGGTGACGACCCATCGCGGCGTGATCTTCGCAAGCTACGCTGATGATATGGAATCACTCGCCGACTATCTCGGCCCCGAGGTGCTGCGCGAATTCGAGGCAACCTTCGATGGCCGCAAACTGAAGATCCTCGGCCATTACCGCCACACCCTGCCGGGCAATTGGAAGCTCTACCACGAGAACCTGAAGGACCCCTATCACGCGACGCTGCTGCACACCTTCCTCGTCACCTTCGGGCTGCTGGTCGCCGGCAACAAGTCGCTGATGCTGGCCGATGCCAGCGGCCGCCACGGCGTGATGTGCGCGGCCAAGAGCGACAAGAAGGTGGCAGCCGAAAACGCCAAGGAGATGCGCGCCTATAAGGAGGGCATGACCCTGGCCGACCCGCGGCTGATGGATTTCTTCGACGAATTCGACAGCCCCTGGTCCGTCACCATGGCGACGATCTGGCCGAACCTCATCATCCAGCGCGAGATGAACACGCTGGGCATCCGCCAGATCGTGCCCACCGGCCCGAATGAGTTCATCATGAAATGGACTATGTTCGGCTTCGAGGGCGACACGCCGGAGATGCAGCGCCACCGCCTGCGCCAGGGCAACCTCATGGGCCCCGCCGGCTTCCTGGGGCTTGAGGACAATGAGGCGATGAAATTCGTCCAGGACGGCATGCTGAACGTGCCGGGCGGGCGGCATCTCGTGGCGCTCGACCCCGCCACGCCCACCGGCACGAGCGAAACCCTGATCAGTGAATCCGCCATTCGCGGGATGTACCGCCATTGGCGCGAAGTGATGGAGCTCTGAGCATGCTCGACATCCCCAATGCCCTCGACGCCCGGATCGAGGCGCTGCTGCTTCGCGATGCGGTCGAGCGCTTCAATTGCGAATACGCGGTTCGGCTCGACCGGCTCGACCTCATGGCCTGGACGGAGATGTTCACCGAGGATGCCTTCTACCTCATCACCTCGCGCGAGAATCGCGATGCCGGCATGCCCGTCGGCCTCGTCGATTGCGAGGGGATGGGCATGCTGAAGGACCGCGCCTTCGCGATCCTCAAGACCTCGATGTTCGGGCCGCGCTACCTCCGCCACATGATCTCCAACCTGCGGGTGGACCCGGCGGGGGAGAATGGCGATTTCGCCGCGCGGGCCAACTACATCGTCTTCGAGGTGCTGACGGACAGGCCCGATGCCCGCATTCTGCAGGTCGGCGAATACCACGACATCTTCGCCCCCCAACCCGATGGCAGCCTGCTTCTGCGGCAGCGTGTCTGCGTTTACGACAATCTGCTGGTGCCCACGGCACTTTGCATCCCCGTTTGATGGTTGACCCGGGGGCCTGAACGCTCAGCATACCCCTGAATTCTGGAGGCAGCATGGACGGCGGATCAGGCCAGGGCATCGGCGCCAGCGTGCTCCGCAAGGAGGATGCCCGGCATCTCGCGGGCCAAGGGCGTTTTGTCGCCGATATCCGGCTGCCGGGGCTGCGGGATGTGGCGTTTCTGCGCTCGCCCGTCGCACATGGGCGGATCACGGCGCGCTACAAGCCGGCGGGGGATGTGCTCTTCCTCGATGACCTCACGGGCGTGCGGCCGATCGTCACCCGCTCCTCCATCCCCGGCTACAAGGTCTCGGAATGGCCGGTCATGGCCGATGATCGCGTGCGCTATGTCGGTGAGCTGGTGGCGATGTGCGTGGCGCCGACGCGCGCCGAGGCCGAGGACCTCGTCGATGCCACACGCGTGGATTACGAGGAGCTGCCGGCCATCGCGCATTGCGCGGCCGGGCGAGCGCCGGGTGCGGCGCTGCTGCATCCCGCCTGGGGCGACAATCTGTTCCTGCGCAGTTCCGTGGGCAACCGCTCCGCCGTCGATGCCGCGGCCGCCCAGGCCTCCATCACCGTCAGGCTCGACCTGAACTGCGCCCGCCAGGTCATGCACCCCATGGAGGGCAAGGGCCTCGTCGCCTGGTGGGACCACCGCACGGCGATGCTGGTGGTGCACACCTCCACCCAGGTGCCGCATCTCATCCGCACCGGGCTCGCCGAAATGCTGGGCATTCCGCAGGCCGCGATCCGCGTGGCGCCGCCCGATGTCGGCGGCGGCTTCGGCTACAAATGCCTGCTGCAGCCGGAGGAGGTCGCCGTGTGCTGGCTGGCGCTCACCCGCAAATCCGCCTTCCGCTGGGTGGAAGACCGGCGCGAGCACCTCACCGCCGGCGCCAATGCGCGCGAGCATCACTACACCATCACCGCCCATGCCGATGCCCAGGGAAAAATCCTCGCACTCGATGCCGAGGTGGAGGTGGATACCGGCGCCTATTCCGTCTGGCCCTTCACCGCGGTGCTGGAGGCGGCGCAGGCCGGCGGCAATCTGCCCGGCCCCTATGTCGTGCCCGCCTATGCCTGCGAGGTGTATTCGGTGGCGACCAACAAGCCGCCCTTCGCGCCCTATCGCGGCGTGGCGCGGCCCGGCGTGTGTTTCGCCATCGAACTCACCATCGACGCCATCGCCCGCGCGGTGGGGCGCGAGGCGGCGGATGTGCGGGCCGAGAACCTCGTGCCCGGCTCGGCCATGCCTTACGTGAACATCACCAACAAGCATTACGACAGCGGCGACTACCCGGCCTCGCTCGCGCAGGCGCGGGACATGATCGGGCTGGACGAATTCCGCGCCGGGCCGCAAACCGACGCGCAGGGGCGCCATCTCGGCATCGGCTTTGCCACCTACACCGAGCAATCCGCGCATGGCACGAAAGTCTTCGCGGCCTGGGGCCTGCCGCTGGTGCCGGGCTTCGATCAGGCATCGGTGAAACTCACCCCCGATGGCGCGCTGGAAGTGCGCGCCGGCATCCACACCATCGGCCAGGGGCTGGAAACGACGCTCGCCCAGGTCGCCCACACCGCCACCGGCGTGCCGATCGAGAACATCCGCGTGACGCTGGGCGATACCGGCGAGACGCCCTTCTCCACTGGCGCCTATGCCAGCCGCGGCATCGTCATGGCCGGCGGCGCGGTCGGCCGCGCGGGCGAGGAGGTGGCGCGCCGCATCCGCATCATCGCGGGCCACCTGTTGCAAGCCGATCCGGCCGATGTCGTGGCACGCGACGGCCGCCTGCATGCCGGTGCCGCCAGCGTGACCTTCGAAAGTGTCGGCCGCGCCTGGTATATCCGTCCCGACACCCTGCCCGAGGGCGTGGAGACCACCGGCCTGGAGGCCACCGAGGGCTACAAGCCCGCCACCGACAATGGCGTCTTCTCCTTCGCCACCCATGCGGCGAAAGTGGCTGTGGACCCGCAGACCGGGCAGGTGGAAATCCTGGACTACGTCATCGTCGAGGATTGCGGCACCATGGTGAACCCGATGATCGTCGAGGGGCAGACCCGCGGTGGCGCCGCCCAGGGCATCGGCACCGCCTTGCTGGAGGAGTGCACCTATGGCGAGGATGCCCAACCGCTCGCCTCCACCCTGCTCGACTACATCCTGCCCGGTGCCACCGATGTGCCGGGCTTTCGCATCGCGCATACCGAAACCCCCTCGCCGCACAGCCATCACGGCATCAAGGGGGTGGGCGAGGGTGGCGCCATCGCGCCGGCGGGTGCGCTGGTGAATGCGATCAACGATGCGCTCTCGCCGCTCGGCGCGGTGGTCTGCGCCGTGCCCGCCACGCCGGCACGGGTGCGTGCCGCCATCGCGCTGGCGCGCGCCACCACAGCGCGGGCGCGCGGCGAGGGCTCGCGATGAAATCCGCCGCCTTCGACTATGTCCCGGCGCGGGACCTGGCCGGCGCCGTGGTGCTGCTGGACGCGCAGACACGTCCCTTTCTCGGCGGCCAGTCCCTGGCGCCGATGATGAATTTGCGGCTGGCCCGCCCCGCCCGGCTGGTCGATCTCAAGCCGCTGGGCATGCTGGCGATGCAGGCCGATGCGACCACGCTGCATCTCGGCTCCGGCCTCACCCATGCCGCCATCGAGGATAGCGGCCAGCGGGACGTCACCCAGGGCCTGCTGCCGCATGTCGCGCGCGGCATCGCCTATCGCGGCGTGCGCAACCGCGGCACCCTGGGAGGGTCGCTGGCGCATGCCGACCCGGCGGCGGATTGGCTGACGGTGATGGTGCTGCTGGGCGCCACCATCCTGACCAGCACGCGCGCCATAGCGGCGGAAAACTTCTGTCTGGGCGCCTATGCGACGGTGCTGGCGCCGGACGAAATCATCACCGGCGTGGATGTTCCGCGGCTCTCCGCCGACGCCCGCTGGGGTTACCAAAAAATCAATCGCAAGACCGGCGCCTTCGCCGATGCGCTGGGCGCCGCGGTGCTGGATGGCGCGCTGGCCCGCGTCGTGGTCGGCGCCATCGACACCGCGCCCATGCTGCTGCGCGAGACCTCCGCCGCCCTGGCCGCGGGCGGGCTGGAATCCGCGCTGGCCGCCGCGCGGGCGGAGTGCGAGGCCTGTCTCGGCCATCTCGACCCACCCGGCCGCGCGCTGCGCGGGGTGGCCGTGATCCGCGCGCTGGAGAGGCTGCGATGATCCTCACCGTCAATGGCCGGGTGGTCGATGCGCCGGCGCTGCCGCGCACCCATCTGGCCGACCATCTGCGGGAGAGGCTGGATCTCACCGGCACCCATCTGGGCTGCGAACAGGGCGCCTGCGGCGCCTGCACCGTGCTGCTGGATGATGTGCCGGTGCGCGGCTGCCTGGTGCGCGCGGTGGAATGCGAGGGTTCCGCGGTGCGCACCATTGAGGGCTTCGACGATGACCCGCTGATGGCGGAATTGCGCGCCGCCTTCACGGCCTATCACGCGCTGCAATGCGGCTATTGCACGCCGGGCATGCTGATCACCGCGCGCGACATCGTGCTGCGCCTGGGCGAGCAGCCCGAGGCACGGGTGCGCGAGGAGCTGGCGGGCAATCTCTGCCGCTGCACCGGCTATCAGGGGATCGTCCAGGCGGTGATGGCGGTGGCGGCTGGCCGTATGCCGCAGCCCATGGCCCTGCCGGTGCCGGTGCCGCGCCAGGCCGCGCCCGCCCTGCCGGCCACGGCCGCACCCGCCGCGCCATTGCCGACCGTCGCCCTTTCCATGCCCGGGGGCGGCGCCGGCGTGACCGAAACCATCCGCATCGCCGCCCCACCCGATGCCGTCTTCGCCGCTTTGGCCGACCCGCGCCGCGCCGCCCTTTGCCTGCCCGGCGCCGAGGTCATGGCCTGGGATGGCAGCCGGCTGGAGGGCCATATGCGGGTGGCACTCGGCCCGATCAGGGTCGCCTTCGCCGGCGAGGCCCAGACGGTGTCCGACCCGGCCACCCGCACCGGAAGCTTCACCGGCCAGGGGCGGGATGGCGGCACCGGCTCGGGCGCGCAGGGCCAGGTGAACTGGGCGGTTGCGCCCGATGGCGAAGGCAGCGCCGTCACCGTCGAGATCACCTGGCGGCTTTCCGGCGTGCTGGCCGGCTTTGCCCGCGGCGGGCTGCTGCGCGACCTCGTGGGCCGCATGGCACGCGAATTCGGCGCCAATCTCGCGCGCGGAATCGCAGGCGCCCCGCCCGTGGCGGCGGCCCCGCCCTCGATCTTCGCCATGCTCTTCGCTTCGCTGCGCGCCTGGATCAACCAGCGCTTCAACCCCCGTGATGGAGGCTCCCGATGACCACCCGCCGCCTTGCCCTGGCTGTCCTCGCCGCACCGGTGCTGGCCCGCCCCGCTTTTGCCGCCGAGCGCATGGCGCTGCGGCTCGACTGGTCGCCCTGGGGCAGCCAGGCGCCGTTCTACCTCGCCCAGGCCCGCGGCTGGTACGCGCGCGAGGAGCTGGAGGTCAGCATCGAGGATGGCAATGGCTCCGTCGCCACGGTGCAGCTCGTGGGCAATGGGCAGTTCGATGTCGGCCATGCCTCGCTGGCGCCGATGATGATCGCCCGCGGGCGCGGCATTCCGGTGCGCGCCATCGCCAGCTTCGCGCGGCAGAATGATATCGGCCTGATGCTTCCGCGTGACCGCATGCCTGCGGCCACCGGGGCCGCCGCCATCGCGGCGCTGCGCGGCCGCAGCATGGCCTTCACGCCCGGTTCGCTGGAGACGCCGTTTCTCGACCGCTTCCTCGCCGCTGGCGGACTGCGGCGGGCGGATGTGGAGCTGATCAGCCTCGATGCCGCGGCCAAGGTGGGGACCTATCTCGCCGGCCGCGTCGATGGGGTGTTCAGCACCATCCCCTTCGTGCTGCCGCTGGCCGAGACGCAGCGCCCGTCCGGCGCCATCCGCTTTGCCGATCACGGGCTGGTCTTTCCCTCCTTCGGGCTGTTCGCGACGGAGCGCGCGATTGCCGGCCGGGCCGCGGCCCTGCGCCGCTTCGCCTCGGTCACCACGGCGGCCTGGATGGCGATCGCCGCCGGCGCCGAGGATGAGGCGGTGCGCGCCATGCAGGCTGCCAAGCCGCAGGCGCGCCTCAACCCCGTGGTCCTGCGCGGCCAGATCGACAGCCTGAAGGGTTTCTTCGGCACCGCGGCGACGGCCGGCCAGCCCATGGGCGTGATGGCGGATGGGGATTGGACCGAGGCGGTCGAAAACCTGGCCGGCGCCGGGCAGATCGAGCGGCGCGAGGCGGCTTCGGCCTATTTCACCAATGAGCTGCTCGACACCGGCCTGATCGGCCGCTTGCGCGCTTGATCGAAGCCGCCGGCCTTGCCAAGCGCTATGACGGGCCGGCGGGCACGCTGGCGCTCGAGGGCGTGGATCTGCGCATCGGGGCGGGCGAGTTCGTGGCACTGCTCGGCCCCTCGGGCTGCGGCAAGAGCACCTTCCTGCGGCTGCTGGCGGGGCTGGAGACCGCGACCGGCGGCAGCCTGACGCTGGCAGGCCGCGCCGTGTCCGGCCCGCCGGAGCGTCTGGGCATTGCCTTGCAACGTGATGCGTTGCTGGAATGGCGGCGCGTGCTGGATAATGTGCTGCTGCCGGCGGATTTGCGCGGCGCCCGCAGCCCCGCCCTGGTCGCGCGCGCCCGGACATTGCTGGGCATGACAGGCCTCGCCGAGTTTGAGAATGCCTGGCCCGCCGCACTCTCGGGCGGCATGCGCCAGCGGGTGGCGATCTGCCGCGCGCTGCTGGAAAATCCGCCGCTGCTGCTGATGGACGAGCCCTTCGGCGCGCTGGACGCCATCACCCGCGACCAGCTCAATCTCGACCTGCACCGGCTCTGGCTCGACCAGCGCATGACCACGCTGTTCGTGACGCATTCCATCACCGAGGCGATTTTTCTGGCGACACGCATCGTGGTCTTCGCGCCGCGCCCGGGGCGGGTGCTGGAGGAGGTCACGGTGGACCTGCCCCTGCCGCGCCGGCTGGCGCTGCGCGAGGAGCCGGAATTCGCCCGCCTGGCCCGGCATCTGCGCGCCAGCTTCGAAGGCATGGGCCTGTTGCGGGAGCAGGCATGAAGGCGCTGGGGCTGATCGCCGCATTGCTGGGCTGGGAGGCTGCGGTGCGGCTGCTCGCCCTGCCCTCCTATCTCGTGCCCTCGCCCATGGCGGTGGTGGCCGAGATCGCCGATTTCCCGCTCTGGTATGCCCAGCAGGCGGCCTTCACCACCGGCATCACCCTGGCCGGATTTCTGGCCGCTGCCGTCCTGGGCGTGGGTTTTGCTGTGCTGATCACCGAAAGCCGGACCCTCGAAAAAATCCTCTTCCCGCCCTTCGTCGCGCTGAATTCGGTGCCCAAGGTGGCGCTGGCGCCCCTGCTGGTGATCTGGTTCGGCACCGGCTCGCCGCCCAAGGTGCTGGTGGCGTTTCTGGTCGCGGTGTTTCCGGTGGTGGTGGATGCGGCGTTGGGGCTGCGCAGCGCGCCATCCGATGTGTTGGATTTGGCGCGCTCGCTGCGCGGTTCGCGCTGGTCCGTGCTGATCCGGATAAAGCTCTTCGCCGCCCTGCCCTCGATCTTCGCCGGGCTGAAGGTGGCGATGTCGCTGGCGCTGGTCGGCGCCATCGTGGGGGAATTCGTCTCCTCGCAGAGCGGGCTGGGGCACGTCATCCTCTCGGCGCAGGGGAACTTCGACACGGCGCGGGTGTTTGCCGCGCTGCTGCTGCTCGGTGCCATCGGCGTGGCGCTGATCGCCGCCCTGGGGGCGGTGGAGCGTTGGGCGATGCCGTGGCGGCGGGCCGATCAGGGACATTGAACACAAAGGAGAATGCTGATGGACAGACGCAGTATGGTGGCCGGCGGCGGTGTGCTGGCGATGGCGAATGTGGCCCGGGCGCAGACGCCCCAGGTGCGCTGGCGCATGGCCACGGCCTGGCCGCGCAGCCTGGAGACGATCTATGGCTCGGCCGAAAATCTCTGCCGACGCGTGGGCCAGCTCACCGAGGGCCGCTTCGAAATCCGCCCCTTCCCCGGCGGCGAGTTGATGCCGGCGCTGCAGACCTTCGATGCCGTGCAGAACGGCTCGGTGGAATGCGGCCATGTGCTGACGGCGAATTTCATCGGCAAAAGCCCGGCACTCGCCTTCGATGGCGGCCTGCCCTTCGGCCTGAATGCGCGGCAGCAGGTGGCCTGGCTGAACGAGGGCGGCGGCATGGATCTTTTGCGCACCTTCTTCCGCAAATTCAACATTGTGCAGCACCCCTGCGGCAATGTCGGCGTGCAGATGGGCGGCTTCTTCCGGCGCGAGATCAATTCCGTGGCCGACCTCAACGGGCTGAAGATGCGCATCGGCGGGCTCGGCGGGCGCATCCTGTCAAAATTTGGCGCGGTGCCGCAGCAGCTGGCGGCGTCGGACATCTATTCCGCGCTGGAACGCGGCACCATCGACGCGGCGGAATGGGTGGGGCCGGCGGATGACGAGCGGCTGGGCTTTCACCGCATCGCCCGCTTCTACTACTACCCCGGCTGGTGGGAGGGCAGCGCGCAGATCACCGCACTCTGCTCCGTGCCGGCCTGGGAGGCATTGCCGGAGAACTTCAAGGTGGCCTTCAGCGTGGCCTGCAACGAGCAGACCATGCTGATGCTTTCGCGTTACGACGTGGCCAACCCGCCGGCGCTGCGGCGGATGGTGGCGCAGGGGGTGCAGCTCAGGCCCTTCCCGCGCGCGGTGATGGAGGCTGCCTATCGCGCCTCCTTCGAAACCTTTGAGGAGATCGTCACCGAGAACGAGGATTTCCGGGGGCTCTATACCCCCTGGCGCAACTTCCTCGACACCTCGAACAGCTGGATGCGGGTGGCGGAACTGAACCTGGACGCCTTCCGCTTCGCCAACGCCCTGCCGCCGGCGCGGTGATGCGAGCCAGCGGTGTGTTCGAACTGGGCGACATGCCGCTTTCCGCAGGCGGCGTGCTGCGCGGCGCGCGGCTGAGCTGGCATGCCCATGGCACGCTCTCGCCCGCGCGCGACAATGTGGTGGTCTATCCCACCAGCTACTCCGCCCAGGCGCCGGAGCTGCAATGGCTGCTTGGGCCCGAGGGCATTCTCGACACCACGCGCTGGTTCGTGGTGCAGCCCGACATGTTCGGCAATGGGCTCTCCTCCAGCCCGTCCAACCACCCGGATTACCCCGCACTCGTCACCGCCTGGGACAATGTGCGGGCACAGCAGCGCTTGCTCGCGCAACAATTCGGTGTGGAGCGGGTGCATGCCGTCTATGGCTGGTCGATGGGCGCGCAGCAGGCCTATCACTGGGCGGCAGCGTTTCCGGGGATGGTCGATCGCATCGTGGCGCTCTGCGGTTCGGCCAGGACAGCGGTGCATAACCAGGTCTTCCTGCGCAGCCTGATGGCGGTGCTGGAGGCGGCGCCCGAATATATCGGCCAGGGCCGCTTTTCGGCCGAGCCCGTCGCCAGCATGCGCGCCTTCGCGCGGATCTATGCCAGCTGGGCGCTCAGCCAGGATTTCTACCGAGAGGGCCTGCATCTCGCGGCCGAGCCGGACCTCGAGAGCTTTCTGCGCCACCAGTGGGAGGCGCGCTGGGCCATCCGATCGGCCGCCAATCTTTATGCCCAGGCGAAATGCTGGGATGCCGGGGACATCGCCCAGGGCGGCGACCTCGGCACGGCGCTGGCCGCCATCGAGGCCCGGGTGCTGCTGATGCCGGGAGAAACCGACCTTTATTTCCGCGTCGCCGATAATGCGGCGGAATTGCCGCATCTGCGCCATGGCACGCTGACGCCCATCCCCAGCATCTGGGGCCACCGCGCCGGCAACCCCATGGGCAATGCCGCCGACACCGCCTTCGTGAAAACCCATGTCAGGGCGTTTCTGGAGCCCTGAATCCTGGCGATCGCGCAGGGTCCGGCCATGATCGCCGCATCAGGTCAGGCCGCCCTGCCCTCCTCCACGGCGTGGCAGGCGATCTGGGCATCGGCCTGGAGCAGCAGCTCCGGCCGCTCGCTCCGGCAGCGATCATTGGCCAGCGGGCAGCGGGGATGGAAGGCGCAGCCGCTGGGCGGCGTGATGGGCGATGGCACCTCGCCGCCCACCGGGGTGCGCGGCTTGCCGGTCATCTCGAGGTCCGGGATCGCCTCGATCAGCGCCCGGGTATAGGGGTGGCGCGGCGTGGTGAAGAGCGTCTCGGCGGGTGCGAGTTCCACGATGCGGCCGAGATACATCACGCCGATCCGGTCGCTGACCTGGCGCACGACGGCGAGGTTGTGGCTGATGAAGAGGAAGGTGAGGCCGAGCCGGGTCTGCAAATCCTTCATCAAATTCAGGATCTGCGCCTGGACCGAGACGTCGAGTGCCGAGGTCGGCTCGTCGCAGACCAGGAATTCGGGGCTGGAGGACAAGGCCCGCGCGATGGAAATGCGCTGGCGCTGGCCACCGGAGAATTCATGCGGGAATTTCACCGCATCGAGCGGCGAGAGGCCGACCTGGGTGAGCAATTCGCCCACCCGCTTCTGTTGTGCCTCACGCCCATCGACGAGTTTGAACGCGCGCAGCGGCTCGGCGATGATGTCGGCCACGCGCCAACGCGGGTTCAGGGACGCGTAGGGGTCCTGGAAGATCATCTGCATGCGGCTGCGCTGCGCCGGGTCGGCACGGGCGGTGGCCAGCGACTGGCCATCGAAGCGGATTTCGCCGCGGGTGGGGCCGTAGAGGCCGACCACCAGGCGCGCCACGGTGGATTTGCCGCAGCCCGATTCGCCGACCAGGGACAGGGTTGTGCCCTTGGGGATGCTGAAGGAAATGCCGTCCACCGCGCGCAAGGTGCGACGCCCCTCACGCGTCAGCAGGCGTTGCAGCGGCGGGCGGGAGACGTCGAAGAACCGCGCGAGGTCGCGGGTTTCGAGCATCGCCGCAGGCGGCGTGGGGGAGAGCATCTCGGTCATGACGGCGACCCCGGCGCGTAGAGCCAGCAGGCGGCATCGGTGGTGCCGGCGGGCATGAGGTCCGGCCGCTCCACGACGCAGCGGCTGAAGACCCGCGGGCAGCGCGGATTGTAGGCGCAGCCCTGCGGAATGGCGGAGAGGCGCGGCATCGAGCCCTCGATGGCGGCGAGTTTTTCGACCCTTCGGTCCATCGGCGGGATGGAGGCCATCAGGCCGGCGCTATAGGGGTGGCGGGCCTGCTTCACCACCTCGCGCACCGGGCCGATCTCGGCGATGCGGCCGGCATACATCACGGCCACGCGGTCGGCGGTCTCCGCGATCACGCCCATGTCGTGGGTCACCAGCATCATGGCGGTGCCCTGGTCGCGCGCCAGGCCCTTGAGGAGTGCGATGACCTGGGCCTGGATGGAGACGTCGAGCGCGGTCGTTGGCTCATCGGCCACGATGAGCTTGGGCTCGGCGCAAAGGGCGAGCGCGATCACCACGCGCTGCCGCATGCCGCCCGAGAATTCATGCGGATAGGCGTCGATCCGCTGGCCCGCGGCGGGGATGCCCACCCGTTCCAGCCATTCGATGGCGCGCGCCCGGGCCTGGGCCGGGTTCAGCGGCAAATGGGTGGTGATGGTCTCCACCAGCTGGCGGCCGACGGTGTAGAGCGGGTTCAGCGTGGTCAGCGGGTCCTGGAAGATCGCGCCGATCTGTTTGCCGCGGATCGCGCGCATGTCGTCATAGCGCAGATTGTCGATACGCCGGCCCTCCAGCAGGATCTGCCCGCCAGCGACGCGGCCCGGCGGCTCCAGCAAGCCGATGATGGCGGCCCCTGTCATGGATTTGCCGGCGCCCGATTCGCCGACGACCCCCAGAACCTCGCCCGGCGCGATCGAGAATGAGACGTCGTCCAGCGCCACCAGCGTGCCGCGGCGGGTGGGGAATTCGACGCGCAGGTTGCGCACTTCGAGAAGGCTCATCGCTCAACCCCGCGCAGGTGCGAAGCGACGGAGCGGAACAGGTTGATCGACACCATGCCCATCACCGCAGCTTCGGGTTCAGGGCGTCACGCAACCAATCGCCCAGCAGGTTGACGGAGAGCACCATGATGATCAGGGCCACGCCCGGGAAGATCGTGATCCACCATTCGCCGGAGAACAGAAAATCATTGCCGATGCGAATGAGGGTGCCGAGCGAGGGCTGGGTGGGCGGCACGCCCACGCCGAGGAAGGAGAGCGTTGCCTCGGCCAGGATGGCAAGTGCCAGGTTCAGCGTGCCGATCACCAGCACCGGGCCCAGCACATTGGGCAGCACGTGCTGCAACATAATCTTGAAGCGGCCCAGGCCGATGACGCGCGCGGCCAGGACATATTCCTTGTTGCGCTCCACCAGCGTGGAGCCGCGCACCGTGCGGGCGAATTTCGGCCATTCCGAGACGCCGATGGCCAGGATCACCACGAAAAGCGCGATCTGGTCATGCACCTCCCGCGGCACGGCGGCGCGCACGATGCCGTCGATCAGCAGCGCCACGAGAATGGAGGGGAAGGTCAGCTGGATATCGGCGATGCGCATGAGCACCGCATCGACCGTGCCGCCGAGATAGCCCGCCAGCAGCCCCACCGAAACGCCGAGCACGGTGGCGAAAATGGTGGCGGAGAAGCCGACCAGCAGCGAGACGCGCGCGCCATACATGATGGCCGAGAGCATGTCGCGCCCCTGGTCATCGGTGCCCAGCGGATAGAGCGGATCGCCCTCCGCGGTCCAGGCCGGCGGCTTGAAGGCGTCCATGAGCTGGAGCGAGGCCAGGTCGAAGGGGTTGTGCGGCGCCAGCAGGGGTGCCGCGATACTGCCCGCGATGCAGATGAAGGCGACCAGCGCCGAGCCCATGGTGATCCAGGAGCGGGTGAAGGACCACCAGATGTCGCTGTCGAAAAAGGCCCTCATCGGCCCGCCCCTGTCGTTACAGGCCGGCACGGCCGGAGACGTGAACAGCTGCGCTTCATCGGCGTGTCCTCAGGCGCGGATCGACCGCGTAGTAGAGCAGGTCCACGATCAGGTTGATCACCACGAAGACCAGCGCGATGAGCATGAGATAGGCCGCCATCACCGGGATATCGGCCGCCCCCACGCTCTGGATGAAGAGCAGGCCCATGCCGGGCCACTGGAACACCGTCTCGGTCACGATGGCGAAGGCGATGATGGCGCCGAGCTGCAGGCCCGCGATGGTGATGACCGGCACCAGCGTGTTCTTCAAGGCATGGCCGAAATTGATCGCGCGGTTGGACAGCCCGCGGGCGCGGGCGAATTTGATGTAGTCGGTGCGCATGACTTCCAGCATCTCGGCGCGCACGAGCCGCATGATCAGGGTCAGCTGGAACAGCCCCAGTGTGACGGCGGGCAGGATCAGCGCCTTCAGCCCTGAGACGGTGAGGAACCCGGTGGCCCAGAAGCCGACCTGGCGCACATCGCCACGGCCGAAGCTTGGCAGCCAGCCCAGCCAGACCGCGAAGGTGAGAATGAGCAGGATGCCGATGAGGAAGGTCGGCAGCGACACGCCGATCAGGCTGAAGGTGAGGAAAAACCGGCTCAGCCAGGAATTGCGGTAGAGGCCGGTATAGACGCCCATCGGCACGCCCACCGCCATGGCGATGAAGGCGGCGCAGAGTGCCAGTTCCAGCGTCGCCGGCGCACGCTCGCCGATCAGCTCCGCCACCGGCCGGGAGAGGCGGTAGGAGAGGCCGAATTCGCCCTGCACGGCGTTGCCGAGGAAGGTGGCGAACTGCACGAAGAAGGGCTGGTCGAGCCCCAGCGACTGCACCAGCGCCTCGCGCTGCGCCTCGGTGAAATCCTGGCCCAGCATGATGCTCACGGGGTCACCGACATAGGCGAACATGGCGAAGCTGATGAAGCTGACCACGAGCATCACCGGCACGGCCTGCAGGATGCGCGAGACGATGAAGGCGAACATCTAGCTGACCCCCGACCTCACTGCACCACCGCCCAGCGGAAATAGGGCTGGTTGTTGGCCATGTGCGGGATCTGGATGGTCGAGCGCATCGCCCAGGGGATCATCTGGTGGTGCAGCGGGATATGCGGGACGTCGGCGCGGTAGAGCGCCAGCGCCTCCCGGATCGCGGCCTGCCGGGCATCGCCGCTCTGGGTCTTCATGCGCGTGATCAGCGCGTCCATCGCCGGGCTGGAATAGCGGCCGTAATTCCAGATGCCGTCACCCTGCGCGCCGTTGCGGGTCGCCAGCAGGGACTGGAAGGAATACAGCGCATCGAGCGTCGGCACGCCCCAACCCAGCAGATAGATCGAGGTGTCGTCGCGCTGGATCTGCGCGAAGAAGGGCGCCAGCGGCTGGGATTTCAGCGCGGTGCGCACGCCCACCCGGGTCCACATCGCGGCGATGGCCTGGCAGATCTGCTCGTCGTTGATGTAGCGGTTGTTCGGGCAATCCAGCGTCACGCCAAAGCCATTGGGGTAGCCCGCCTCGGCCAGCAGGGCGCGGGCGCGGGCGGCGTCGAAGGGCAGGCGAACATCCTCCTCGCGCGCGAAACCCTGGACCTGCTCGGGGAAGAGGGTGCCGGTGGGAACGGATTGGCCGCGCATGGTCACCCGCTGGATCGCCGCGATGTCGATGGCGTGATACAGCGCCTGGCGCACCCGGAGGTCGCGGAAGGGGTTGCGGCCGCGGACATCGGAATACAGCAGCTCGTCGCGGGAGACGTCCATGGCCAGAAAAATGGTCCGCACCTCCGGCCCCTCCAGCACGCGCAGGCCGGGTGCGGCGCGCAGGCGCTGCAAATCCTGCAGCGGCGGGTCGAGCACGAAGTCGATCTCGTTCGACAGCAGCGCGGCCACGCGCGTCGCGTCCGAGCTGATCGGGCGGAAGATGATTTCCGTCACATTGCCATTGTTGGGGTTGGCCCAGCCCCACCAATCGGCGTTGCGGGTCAGCACGGTGCGCACATCCGGCTCGCGGCTGGTCAGGCGAAAGGCGCCGGTGCCGTTGACGTTGCGGACGGTGAAGGTCTCTTCCCGGTTGCGGGTGTTCTGCGGGCGGGCGGCGTTGTTCCGCTCGGACCAGGAGCGGCTCATCATGAAGATCGAGGCGATCTTGTTGGGCAGGATGGGGTCGACCACCCGGGTGACGATATCCACCGTCAGCGGGTCCACCGCCTCCACCGCGGCGATGGTGTCGACGAAGATGCCGAAATTGCTGGTGGGCGCCTGGGCGCGGGCGATGGAGAAGACCACGTCGTCGCTGGTGAAGGCCTCGCCCTCATGGAATCGGACATTGGGGCGCAGCGTGAAACGCCAGCGCAGCGGCTCGACCTGCGTCCAGGCGGTGGCGAGGCCGGGTTCAAGACCCAGTTCGCGCGAACGGGCGATCAGCGGATCATAGATCTGTTGCAGCACCATGGTGACGGTGCCGACATTCTGGCTGTGCGGGTCCATCGTATTGGGATCGCCGCTGGCCGACCACCGCACGCTGCGCGCCTGCGCCGCGACCACGTTGAGGAGCACGGCCGCCAGGGCGGCAACCAACAATAGTTTGCGCATCGATGTGACTCCCGTGTTTCACTGGGTCATAGGGCGCCGGGCGCCATGGGGAAAGAGCAGCTCAGGCAGCCGGCGTGCGGGGAGTGCCGTGATCTGCCCAATCCTTGACCACGGAATAGCCCACCGCCAGCAGAACGGGCCCCAGGAACAGGCCGAGGAAACCAAAGGCGAAAACCCCGCCCAGCGCCCCGATCAGGCTGAGCAGCAGCGGCAGATCAGCGCCGCGGGCGATGAACCAGGGCCGCACCACATTATCCGCCGAGGAAATGCCCAGCCCCCCATAGAGCAGCATGAACACGCCCCAGCCCAGGCTGCCCTGGCTGAACAGCCAGATCGCCGCGGGGATCCAGATCAGCGGCGCGCCCACGGGCAGGATGGAGATGCAGCCGGTGATCACCCCCAGCAGCGCCGCCTGCGGCACGCCCGCCAGCCAGAGGCCGAAAAACGCCATGCCCCCCTGCACGAAGGCGGTGCCGACCAGGCCCAGCACCACGCCGCGGGTGACATTGGCGGTGAGCAGGATGAGGTGCTCGGCCCGCCCGCCGGCCAGGCGCGCGGTCATGGCCTGGATGCGCAGTGCGATGGCGGCGCCGTCGCGATAGAGGAAGAAGGCCAGGAAAATCGCCACCAGCATCTCCACCACCCCGGCCAGCAGCGAGAGCAGCATGGACAGCGCGCCCTGCGCGATGGTGCCGGCATAGGGGCGGATCAGCGCCATCAGCGCGCCGGTGTCATTGGCGATGTTGCGCCACCACTCCGCCGCGATCTCGCCGATCAGCGGGAGTTGCAGGAGCATGGGCGCGACATCGGGGCCGCCCACGCTCAGCAGCGCCTCGATCCGCTCGGCCAGGCTTTCGATCTCGCCGCGCGAATGGGTGGCGGCGTAGATCAAGGGCAGCACCAGCACCAGGAAGCAGCCCAGCACCATCACCAGTGCCGCCAGGGTCCGGCCCATGCGAAAGCGCGTGGTGAGGGCGAGGTAGATCGGCCAGGTGCAGAACACCAGGATCGCGGCCCAGAGCAGGGCCGAGATGAAGGGCCGCACCACCAGGAAGCAGCCGATGCCCAGCGCCACGGCCGCGGCGAGGGCTGCGATGCGCGAGGTCATTCCCCCCACCCTCTCAGGGGGCCGCGCCGCTGCGCGAGCCTGGCGGCGCGACCGGGCCCGAAATGCCATTGGAGCTGAGTGCAGCGCGCACCGTGCCATCGGCCTTCGCCGCCTCCATCCAGGCGGTGGCGGCGGCGAGCGCGGCCGGGCGGCCGGGGGGGACGGCGATGGCAGTGCCGGAGGCATGGAAATGCCCCTCCAGGATGCGCGCGCCGGGGAGTTGCGGCAGCAGGGCATCGAGCGATTCGCGGCCCAGCGCCACGGCATCGGCCTGGCCGCCGCGCAGCGCCGCCAAGGCATCGGCCATGCCCACGGCGGCGGTGACGCTGGCCCGGGTGAAGGTGCGCTCGGCGGCGCGGATGGTGGTGGTGTTGCGCACGCCCACGATGCGCAGCGGCGCCACCGCCACGTCTTCCACGCTGCGGCCGGCCACGCCGGGCATCACCAGCAGGGTGGAGACGAAGAGATAGAAATCGGGGCCGAAGGCGACGCGGGCGGCGCGCTGCGGGTCGGTCGGCATGAAGGCGACATCGACCTCACCGCGCGCCACCGCCTCCGTCACCTCGCCCGAGGCGTTGTAGGGCACGAGGTCGAGCGGCAGGCCCAGCGAGGCGGCCATAGCGCGGGCCAGATCCACCGTCACGCCCCGGGGCGCGCCGGCGGCATCGCGCGTGGTCCAGAAGGCGGAACCCACCTCACCCACCCCGATCCCCAGCCGCAGACGGCCGGTGGGTGCCAGATCGGCGCCGGCCGCCAGCGCGGCGACGGGAAAGAACAACAGGCAACGACGAGCGAGCATCACACTTCCTCCACATGCAGGACGCCGGGCAGCACCTTCATCGCCTGCATCATGCGCGGCGAGACGTTGAAGCCACCCGGGAGCGCCACCTCGATATCCTGGCCGTTGCCCAGGCGCGGCACCAGTGAAACCTTGCCGCGGCCCTGCCCCTCGCGCGCGAGCAGCACGCGGATGTGGGTGATGGCCTCCGCGCGGTCGAATTCAAGCCGAATGCCGCGCTGCACGCCGGCGGCGGCACGGTCCAGCGCCTCGACCTCGAGCGCGGTGAGGCGCAGCGCGTCATTCTCGATCTTCGCCTCGGCGGTGACCACGATGGCCTGGCCATCTTCCAGCAGGTCGCGGCTTCGGTTCAGCACCTCGGAGAAGCAGGTGACCTCGAAGCTGCCGGATTGGTCGGACATCGAGACCCAGGCCATGCGGCTGCCGGTCTTGGTGTTGCGTTCCTTCTTCGAGGTGACGGTGCCGGCGAGCTTGACCCGGCGCACACCGGCGCGGGCCTGTTCGCCGATCATCGCACTCGGGATGACGCCGAGTGCGCGCAAAGCCTTCTTATACTCATCCAGCGGATGGGCGGTGAGGTGGAAACCCACCGCCTCGGCCTCGAAGGCCAGGCGGTCGAGCACCGGCCAGTCCGGCACATCGGGCAGGCGCAGCATGGGCGGGCCCTGCTCGACCGTGCCGAAGAGGCTGACCTGGGAGCTCGCGCGTTCCTCGGCCATGGCCTGGGCGCGGCGCAGCAGGGTCTCGGCGCCGGCCACCAGGCCAGCGCGACTGGCGCCCAGGGAATCGAAGGCGCCGGCCTTGGCGAGATTCTCCAGCTGCATCTTGTTGAGCAGGCGCGGGTCCACCCGTTCGGCGAAATCGGCCACGCTGTCGAAGGGTCTTTGGCGGGCGGCGGTGAGGTCCTTCATGGCTTGCAGGCCGACGCGCTTGATGGCGGCCAGCGCGAAGCGGATCTGCCCATTATCGATGGTGAATTCCGCCGCCGAGCGATTGATGTCAGGCGGCAGCACCTTGATGCCGAGCCGCGAGGCCTCCTGCATGTGCAGAGCGAGCTTGTCGGTATTGCCGAGATCGAGCGTCATCGAGGCGGCGAGGAAGGCCACGGGATGGTTCGCCTTCAGCCAGGCCGTGTGATAACTGACCAGCGCATAGGCGGCGGCGTGCGACTTGTTGAAGCCGTATTCGGCGAAGCGCTGCATGAGGTCGAAGACCTCGCCGGCGGTGCTGTCCTTAACACCTTTCTTGGTAGCACCTTCGACGAAGGTGGCGCGTTGCCGCTCCATCTCCTTCATGTCCTTCTTGCCCATGGCGCGGCGCAGCAGGTCGGCGCCGCCGAGCGAAAAACCGGCCATGACCTGGGCGATCTGCATGACCTGTTCCTGATAGACCATGATGCCATAGGTCTCGGCCAGGATGGCGTGGATGGAGGGGTGCGGGCTTTCCCAGGCCTCGCCATGCTTGCGGGCGCAATAGGCGGGGATATTCGCCATCGGGCCGGGGCGGTAGAGCGACACCGCGGCGATGAGGTCCTCCAGCCGGTCCGGCCGCATCGCGCGCAGGCAGTCGCGCATGCCCTGGCCTTCGAACTGGAACACCCCCGCCGCATCGCCGCGGGCCAGCATGGCGTAGGTTTTCGCGTCATCCAGCGGGATTTCGGCGAGGTCTACCACCACCCCCTGCCCTGCCAGCAATTCCAGCGCGCGCTGCAAGACCGTCAGCGTTTTCAGTCCCAAAAAGTCGAACTTCACCAGGCTCGCCTGCTCGACATATTTCATCGAGTACTGGGTGATGAGGTCGGGGCTGCGCGGGTCGCGATAGAGCGGCACAATTTCTGCGAGTGGCTTGCGGCCGATGACCACGCCGGCGGCATGGGTCGAGGCATTGCGGTAGAGGCCCTCCACCTGCTGCGCGATGTCGAGCAGCCGGGCGGTGCTCTCGTCATTGGCGGCGAGTTCGCGCAGGCGGGGCTCGCCGGCGATGGCGTCCTTCAGCCCCACGGGCTTGGCGGGGTTGAAGGGGATGAGGTTGGCGATCTTGTCGACCTGGCCATAGGGCATGCCCAGCACGCGGCCGACATCACGCACCGCCGCCTTGGCCTGCAGCTTGCCGAAGGTGATGATCTGACCGACGCGATCGGCGCCATATTCGCGGCGGACATATTCGATGACCTCGCCGCGGCGATCCTGGCAGAAATCGATGTCGAAATCCGGCATCGACACGCGCTCGGGGTTGAGGAAGCGCTCGAACAGCAACCCCCAGCGCAAAGGGTCGAGATCGGTGATGGAGAGAGCCCAGGCGGCGACCGAACCGGCGCCCGAGCCACGGCCGGGGCCGACCGGAATGCCCTGCTGCTTTGCCCATTGGATGAAATCGGCGACGATCAGGAAGTAACCGGAAAAGCCCATCTTCTCGATGACGCCGAGCTCGTATTCCAGGCGGTCGAGGTAGGTCTGTCGTTCGGCGAAAATCTCCCGCTTCAGGCGTTCGTCCAGGCCGCGGCGGGCCATGTCGGCGACGGTCTCGCTCTCACTCATGCCCTCGCCCACCTTGGGGCAGATCGGCAGGGCCGGCTTCTTCGTCTCCGTCATCACCGCGCAGAGCTTGGCGATGGCCAGCGTGTTGTCGCAGGCATCGGGCAGGTCGTGGAACAATGCCCGCATCTCAGCCGCGGTCTTGAAATAGTGATGGGCGGTGACGCGGCGGCGTTCGGTCTCGGCCATCGTCCGGCCCTCGGCGATGCAGAGCAGCGCATCATGCGCCTCGTGCATTTTCGCCAGCGCGAAATAGACGTCGTTGGTGGCGACGATGGGCAGGCCCTGCGCATCGGCCAGGGCGAGCTGGCCGGGTTCGGTCGCCGCGTCGCGCTCGGTGCCGTGGCGATGCAGCTCCACCGCGATGCGGCCGGGGAAGAGCGCGGCCAGGCGGGCCAGCAATGCCTCGGCCTGGGGCCGCCGCCCCTCGGCCAGCAGCCGGGCTATGGGGCCATGGGTGCCGCCGGTGAGGAGAAATATCCCCTCGGCATGATGGGCCAGGAGTTCGAGCGTGATGGCGGGGCGGCCGGAGGGGTCCTCGCCGAGATAGCCGGCGCTGCTCAGCCTTTGCAGGTTCTCAAGGCCGGCGGGGTTCATGGCGAGCGCCACCAGCACATCGGGCTGCTGGCGGGCCGCCTCGAGCCGGGGGTCGGTGGCCGCGCGGGCGAGCCAGAGCTGGCAGCCCATGATCGGCTGGATGCCGCGCGCCGCACAGGCCTGGGCGAATTCCAGCGCGCCGAAGAGATTGGCGGTATCGGTCATCGCCACCGCCGGCATGCCCGAATCGAGGGCGAGCTGCGCCAGTTTTTCCGCCTTGATCGCGCCCTCGCTGAGGGAATAGCTGGAATGGGCGTGGAGGTGGATGAAGGACTCGGCCATGTTCTCTGTCTAGCACCGGGGTGGAACGGTTTTCACCCCGCACGGCTCTGGAATATCTTCCGTGACGTCATGCCTCCCCTTTGGCATGACGGGAATGCCAAGTCCCCGGATTGCAGGGTGGGGCTGCGAATTTGTCCCAAAACGCGAATTTGCGCGCGAAATCGGCGCCGTCAGGCCGGCACCACGGCCTCGTCGCGGACCAGCCGCCCATCCTCCATCGTCAGGATGCGGTCGGCCAGCGCCATGATCCGGGAATCATGGGTCACCATCAGCGTGGTTGTGTCGCGTTCGCGCGCGAGCAGGCGGACGATGTCGAGCATCTGCCGCGCACTCTCCCAATCCAGCGCCGCGGTGGGCTCGTCGGCGAAGAGGATCTCGGGATTGCCGACCAGGGCGCGGGCCACCGCCACGCGCTGCTTCTGGCCGCCCGAGAGATTGGCCGGCAGATAGTCCAGCCTGTCACCCAGGCCGAGGAGGCGCAGCATGTGCTCGGCCGCCGCATCGGCGCCGGGCCGGATGCCATGCACATCGAGGCCCATGCGGACATTCTGCATCGCGGTCAGGCTGTCATGCAGGTTATGCGCCTGGAAGATGAAGCCCAGGCGGCGGCGACAGGCGACCCGGATCGCCTCATCAGCGCCCAACAATTCCTGGCCGAGCAGTTCCACGCTGCCGGATTGCAGGGCGCGCAGGCAGCCGAGCAGGGTCAGCAGCGTCGTCTTGCCCGAGCCCGAGGCGCCGACCAGGATCACGAATTGCCCGCGCGGAATTTCCAGGCCGATGTCGAAGAGCACCTGTCGCCGGGCCTCGCCCTCGCCGAAGGCATGGTCCAGCCCGCGGACGATCATCGCGGCCGGCATCAGAACAGCGCCGCCGGATCGGCCTTGGCCAGCCTGCGCGTGGCGATGGCGCCCGAGAGGGTGCACATGATGATGGTGCCCAGCAGCATGGCGACCATGCGCCCGCCGGTCATCGCCAGCGGCAGCCCCGCCACTGCCTTCACCGCGGCGTAGAGGCCGACTGCCAGCGCCGTGCCGGGCAGGAAGCCGAAGACGGCCAGGATCACCGCCTCCTCGAAAATGATGCCAAGGAAGAAGGACTGGCGGTAGCCGATGGCCTTGAAGGTCGCGTATTCGCGCATGTGGTCAGCCACATCGGAGGCCAGCACCTGGTAGACGATGATGATGCCGACGAGGGCGCCGATCACCACGCCGAAGCCGAAGACGATGCCGACCGGGCGCTGGGTGGTCTGGAAATTCTGGTCGCGCGTCACCGCCTCATCGACGCTGCGCACGGCGGTGTCGCTCTCGGGCAGCACGGCGCGCAGCCGGGCGATGAGTGCGGGGATGTTCTGGCCAGGCTCGGCGCGCACCAGGATGACGTTGGGGGCGCCGGCGGCGCGGCTGCGGAAGAGTTTCAGGAAGGTCTGGTCAGAGACCACCATCACCCCATCGGCACCGAAGCCGCCGCCGATGCGGAAGCTGCCCAAGATGTTGATCGAGCGGTTGCCGGATTCCACTCGGTAGGGCCGGCCGGCATCGATCTCGGTGAACAAAGCAGCCGGGACGTTGCGGGTGCCGCGGTCGATCAGCGCCGCGTTGGAGAGGGCCAGCAGCGGCCGGGCGGCCTCGATCTCGGCCACGCGGAAACTGGCCACGCGGGGGTCCACGCCCATCACGTCCAGCGTGCGGATCGTGCCGTCGGGCTGCTTCCAGTCCATCTTGGCGATATAGACCGGCGTGGCCTCGGCGACGCCGGGGATGGCGAGTGCCTCCAGCATCCGGTTGCGCGGCAGGGGGCTGCCATCCTGCAAAGTGTTGGCGTCGGAAGCCTGGATCAGGATGTCGGCTTCGAAGCTGGCATAGGGCAGCCGAATGCCGGTCAGCAGCGCACCCAGGAAGCCCAACTGCATGTAGATGAGCAGATTGGCGAAGGTGACGCCGGCGAGTGCGGCGATCAGCCTGGTGCGGTTGTGGCGCAGTTGCAGCCAGCCGATGGGCAGCCTGCCCAGCAGCCGGGTGAGTAGCGCGGTCACGGCGTCACCGCGATGCGCGCCGTCACCTGCAGATTGGCGAAGCGGGCGGCGATGGCGGCCGAGGCGGGATCGAGTTCGACCACGGCGCGCACCACGCGGGTGTCGGTATTGGCGGCGGGGCTGGCATCGGTCAGCGTCTGGCGCAGCACCTCCGCACCCAGGCGGCCCAGCGTGCCGGTGAGCGGGCGCGGCAGGGCGGCGGCGGCGAGTGTGACGGGCTGGCCTAGGTTGAGCAGTCGCAACTGGTCCTCATAGACCTCGATCTCGGCGATCATCTGGTCGAGGCCGCCGAAGCTCATGAGGCCCTGCGCGCCCGGCCGCTCGCCGGGGCGGGCATAGAGGGTCAGCACGGTGCCGGCCATGGGGGCGCGGATCACCGCCTTGTCGAGATCGGCGCGGGCGCGGTCACGATCTGCCGCAGCCGCCTCGGCATTGCGCCGGGCGAGGACGACATCGGCCTGCGCATCGAGGTTGGGCGCGGTGTAGCGGGTGAGCGTGGCGCGGGCGCGGACGACCTCTTGCGTCGCCTGTTCATAGGCGAGGCGGCGCTGGTCGGCGACCTGTTCGGTGGCGGCACCGCGGCCGACCAGGTCGGTCGCGCGCTCGAGGTCGCGGCGCAGCACGGGCAGCGCGGCCTCGGCCCGGGCTAGGCCGCCACGGGATTCCTCGAGGGCGGCGGCGATGGAGATTCGGGTCTGTGCGAGTGCGGCCTCGCGCGCAGCCAGATTGGCCTCGGCCAGGGCGAGGGCGGCGCGCAGAGCCGGCTCGCTGTCCATGCGGGCCAGCACGCCGCCGGCAGGGACGGCCTCGCCTTCCTGCACCGGCAGGGCTGCGATGCGGGCGTCGCCGGCGCCGAAGGGCGGCGCGATGATCAGGATGCGGCTGCGCGGCAACAGCTTTCCCAATGCCACCACCTGCCCCTGGGCGGGACGGGCGACGACGGTGCCACTGGGCATGCGCGGGGCGTCGGCCACCGGGGGGCGGGGCCGCGCCGCCAGCCACCAGCCGCCGCCACCCACGGCCAGCAGCAGGGCCAAGCCCAGCAGCCAGGGCGAGAGGTGCCTTGCCCGGCGCTGCGTCGGCGTGGGCTTGGGCAGTGGCAGGCCGGGATGGGGCGGCGTGCCCGGTGTGGTCCCTCCCGGCATGGCGGCGATCCTGTTCTTGCCCGGTGACTGGCCAGGCTGCTAATGACCGTTTGGTCAATACCATAGACGTCCGTCGGAGCAAAGTCTTAATGACCGATGGGTCACTTTCTGTCACACGCCGCCGCCGCAAGGAGGAAAGGCCGGCGGAGATCATCGAAGCCGGCCTCGCCGAATTCGGCGAGAAGGGTTTTGCCGCCGCGCGGATCGAGGACATCGCGAAGCGCGCGGGCATCGCGAAGGGCACGGTGTTCCGCTACTTCCCGACCAAGGAGGCGCTGTTCGAGGCCGCCATCGTGTCCCGCCTCGTGCCGGTCTTCGACCAGGTCGGCCAGGCGCTGGAGGGCTATGACGGCCCCACCCTGCCGATCTTCGCCATGCTGCTCGACCGGGTCTATGGCCGGATCGGCCAGCCCGGCATGGTCGGGCTGCTGCGGATGATCCTGACCGAGGGGACGCGCTTTCCCGCCATCCTGGAGATCTATCACCGCCAATCCGTCACCCGCGCGCTGGGGCTGCTGCGGCAATTGGTGGCGCGCGGGGTGGAGCGGGGCGAGTTCCACGCCAATGCCGTGACCGATCTGCCGATGCTGCTGATGGCGCCGGCGATGATGGCGACGGTCTGGCGGATGAGCTTCGAGGCCATCCAGCCGCTGCCGCTGGAGCATATCAAGGCGGCGCATATGGCCATGATCGCTGCCGTTCTGCGGGCGCCTGTCGCGCCGGGCTGAGTTCGGGCAGTCTGGCGCGATGCCCACAATCCTCGCCGGCCTCGCGGCCATGCTGCTGTATTCCGGCAGCTTCGTCGCCACCCGGCACGCGATCGCGGCAGGGCTCGGGCCGCTCGACATCATGATGCTGCGCTACCTGCTGGGCGGGCTGGCCTGCGCCGCGGTGCTGGCGCGGATCGGGTTGGGGGGGCTGTCCTGGCCGCGGATCGCGGCGCTGACGGCCCTCGGCGGCCTGCCCTATTACGCCATGCAGGTGCTGGGGGTGGGGCTGAGCTCGGCCAGCCATGCCGCGGTGCTGAACCCCGGCGGCACGGTGGTCTTCGCCACGCTGCTGGGCTGGCTGGTGCTGCGGGACAGGCCGGGCCGCGGCGCGCTGGCGGCCCTGCCGCTGCTGCTGGGCGGGCTGGTGATGATCGCGGGCGCGGGGTTTGGCGGCGCGAGCTGGGCCGGGGATGGGCTGCTGGTGGCGAGCGGCTTGCAATGGGCGCTCTACGGCACGCTGCTGCGGGCCTGGGGGGTGTCGGGGCTGCGCTCGGCCTGCATCATCAGCGCGTTTTCGCTGCCCTATGTGCCGCTGCATTTCGCCCTCTTCGGCTGGGGCGGGCTGGCCACGGCACCGGAGGAGGCGCTGTTCCAGGCGCTCTACCAGGGCCTGGGCGTGGGGTTGCTGGCCAATGCGCTGTATTCGCATTGCTATGCCGTGATGGGGCCGGGGCGGGCCGCGATCTTCCCGCCGCTGGTGCCGGTGCTGGGCACCCTGCTGGCAGCGTTGGTGCTGGCCGAGGCGCTGGGCGTCGCCCAGTTCCTGGGAATGGCCCTGGTGGTGGGCGGCATGCTGCTGGCCGGGCTGTGGCGTCGGCCGGCCTGGTAGGCCGGCCTTCCCCCGGGAGCTGCCTGGCGCGGCGCTACCAGCAGACCTGACGCCGCACCATGCGCCAGCGCAGCCTGCCCCATCGGTCGCGGTAGCGGACCTGACGGGTCTCCCACCGGCAACGGCGATGGCGGCGGTATTGGGCCTCCAGCACCGCGGGGGCCTCGTCCTCCTCCGTCAGGGGGCCGCGCGCCAGCGCGTCGTTCAGGCCGGCCTCACCGGCAGGACGCGGCCTGGGCATGGCGGCCAGGGCGGGCGCCGCGACGGCCAGGCTGGCGAGGGCCGCGAAAAGACTGCGACGGTTCATGCGCGTTCTCCATCCGATACGACAGGAGAACGCGGCAATGCGGCGGATGTTGGGGCGCCGCGCGAATAAATCGCGGCGCTCCTCGTCGTTACAGCCCGAACTGGCTGACGAATTTGGTGTTGAGATAGGCCTCGATCGCCTCCGATCCGCCCTCGGTGCCATAGCCGCTGTCGCGCACGCCGCCGAAGGGCACTTCGGGCAGCGCCAGGCCGAGATGGTTGATGGTCATCATGCCCACCTCCACGCCGGCGGCCAGCGCCTGCGCCGTCTTGGCCGAGGAGGTGAAGGCATAGCTGGCCAGCCCCCAGGGCAGCCGGTTGGCCTCGGTCACCACATCGGAGAACTCCTTGAACGGCCGCATCAGGGCGACGGGGCCGAAGGGCTCCTCATTCATCGCCCGCATGTCGAGCGTGGCGCCGGCGACGACGGTGGGTTCGAAGAAATAGCCCTTGTTGCCGATGCGGCTGCCGCCGGTGGTGATCTCGGCGCCCTTCGAGCGCGCATCGGCGATCAGCGCTTCCATTTGCGGCACCCGGCGTTCATTGGCCATCGGGCCCATATTGGTGGTGGCATCGAGGCCATCGCCCACCTTCAGCGCCTTGGCATGGCTGGTGAAGCTGGCCACGAACTGGTCGTAGACATTCTCCTGCACCAGAAAGCGGGTGGGCGAGACGCAGACCTGGCCGGCATTGCGGAACTTGGCGAAGGCGAGCGTCTTGGCGGCGTGTTCCACATCGGCGTCGTTGAACACCATGGCCGGGGCATGGCCGCCCAGCTCCATCGTCACCCGCTTCATGTGCTGGCCGGCCATGGCCGAGAGCAGCTTGCCCACCGGGGTGGAGCCTGTGAAGGTCACCTTGCGGATGATCGGGCTGGCGATGAGGTAGGAGCTGATCTCGGAGGGCACGCCGTAGACGAGGCCGATGACATCACCCGGCACGCCGGCATCGAGGAAGGCGCGGATCAGCGCGGCCGGGCTCGCCGGCGTCTCTTCAGGGGCCTTGACGATGATCGAGCAACCCGCGGCCAGCGAGGCCGAAAGCTTGCGCACGATCTGGTTGATCGGGAAGTTCCAGGGGGTGAAGGCGGCGACGGGGCCGACCGGCTCTTTGATGGTGAGCTGATAGACGCCCTCCGCCCGGGCGGGGATGACGTGGCCATAGGTGCGGCGGGCTTCCTCGGCGAACCAGTCGATGGTGTCGGCGCCGCCCAGGATTTCGACGCGGGCCTCGGCCAGCGGCTTGCCCTGCTCCATGGTCATCAGGCGGGCGATCTCCTCCACGCGGGCGCGCAGCAGGTCGGCCGCGCGGCGCAGCAGCTTCGAACGCTCGAAGGCGCTGACCTTACGCCAGACGCCGAAACCGCGCTCGGCCGCGGCCAGCGCGGCGTCGAGATCGACCTGGGTGGCATGGGCCACGGTGCCGATCACATCCTCATTGGCGGGGTTCAGCACGTCGATCGTCCGGCCCTCGGCGCCGCCACGCCATTCGCCTGCGATATGCAAAAGGGTATTGGGGTAATCGGCCATGTGGTTTCTCCCGGTTGTGACAGCAGAATGGGGCGGCGGGCGCGAAGGCGCAATCAAGGGGCGCGATGCTTTTGGTCAGCGCGTCCTGTGCCCGCCCGGAGGCACGGTTGCAAGGTCAGGGAAATGCGGCACCTGTCATGGGCGTGCCTGATGCGTCCGGCACATCAAGACGCGGCAAAAACCCGTTGCCGCGCATGACAGCCGCGCATGACAGATACATGCTTGATACCACCCTCGCCGGGCGTTATGGCAAGGTCGGGTTCCGCACCGCTGCACCTGACCCGGACATGGGCGCCACTGGCGTTGCACAGCGATGGGGCAGGCACGGGCAAACCGCGTTAATCCGACCCATTCACTCAGTAATTTCGCTTGCGCGTCGAACGGAAGATTATAGAAGAAGTCGCTTGTGCAATGATCTGCTGCGAAAGAGGCTCCATGTCCCAGAAACCTGGTGTGATTCCGCAAGCTGCCCAGCCTTTTTGCAGCAGGTCGCGGGTTTGGGCCTCGCGGGGCTGGAGCTCACGGCTTCTGGCGCTTGGCCTGGTCTTCACCGCCACAGCCGGCTGTGAAGAACAGCCGACCCGCGCCTCCGCGAGCACCCCGCAGGCCGTTGCCGCCGTCGTCGCCGTCACCGTTCAGACGCTGGAGCGTCGGGAAATTCCGGTCAGCTCCGTGCTGCCCGGGCGCACCGCGCCCTTCCGGGTGGCGGAGGTTCGCCCGCAGGTCGGCGGGGTGCTGCGCGAGCGCCTCTTCACCGAGGGCGAGTCCGTCAGGGCGGGCCAGCCGCTGTTCCAGATCGACCCTGCCCCCTTCGAGGCTGCGTTGCGCCGCGCCGAGGCGGCGCTGACCCGGATCGAGGCCACCGAGCGCCTGGCATTGAGCACCGCCAATCGGTTGCGTTCCCTCGCCCGGTCGCAGGTTGTCAGCGAGCAGAACCTCGAGAATGCCGAGGCGACGCTGCGCCAGGCCCAGGCGGATATCCTCTCCAACCGTGCGGCGGTCGAGACCGCACGGATCGACCTGAACTACACCCGCGTCGCCTCGCCCATCTCAGGCCGCACCAACCGCGCGAATGTGACGCCCGGGGCGCTGGTCACCGCCAACCAGCCCACCGCGCTGGTCTCGGTCACCCAGCTCGACCCGATGCTGGTGGACATCACGCAGCCCAGCTCGGTGCTGCTGCAACACCGACGCGACGTTTCCAGCGGCGCGCTCCGCCGCCCCTCGGCCGACCGTGCGGTGGCGCGCCTGCTGCTCGAGGATGGCACCGAATATGCCCATGCCGGCGAGGTCCAGTTCTCCGAGGTGATCGTGGACCCGGGCACCGGCTCGGTCACGATCCGGGCGGCGTTCCCCAATCCCGACCAGTTGCTGCTGCCCGGCATGTTCGTCCGCGCCCGTATCGAGGAGGGGGTGACCGACCGCGCCATCCTCGTGCCGCAGCGCGCCGTTCTGCGCACCCCGCGTGGCGAGCCCATGGCCTTCGTGGTGAACGCGGCCGGGGTGGTCGAGAGCCGCGTGCTGCGCGCCAACCGCGTTATCGGCACTGACTGGCTGGTGACCGAGGGTGTGGAACATGGCGACCGCGTGATCGTCGAGGGGTTGCAGCGTGTTCGTGCCGGCATCCGTGTCGAGGCGAGTGAGCGCGCGCCCGCGCGGGTCGCGAGCTAGGAGGGCGCCATGGCACGCTTCTTCATCGATCGCCCGGTCTTCGCCTGGGTCATCGCCATCGGGATGATGCTGGCCGGGCTGCTGGCATTGCGCAGCATGGCCGTCGCGCAATACCCGGCGATCGCGCCGCCGGCCATCTCCATCAATGTCGCCTTTCCCGGTGCATCGGCGGAGACTGTGCAGACGACGGTGGTGCAGATCATCGAGCAGCAGCTCAGCGCCATCGACAACCTGCTTTTCTTTGACAGCCAGACCACCAAAGATGGCCAGGCCCGTATCCAGCTGACCTTCGCGCCGGGCACCAATTCCGACACCGCCCAGGTGCAGGTGCAGAACCGCGTGCAGCTGGCAGTGCCGCGCCTGCCGCTGACCGTTCAGCAGCAGGGCATCCGCGTCGTCAAATCCTCCGGCAACTTCCTGCTCGTGGTCGGCTTCGTCTCGACCGATGGGCGGATGGAGCGCCTGGACATCTCCGACTTCCTCGTGGCCAATCTTCAGGACCCGATCAGCCGCACCCCCGGCGTGGGCGATTTCCAGATTTTTGGCGCGCAGTATGCCATGCGGATTTGGCTGGACCCAGCGAAGCTGATCAATTTCGGGCTCACCCCTGCAGATGTCGCGGTTGCGGTGCGGGCGCAGAATGTGCAGGTCTCGAGCGGCGAGATGGGCGCTCTGCCGGCGCTGCCCGGCCAGCAGCTCAATGCCACCATCATCGGGCCCTCCTATCTCCAGACCGTGGAGGAGTTTGGCGCCATCCTCATGCGCGTGCGTGCCGACGGCGCGCAGGTGCGCCTGCGCGACGTGGCCAGGGTCGAGATCGGCGGCGAGAACTATGCCATCAGCACCCTGCTCGATGGCCGCCCTGCGAGTGGCATCGGCATCCGGCTCGCAACCGGCGCCAATGCGCTGGACACCGCGGCCGCGGTGCGCGCCACCGTCGAGCGGCTGCGCCCGAGCTTCCCGCCCGGGATCGAGGTTGCCTATTTGCAGGACACCACCCCCTTCGTGCAGCGCTCCATCAAGGCCGTCATCATCACACTCCTGGAGGCGGTGGCGCTGGTCTTCGTGGTGATGTTCCTGTTCCTGCAGAACCTGCGCGCCACGCTGATCCCGACCATGGCCATTCCGGTGGTGCTGCTGGGCACCTTCGCGGTGCTGCAGGCGCTGGGCTTCAGCATCAACACGCTGACCATGTTCGGCCTGGTGCTGGCCATCGGCCTGCTGGTGGATGACGCCATCGTGGTGGTCGAGAATGTCGAGCGCGTGATGGCGGAGGAGCATCTCTCGCCCCTGGAAGCCACGCGCAAATCCATGGACCAGATCACCGGCGCGCTGATCGGCATCGGTCTGGTGCTCTCGGCGGTGTTCCTGCCGATGGCCTTCTTCGGCGGCTCGGTGGGCGTGATCTACCGGCAATTCTCGGTGACCATCGCCACCGCCATGGCCCTGTCGGTGCTGGTCGCCATCTTCTTCACCCCCGTGCTCTGCGCCACCATGCTGAAGCCGCACAAGCCAGGCCAGGGCACCCGCGGCTTCTTCGGCTGGTTCAACCGCGGCTTCGACCGAATCACGGGCGGCTATGTCGGCGGCGTGCGGGCGAGCATGCGCCGGCCGGTGCGGATGATGCTGATCTACGCCTTGCTGCTCGGCGCCCTGGGTTACGCCTTCCTGCGCGTGCCCGGCGGCTTCCTGCCGAATGAGGACCAGGGCATCGCCTTCGCCCAGGTGACCGCCCCCCCTGGTGCGACCGCCGACCGCACCCAGCGCGCTTTGGACGAACTCGGCCGCTACCTGCGTGAGGAGGAATCGGCCGTGGTCGACAACCTCTTCGCCATCAATGGCTTCAGCTTCGGCGGCCGTGGGCAGGCTTCTGGCCTGGGCTTCATCACGCTGCGCGACTGGGATGTGCGGCGTGGCCCTGAGAACAGTGTCACGGCGCTGACGGCGCGGATCAATGCCCGTTTCGGCGGCTATCAGGACGCGCTGATCGTCGCCTCCTCGCCGCCCGCCGTGCGCGAGCTGGGCAATGCCACCGGCTTTTCCTTCCAGCTGCTCGACCGCGGCGGCCAGGGCCATGGCGCGTTGATGGCGGCGCGCGACCAGTTGCTGCGCCTGGCGCAGGCCAGCCCGATCCTGACGCGGGTGCGCCCCAATGGCCTCAATGACGAGGCGCAGTTCCGCCTGCTTGTGGATTGGGAACGCGCCAGCGCCTTGGGGCTTTCCGTCACCGAGATCAATACCACCCTGGCCACGGCCTGGGGCGCGACCTACGTCAACGACTTCATGGATCGCGGCCGGGTCAAGCGGGTGTTCATGCAAGGCGAGCGGGACGCGCGCATGACGCCCGGCGACCTCGACAAATGGTTCGTGCGCAACGCGCAGGGGCAGATGGTGCCGTTCTCCGCCTTTGGCCGCACCGAATGGGGTTTCGGCTCGCCGCGTCTTGAACGTTTCAACGGCATTGGCTCGCGCGAGATCCAGGGCCAGCCGGCGGCTGGCTACTCCACCGGCCAGGCGATGGAGGAGATGGAGCGGCTGATGGCGCAATTGCCCCCGGGCTTCGGCCACCAATGGAGCGGGTTGTCGTACCAGGAGCGGCAATCCGCGGGGCAGGCGCCGGCACTCTATGCGCTGTCGCTGCTGGTGGTGTTCCTGTGTCTGGCGGCGCTCTATGAAAGCTGGTCGATCCCGACCGCGGTCATGCTGGCGGTGCCGCTGGGCGTGCTGGGCGCGGTGGTCGCCACCCTGGTCGGAGGCCTGGCCAATGACGTGTATTTTCAGGTCGGCCTGCTGGCCACCATCGGGCTGACCGCGAAGAACGCCATCCTGATCGTGGAATTCGCCCGCGACGGGTTCAACCGTGGTCTTTCATTGGTCGAGGCGGCGGAGGAGGCGGCGCGCCAGCGCCTGCGTCCCATCATCATGACCTCGCTCGCCTTCACGCTCGGCGTCGTGCCGCTCGCCATCGCCACCGGCGCGGGGTCGGGGGCGCAGAATGCGATCGGTATCGGTGTGATCGGTGGGGTCGTGGCCGGCACGGTTCTCGCCGTGCTGTTCGTGCCGGTCTTCTTCGTCCTGGTGCTGCGCATCTTCCGCGCAAAGCGGTCGGTCGAGGCCGCGCCGGTCAGGGGGGAGGCGCTGCCGACTCCCGGCGAATAGGTCTGGGCGGCGTGCCCGACTTCGAACCGGCCGGCCCGCTCCACGCCCCGCGCACTCCTATGGCGGGGGACCTGCGGCGGCAGCGCCTGTAGGCGGCGAGCGCCCTGCCTCAGTAATGCGGCTGCGCGCGCAACTGCCGGATGGTGCCGTCCAGCAGCGCCACCGCCTCGGCTTCGCGCATCGCCGCAATGGCGGCGCGGCCATCGGAGACCTGCATCAGCAGCACCCCCGCGAGCTCGGCGCGAGGCGCCGGCGCCAGGCGTTGGGTCCGGGCCAGCGACACCGCGGCGCGGTCGATCGCGGCCTGGGCGGGCTCGGACTGGCCGGCGGCGAGCGCCCGGCGGGCCTGGTGCAGCTCGACCAGCGGCACGATGGCAAAGGGTGCGGGGGTGCGGGGGCCGGGGAGGCTCTCGGCGATGGCGGCCATCGGCAGGATGGCGAAGAGGGCGGCGGCGGCGAGGCGGATGGTCATGACGACGTTCCTTGTTGCTGCCTGGTCTTCGCCGGGAATGAGCCGGAGGTTACGCCGCCACAACGGAACCCGCGGCGAGGGTGACAGTGCGGTCCATCCTGGCCGCCAGCGCTGGGTTGTGGGTGGCGATGAGCGCGGCCACGCCCTGCTCGCGGACCTGTTCCAGCAATTCGGCGAAGACGCGTTCGGAGGTGCCGACATCGAGATTGCCCGTCGGTTCATCGGCCAGCAGCACGCGCGGGCGGTTGGCCAGCGCGCGGGCGATGGCGACGCGCTGCTGCTCGCCCCCCGAGAGCTTTCCGGGCCGATGCCCCTCGCGCCCCTTCAGGCCGAAGCGCAGCATCAGGTCCTGCGCCCGGGTCTCGGCCACCGAGCGCGGCGCGCCGGCGGCCATCTGCGGCAGCATGATGTTCTCCAGCGCCGTGAATTCAGGCAGGAGGTGATGGAACTGGTAGACGAAGCCGATGGTGCCGCGGCGGATGCGGGTGCGGGCATCGTCACTGAGCGTGCCCGCCGCCTCGCCGCCGATGTAGACCTCGCCGGCATCGGGGCGTTCCAGCAGGCCCGCGAGGTGCAGCAGGGTGGATTTGCCGGTGCCCGAAGGTGCGACGAGCGCCACGATCTCGCCGGCATGCAAGCGCAGATCGGCCTGATCGAGCACGGTGAGCTCACCAGCCTCGGTGCGGTAGCGGCGGGCGACGCCGCGCAGTTCCAGGGCGGGGCTATTCATTGCGCAGCATCACCACAGGGTCGGTCCGCGCCGCCCGCCAGGAGGGGTAGAGGGTGGCCAGCAACGACAGGCCCAGGCCCATCAGCACGACCTGGATGACCTCATTGGGGTCCACCACGGCGGGGAGCTGGGTGAGGAAGTAGATCTCGGCCGAAAAGAGCTCGGTGCCGCTGAGCATCTGGATGAATTGCCGGATGCTCTCGATGTTGAGGCAGAAGACCAGACCGAGCAGGAATCCGATGCTCGTGCCCAGGATGCCGATCGAGGCGCCGCAGAGCAGAAAAATGCGCATCACCGCGCCGCGCGTCGCCCCCATGGTGCGCAGCACAGCGATGTCGCGCCCCTTATCCTTCACCAGCATGATCAGCGAGCTCACGATATTGAAGGCGGCGACGATGATGATCAGCGTGAGGATCAGGAACATCACGTTGCGTTCCACCTTCACCGCGTTGAAGAAGCTGGAATTGGCGTCCTGCCAGTCCAGGATGCGCAAGGGCCTGCCGGCAGCGGCGCGGATGGCGGCATTCACCGCCCTTGCCCGCAGCGGGTCCTCGACGAAAACCTCGATCTGGCTCGCCGCGTCGCCGGTCTGGAAGAAGGTCTGGGCTGCCGCCATGGGCAGGAAGACGAAGGTGCTGTCGTATTCGTTCATTCCCACCTCGAACATCGCGACCACGCGATAGGCACGAAGCCTGGGAACGGTGCCGAGCACGGTGGTGCGGCCCTGGGGCGAGATGACCGTCAGCCGGTCGCCGATCGCAAGCCCCAGCCGCGCCGCCATGCGGGTGCCGATCATGACCACGTCATCGCCGGTGAAATCGCTGAGCCGGCCGGCGCGAATGTTGCCGGCGATGATCCGCCGCGCCGCCATGTCCTCGGGCCTGATGCCGCGGGCGAGGCCGCCTGAGGCGCCGCCGCTCTCGGAGGTCACCAGGACCTGGCCCTCGACCATGGGGGTGGCGCTGACCACGCCCGGCACGGCGCGGATGCGCTCGGTCAATGGCCCGTAATCGGGGATATTGCCGGGCTGGGCCGAAGATATCTGCATATGGCCGTTCAACCCGAGAATCCGGCCGAGCAATTCCTGCCGGAAGCCGTTCATCACGCTCATGACGATGATGAGCGTGGCCACGCCCAGCGCGATGCCGACCAGGGAGAAGATGGCGATGACCGAGACGAAGCGCTCGCCCTTGCGCGCGCGCAGGTAGCGGAAGGCGATCATCCGTTCGAAGGGGTTGAACATGGTGTCCCGTGTTGTGTGGGTTCAGGGGTCCGGAGCGGTCTCGCCCGAACCGGAATCGGTTCAGGCGAGACCGCTCTGGCGGCGATGTTGGCGGAGCAGGTTCAATTCCACCCTGCATGAGGGACGTGAACCTGCGCCACGACGCGACGCTTTCCGCCAGAGGTGCATCAGAAGCGGCGAAACAGGACGGCGACCGCCCAGAGCAGCCCCAGGCCCATCACACCGCCGAGCAGGACGGTGAGCCAGAGCGGCCAGGGCGGGTCCACGGCCCGCATGATGCCCACACCGGTGCTGAACATGATCAGCGGCATGAGCATGCGCCTGGGGTCGGGCATCAGATCGCGGCAAGGCTGGCATGGATGCGCGCCAGGGCCTGCTCCACCGAGACCTCCACCCGCTCGCCGGTGGCGCGGCGCTTGAGCTCGACCACCCCATTGGCCGCGCCGCGGGGCCCGACAATGGCCTGCCAGGGGAAGCCCATGAGGTCGGCATCGGCGAATTTCACCCCGGCGCGCTCGGCCCGGTCGTCATAGACGGCCTGGTCCGGCAGGCCGGCATGCAGCGCGTCACAGATCGCGTCACAGGCGGCATCGCCCTGCTTGAGGTTCAGGATCGCTGCGGCATAGGGCGCCACCGAATCGGGCCAGATGATGCCGGCCTCGTCATGATGCGCCTCGATCAGGGCGCCGACGAGGCGGGAGACGCCGATGCCGTAGCTGCCCATCTCCGGCACCACCGGCTTGCCGTCCTGCCCCGGGACGGAGAGGCCCATGGCGGCGCTGTATTTGGTGCCGAAATAGAAGATGTGGCCGACCTCGATGCCGCGGCCCTCGCGGCGGCGGTCCTCGGGCAGGGCGGCGAAGGCGGTGGCGTCATGCATCTCATCGGTCGCGGCGTACATGGCGGTGACGGCCTCGAAGCCCGATTTCAAGGCCGGGACATCGTCGTAATCCTGCACGGTTGCGGCCCAATCCGAGGCCTCGAAGGCGCTGTCGAAGAAGACGGCACTCTCGCCGGTTTCGGCCAGGACGATGAATTCGTGGCTGAGATTGCCGCCGATCGGGCCGGTATCGGCGCGCATCGGCACGGCCTTCAGCCCCAGGCGCTGGAAGGTTCTGAGATAGGCGAAGAACATCTGGCGATAGGCGTGCTGCGCGGCCTCCTGCGTCAGGTCGAAGGAATAGGCATCCTTCATCAGGAATTCGCGGCCGCGCATCACGCCGAAGCGCGGGCGGACCTCGTCACGGAACTTCCACTGGATGTGGTATAGGTTGCGCGGCAGGTCGCGGTAGCTCTTTGCATAGCCACGGAAGATCTCGGTGATCATTTCCTCGTTGGTGGGGCCGTAGAGCATCTCGCGATCGTGCCGGTCGACGAGGCGCAGCATTTCCTTGCCATAACCGTCATAGCGGCCGGATTGGCGCCAGAGCTCGGCCGATTGGATGGTGGGCATCAGGACTTCCTGGGCCCCTGCCCTGTCCTGCTCCTCGCGCACGATCTGGCCAACGCGCTTGAGCACGCGCCAGCCCAGCGGCAGCCAGGCATAGATGCCGGCCGAGGTCTGCCGCACCAGCCCCGCGCGCAGCATGAGGCGATGCGAGACGATGGTCGCTTCCGCCGGGGTTTCTTTCAGGGTGGGCAGGAAGGCGCGGGAAAGGCGCAAGGCGTTTGGTCCTCGATGGATGGCGTGGGCAACCTAGAGCATGACGCGTTGCGGTGGAATCACCGCGGCGGCGAATCATGCCGGCAAGACAGGCCAGGGGCGCGCCGACGGCGCGGATCGAGGCCAGGAATAGCGTAGAACGTCCCAATCGGCCGGATCGTTGCGCAAGCGACGCAACTTAACTGCAGCGCAGCATCGATTTTCGTAAGATTCCTGCCTGATTCGCCCATTTTGACTGCGAAAATTGCTTCCGCCTGCCGAGGCTTTGGGCTAAAAAAAATGGGCCGCGCGAGTTATCGCGCAGCCCAAGTTTAGGGAGGAAACGCCAGTCACACGGCAGAAAGAGGACCAACCCTCTCTCTGAAGACAGATTGGCGAAAACGATCGGGGCGCTCAACGCTTAACGACCGTAACAAAGGCGAAAAAAGGGGCGAAAAGCCCTGGCCTGCCTTGAAGCGAAGCGGATCGTGCCCTGAACAGGCCGGTCCGCTTATTTTTTGTGCGATTTTTGGGCCTGGTTCTCGCTGTGTCGTGAGGGTCGGCCCTTATTGCCAGCGCATTGCACGCTGGATTTCCAGGTTCAACGCTCGGGAATCGCCAGCCAGCCCTCGCGGAAGCTCGCCCATTCCTGGTTGGAAATCCAATACACCGCCAGCCAGAGAATTGTCGCCAGCACCGTGGTGCCCGCGAGCTTATGCCATAGCGAAAAGCCCACCGGCGCGCCGCGCCAGCCGCCGGTGGTCTCCGCCCCCGTCGCATCGGGCCGAATGCCGATGGGCAGCACGCAAAACAGCGCTGTCCACCAGATCAGGAAATACACCACCACGCCGGAGACGAGACCCATCCGCTACCTGCCCTTCGATTCGGGAAAATTGGCCCGCAGCCCGATGGCCGCAAGCCGCGCCACCTCGGCCACCCGCTTTGCCCGCGTGGCCGGGGTTTTCGCGCTGGCCACCCACCAGAGAATGCCCTTGCGGGCGCTGGGGGCGAAGCCGTCCCAGGCGGCGCGGGCACCGGGCCAGCCGTCCAACGCCGCCTGCAAATCGGGCGGTTCGACCAGGGTCTCGGCCACCTCATAGACATCCCAGCTGCCATCGGCCCGCGCCGCCGCCAGCCTGGCCAGGCCGGGCGGTCGCATTCTGCCCGCCGCCAGCATGGCCTCGACCCGTGCCTTGTTGACCCGGCTCCAGGGGCTCCCCGGCTTGCGGGAGCTGAAAAGCAGCATCCACCGCCGCTCATCGAGCTTGCGCGGCAGGCTGTCGATCCAGCCCCAGCACAGCGCCTCCTCGATCGCAGCTTCCTGCCGCAGCCCGCCGCCGCCTTTTTGCAGCACCAGCCAGATCGGGGCCGCACGGCCGTGCTCCACCGCGAGCCAGGCCTGCCACGCCGCCAGATCAGGCGGAGCGAAACGCTCCGCATTCTCCGCCGGCCGAGGCATCACACCCGCATCAGATGGACTTCGACATTCGGCCGCTTCTTCAGGCGGCGGCCGACAGATTTGCGCAGGGCCGCGCGCGCGGCCTCACGCAGGGCCTCGTCCTCGCGCTTGAGCGAATTGGGCAATTCGCCGACCACGCGGGCCAGTTCATTGGCCAGTTGCTCCGGCTCCTCGCCATCGGCGTCGAACAGGCCGGGGGCCGCGACCTGAGGCTTGCCCAGCACCTTGCCCGATTTGTCGACGGCGAAGCTCGCCACCACCACGCCGTTGAACAGCATGCGCTTGCGCGCGCCCAGCACGCCGCCCTCGAGCGGCAGCAGCCGCGGGCCATCGATGGCCAGCCGGCCGACGACGGCACTGTCCACCACATCGGCGCGACCGGGGGCGAGGCGCAGGATATCGCCATCCTCAATCAGGATGGCATCCGCGCCGCAATCCTCGGCCAGGCCGGCATGCTCGGAGAGATGGCGCCATTCGCCATGCACCGGCACGCAGTATTTCGGTTTCACCAGGGCATAGAGGCGCTTCAGCTCATCCCGCGCGGGGTGACCGGAGACATGCACCTTCTCCTGATCGGCGGTGATGATGGTGACACCGGCACGGGCCAGCTCATCCTGCATGCGCAGCACGGCACGCTCATTGCCCGGGATCATGCGGGCGGAGAAGATCACCGTATCGCCCTCGCCCAGCGAGATGTTGGGATGGGTGTCGGCGGCGATTTTCGCCAGCGCGCTGCGCTCCTCGCCCTGGCTGCCGGTGCAGAGAATCAGCAGCTCGTCATCGGCCTGGTATTGGGCTTCATCCTCGTTGAGGAAATCCGGCACACCCTTGAGATAGCCGCATTCCCGCGCCGAGGTGACGGCATTGCGCAGGCTGCGGCCGAAAAGGGCCACCTTGCGGCCGGCCGCCTTGCCGGCAAGTGCGATGCTCTCCAGCCGGGCGATGTTGGTGGCGAAGCAGGTCACCGCGATGCGGCCCTTGATCCCCGCGATCAGCGGCACGAAGGCCTCGCGCACCGTGGCCTCGGAACCGGCACGGCCCTCGACCATGGCATTGGTGCTGTCGCAGACCATGGCGAGCACACCCTCCTCGCCCACCGCGGCGAAACCGGCCTCATCCGTCGGCGGGCCGACCAGGGGGAAGGGATCGAGCTTCCAGTCACCCGTGTGCACGATGATGCCGTGGCGGGTGCGCAGCACCAGCGCCTGCGCCTCGACGATGGAGTGGCTCACCTTCAGGAACTGGCACTCGAAGGGCGCCAGCGAGAAGGAACCGCCGGGCTTCACGCTGTGCAGCGGCACCTCATGCGCGAGGCCATGCTCGCCCAGCTTGCGCCGCAGCACGTTGATGACAAAGGGCGTGCCGTAGATCGGGCATTTCAGCTTGCGCCAGAGATGGGCGACGGCGCCGATGTGATCCTCATGCGCATGGGTGATCACCATGCCCACCAGCTTGTCCCGGCGCTCGGCCAGCCAGACCGGGTCGGGCACCATCACATCGACCTCGGGCAATTCGGCACCGCCGAAGCCGATGCCGCAATCCACGGCCAGCAATTTGCCGTCACAGCGATAGACGTTGAAGTTCATTCCTATCTCGCCGGTCCCTCCGAGCGGGATGAAGGCGAGGTCATTATTGTTCAGTTCGGTCATACCAGTCCTAATGCCGCGAAAGGCGGCGTTGCAGTCATGTCGATTTCGGCGCGCAGGGATGCGGCGCAATTCCGGTGCGTATATGGTGTGCCCTGGCGGATTTACGAAGGAAAACCTTCACAGAATCATTCGAGTTCAACGCGGATTCGGCTGGGCAGCGAGGGGGCGGGGTTTCGGACGCAGAGCAGGCGCAGGCCCTCGAGCGTGATGTCCTGGTCGATGCGCTCGATCACCTGCGTGCCCTCGGCGAAAAGTGGCGCCAGACCGCCCGTCGCCACCACCTTCAGCGGCGCGCCATATTCCGCGCGGATTCGGCCCACGATGCCCTCGATCAGGCCGACATAGCCCCAGTAAATGCCCGATTGCATGGCGGCGACGGTGTTACGGCCGATCGCCGCCTGCGGCCGGCCGATGCCGATGCGCGGCAGGCGGGCGGCGGCCTGGTGCAAAGCCTCGATCGACAGGTTGATGCCAGGGGCGATCACGCCGCCGAGATAGGCGCCATCGCCATCGACCACGTCGAAGGTGGTGGCGGTTCCGAAATCGATCACCACCAGCGGGCCCTTGTAATGGGTATGGGCGGCCAGCGCGTTCAGCAAACGGTCCGCGCCCACATCATTGGGGGTGTCGACACGGATGGCGAAGCCCCAGTCGAGTGCGGCGCGCGCCACCAGCGGTTCGGTGCTGAACCAGTCCCGGCAGAGGCGGCGAAGATTGTAGAGTGCCGCGGGGACCACAGTGCCGATGACACAGCGGGTGATCTGGATCGGCCGCAGGCCGGACATCTGCATGAGCGTGAGCAGCCAGACGGCATATTCGTCGGAGGTGCGGGCGGCATCGGTCATGATCCGCCAGCGGCCGCGCCACTGGTGGCCGTCATGCACCGCGATCACCACATTGGTATTGCCCGCGTCAATCGCCAGAAGCATCAGACCACTTCTCCCGCATGCAGTTGCATCGGCTGCCCATCCACCGTCAGCAGCAGGCCGCCACTGGCCGAAAGCCCCTCATAGCGCCCGTTCAGCAGGCTGGCACCCCGTCGGACGGACAGCGCAGCACCCATGGCCGGCCCCGCCGCCATCCAAGCCGCGTGGACGGGGGCGAAGCCTGATGTCGCCACGGTTGCGGCCCAGTGCGCGATGGCCGTGAGCAGACGGGTGGCGAAATCCTCCGGCGGCTCCGCGCCCAGCGCTGCGGTGGCGCGTCCCGCAACGGCGGGGGCATGGGCCAGGTTCACGCCGATGCCGAAAGCCAGCCAGTCGATCCGGCCATCCCCGTTGGTCGCACTCTCGGTGAGGATGCCGCCCGCCTTGGCCTCGTCCAGCATGAGGTCGTTGGGCCATTTCAGCCGGGTTCGCTCGCCCGCCGCTTCGCGCAGGGCCACGGCTGCCAGCATTGCCCATTGCGGTGTGTCGCGCGCCGGGCTTGTGGGGCGCAGAAGCACGGAGAGATGCAGGTTGCCCGGCGGGGAATTCCAGGCCCGGCCCTGGGTGCCCCGCCCCGCGGTCTGCCGCCGTGCCAGGATGGCGAGGCCGGCTGCCTCGCCCTGCCCGGCCCGCTCGGCGAGCAGGCTCGCCGTGCTCGGCAGACTCTCGAAGACCTCCAGACGAAAGCTCAACCCAGGATGGAGGCCACGGCCTGCCGCGCCGCGGCCAGCAGTGGCGCGGGAAAGAGGAAGAAGAAGGTGGTGAAAAGACCGGTGCCGGCCAGTACAACCGACAATCCCATGGGACGCGGGTCAAAGCCAGGCAGGGCCGGATCGAAATACATCACTTTGATGATCCGCAGATAGTAATAGGCCGAAATCACCGAGGAGAGCACGCCGACGACCGCCAGCAACCAGAACCCCTGCTCGATGGCCGGCAGCAGCACGTAGAGCTTGCCGAAAAACCCGGCCAGCGGCGGCACCCCCGCCATGGAGAACATGAAAACCGCCATGGCCAGCGCCATCGCCGGATCGGTGCGGCCGAGGCCGGCGAGGTCGTCGACACCCTCCACTGCGCGGCCGTCGCGGCGCATGGAGATCAGCACGGCGAAGGCGCCCATGTTCATGAAGAGGTAGATCGCCATGTAGACGAGCACGCCGCGCAACCCGCTCTCACCGCCCACGGCCAGGCCCATCAGCGCGAAGCCGATATGGCCGATGGAGGAATAGGCCATCAGCCGCTTGATGTTGCGCTGGCCGATGGCGGCGAGCGAGCCGAGCACCATCGAGCCCAGCGAGGCCAGGATGATGACCTGCTGCCACTGCGCCACCGTATCGCCGAAGGGCCCGGCGAGGATGCGGGTGAGGAGTGCCACCGCGGCGATCTTGGGCGCCGAGGCGAAGAAGGCCGTGACCGGGGTGGGCGCGCCTTCATAGACATCGGGCGTCCACATATGAAAGGGCACGGCCGAGATCTTGAAGGCCAGGGCCGCGATGATGAAGACAATGCCCACCACCACGCCGGAGGAGACGCCCTGCTGGGCGGAGAGCGCATCGGCGAGACGGTCGAAATTCGTGGTACCGGCGAAGCCATAGACCAGCGATGCGCCATAAAGCAGCAGGCCCGAGGCCAGCGCGCCGAGCACGAAATATTTGAGCCCGGCCTCGGCGGCGCGGGGATTGTCACGGTCGATGGCGGCGATGACGTAGAGCGGCAGGCTCAACAATTCGAGGCCCATGTAGAGCGACATGAGGTCATTGGCCGAGATCATCACCATCATGCCCACGGTGGCGAAGAGCAGCAGGACCGGGAATTCGAAGCGCGAGAGGCCCTGTTTCTGAAAGAAATCCATCGACAGCACGAGGCCCATGGCCGCGCCGAGCAGGCAGAGCACCTTCATGAAGGAGGAAAAACTGTCGGCGACGTATTGGCCGCCGAAGGCCGTGCCCTCCTTCTGCGCCAGCACCAGGGCGGCGGCGAGCAGCAGCGCGCCGAGCGTGGCGATGGAGACCGGGAAGGTGGTGTCGCGCTTCGGCAGCACGCCACCCACCAGGATGGCGAGACCGCAGAGGGCGAGGACGAGTTCCGGCAGCGCCAGGGTCCAGTTCATGGGGCAATTCCTGCGAGGCGCGCCACGCCGAGCGCGGCCTGATGCTGCGTCACGATCTGCGCGACGGAGGCGGTGAAGAACTGGGTGAAGGAGGAGGGGTAGATACCCATCCAGAGGGTGAGCACGATCAGTGGCGCGAAGATGGCATGCTCGCGCGGCGAGAGATCCGCCAGGCCCCGCAGGCTGTCACGGGTGATCTTGCCGAAGGCCACGCGGCGATAGAGCAGCAGCATATAGGCCGCACCCAGGATCATGCCGGTGGCCGCCCCCAGCGCGACCCAGGGGTTGACCGCCCAGGCGCCGAGGATGACCAGGAACTCGCCCGGGAAGCCCGCGGTGCCGGGCAGCGCCACGGAGGCCATGGTGAAGAGCATGAAGACCAGCGCATAGGCCGGAATGATCTTGGCCACCCCGCCATAGCGGGCGATTTCGCGCGTGTGCTCACGGTCATAGAGCACGCCGACGCAGAGGAAGAGCGCACCGGAGACCACGCCGTGGGAGAGCATCTGGAACAGCGCGCCCTCGATGCCCTGCACATTGGCGGTGAAGATGCCGATGGTAACGATGCCCATATGGGCGACCGAGGAATAGGCGATGAGCTTCTTCATGTCGGTCTGCGCGAGGGCGACCAAGGAGGTGTAGATCACCGCGATGACGGAGAGCGCGAAGATCAGTGGCGCGAAGGTGGCGCTGGCCTCGGGCAGCATGGGGAGAGAAAAGCGCAGGAAACCGTAGCCGCCCATCTTCAGCAGCACGCCGGCCAGAATGACGGAGCCGGCCGTCGGTGCCTCGACATGCGCATCGGGCAGCCAGGTGTGGACGGGCCACATCGGCACCTTCACCGCGAAGGAGGCAAAGAAGGCGAAGAAGATCCAGGGCTGCCAGGCCGAGGCCACGCGCTTGGTCAGCAGCTCGGGAATGTCGGTCGTGCCGGCGGAATTCCACAGCGCGATGATGGCCAGCAGCATCAGCACCGAACCCGCGAAGGTGTAGAGGAAGAATTTATAGGCGGCATAAACCCGGCGCGCCCCGCCCCAGACCCCGATGATCAGGAACATCGGGATCAGCACACCCTCGAAGAAGATATAGAACAGCATGAAGTCCAGCGACACGAACATGCCGATCATCATGGTCTCGAGCACCAGGAAGGCGATCATGTATTCGCGCACGCGGGACTGGATGCTCTCCCAGCTCGCCAGGATGCAGAGCGGTGTGAGCAGGGTGGAGAGCAGCACGAAGAGCACCGAGATGCCATCGACACCGAGATGGTAGCCAATGCCGAAATCGGGCAGCCAGTCGTGATCCTCCTGGAACTGGAAGCCGGCCACCGAGGTGTCGAACTGGAACCACAGC